>Ga0181535_10003432_pt1 | contig 18392 bp, 9 predicted proteins | sample PEATcosm2014_Bin_44_FD_119774 | JGI IMG/M metagenome (GOLD analysis project Ga0181535, IMG submission 119774) | Peatland microbial communities from MTU Mesocosm Facility, Houghton, MI, USA - PEATcosm2014_Bin17_30_metaG | ecosystem: Environmental > Terrestrial > Soil > Wetlands > Peat | place... | reverse complement strand
GTCATGCAACTGATGGCCAGGTAAGCGCCCGCCATCAAAAAGCTGCCCACATAACCGCCCAGAATGACCCCGTTATCCGGCGAGCCGAGATAATTAACCGTGATGACCACCGGGAAAGTCAGAACCAGCGCGAGCAAGAGAAAGAGCCAGGAAGCCAGAAACTTTCCCACAATGGCCTGCCAGGCCGTGATCGGCATGGTCAACAATAACTCCAAGGTGCCCACCCGCCGTTCCTCCGCCCACAACCTCATGCCCACCGCCGGCACCAGGAAAAGATAGAGCCAGGGATGCCAAAGGAAGAAGGAGCCATCCAGCGCCGCCTGGCCGCGTTCGAAAAAGCCGCCGGCCATGAAGGTGAAAAATCCCGTCAATAATAGGAATATGACGATAAAGACATATGCCACCGGCGACGAAAAATATCCGCCCAGTTCCCGCTTGATGATTGTCTTGATATTTGCCAAAGAATTCATTTCACAACCTCTTTTCCTGTGTCAGGCAGCGTGATGCTGCGGAAAACCTCGTCCAGCCGACCTTCTTCGGTGTGCAATTCCTCCACCTGCCATCCGCCGGACGCCAGCAGGACATGGCGCGCCAGTTCCCCGTTTTGGGATTCGCCCTTGGGATAGACCCTCGCCCATACCCGGCCGTTCTCCTCCTTGACCAACGCCGCGCGCCGCGCCTGGGCCACGCCCGAAAGTTTCTCCACCACCTGCGCGCCGGGGGTTCCGCGCACAATCAGCAAAACCGCCCCCGCCGTGTCGGACTTGTGCTTCAATTCGTCCGGCGTCCCGTTGGCCACGATCCGGCCTCTGTCAATGATTATGGCGCGCGAGCAAACCGCCTCAACTTCCTCCAGAATGTGGGTGGAAAAAATAATCGCCTTGTGCTCGCCCATCCGCCGGATCAAGCCGCGCACCTCGTGTTTTTGATTCGGGTCCAACCCGTCCGTCGGCTCGTCCAGCACCAGCACCTCTGGATCGTGAATAATGGATTGCGCGAAACAGGTGCGATGCCGGTACCCCTTGGAAAGCGTGTCAATACTCTGATAAAGAACCGATTCGAGGAAGCACATCTCCACCACCCGGTGTATCGCCTTTTTCTTGTCAGCGCCCCGGAATCCGCGCATTTCCGCCACGAAACCGAGAAAACTTTCCACCGTCATATCCGCGTAGGCGGGCGCGTTTTCCGGCAGATAACCGATCAGCCGCTTCGCCGCAATCGAATCCGTCACAATATCGTGCCCCCCAACGCTCACCCGGCCTTCGGTCGGGGGGATAAAACCGGTTATCATCCGCATGGTGGTCGATTTGCCCGCGCCGTTCGGCCCCAGAAATCCGAGCACCTCGCCCCGCTCCACCGTAAATGAAACATGGTCCACGGCCACCTTGGGGCCGAATAATTTGCAAAGGTTTTCGACTTTAATCATTCCTGTTCTCTCCGTTCTCCGCCGTTTTGATCCAGACTAATTAGCGACCAGAACATTCAAACGCAAGACATATGCATGTTGAAATATTTCGACATCCGCCAAAAAAAACGTTCAAAAAAAATTTAAGGATTCCCCGCCGGACGCTCCCGCGTCAGGCCGATTCGAGTCCAATCAAAAAGCTCGCCCGGATCGGTGCGGCGGGCGCGTCCCGCCCATTCCTCATGCCCGATGATGTGGAAGCGGTCATGGGGAATCGCCGGGTGGCGCGCGCGAATTTCGTTGATGAGCTGATTCAAGGCCGCGTATTGCGCTTCGGAAAATCCCACCCAGTCCGGGTGCTTCATCTTGAAGGCGCCATACTGGCCCGGGTTCATGCCAAAAAGTTTCATGTCCGCCGGCGACCCCACCGCGAACATCTCGATCCCAATCGCCCTCTGGTTCATTGATTTGATCGACGGGTCCCACGCCAAATGCCCGTTGCCCGCGTGCCACGCCGTCCTGTTTTCCGGGACCAGCCGATACACCGTCCCATCGCGGGCGATCAAATAATTGGCGCTGGCATGGGCATACTGGAATATTTCAACTTGACGGTCGATGTCGAACGGGTGATCCGGATGGGCAATCACATCCGAGCAGAAGTGAACCACGATATGATCGACCACCACGGAAGCCGGACGGGCCGACGATTCCTCCGGCATGAGATGGTCGGCAAATTTAAGCGGCGCGCCCGATTGGGCCGCAACGCAAAACGACCAGAACATCAGCACGCCAGCCGTCCAAAATGAAATATGTTTCATGCTCATAACAAAGCCTATTTCCAAGCGTCTTTCCACATTTCGGGATACCAGCGGCCCTCGTCCATTTCGATCAGATCGAAATCGGTCAGCAGCGTGCCGTCATCCTTGAGTCCCATCTCCTTGATCGCTTCGGGGATGTCTTTCTCCGTTTCATCATCGCGCCAGCCGCGCTTGCTCATGAAACTGTTGTAAATCAGAACCTGCTCGTCCGTCAGGCGCCGGCCATGGGCCATGCACCAGTCAAGCGCTTCCTGATCGCTTTTGCCCGAAAGCACTTGCGCTATGACGTCCTCGTAGCGGACGGACAAATACCGACAGGTGCGGCCGTCGAACCCCCGACCGAGCATCTCGACGTAATCAGGCGGCAGTTTGTCCGCCGCGCCCAGCCGGATTTTGGAGCACATCCGGGCAAAATAAAACAGGCCGCCGGTTTTTTCGTAACAACCTTTGAATCCTTCGATGTTCATGTTGTCACTCTTACGGTATTCGCCGCCTTGTTCAATCGAAAAAAGAGGCCGGGTGGGGCGCAAGACGCCGTCCGCAGCCCATTATCGGGCAGAGCGGCCCCATTTTGGCGGAATGAAGTTGCAACGAGGCAGGGGGGCTGTTATGCTCGGAAGTCTTTGGAACTGTTGTCATGAGCACTCTTTCCGTTAAAAAAACTTCGCATCCTGAACCGATGCACGACAAGCAAAGTGAGCCGGATTACCGGGAATTGCGCATCAACAAGGTTGGGGTGCGGGAGCTGCGTTTCCCCATCCAAATCCGGGATAAGGCGCGCAGTTCGCAGAATACGATTGCCACCATCGGCATGTACGTTGATTTGCCCAAGGAGTTCAAAGGGACGCACATGAGCCGGTTCATCGAAGTGCTTAATTCGCACGGGCATATTGTCCATGTTGAAAACATCACGGACATTCTTCGTGCGATGCAGGAGAAGCTGAAGGCGTCAGCGGCGCATCTGGAGGTGGAATTTCCATTTTTCCTGAGCAAGAAGGCGCCGGTCTCCGGGATGGAGAGCGTGATGGATTACACGGCGAAGTTTGACGCGAACGCCATCGGGCGGAAGATTGATTTTGTTTTGACCGTGAAAGTGGGGGTGACAACGTTGTGTCCCTGCTCCAAGGCGATCAGCCGTTTCGGGGCGCATAACCAGCGCGGGTTGGTGACGGTGCAAGTGCGGTCGCGCAAGGTGATTTGGATAGAGGACTTGATTGCCATGGTGGAAAGCTCAAGCAGCTCGGAATTGTATTCGCTGTTAAAACGGCAGGACGAGAAGGCGGTGACGGAGCGGGCGTATGAAAATCCGGTTTTTGTGGAGGATTTGGTCAGGAATGTGGCAGTGAAGTTGAACGCGCATCCAGATGTCTCATGGTATATGGTTGAAGCAGAGAACTTTGAGAGCATTCACAACCATAACGCCTATGCGTCGATTGAAAAAGGATAAGGGGCGGAGGGAGTTTGCCGCCGGAAGTTCGATAAATAAGGAGATTTTTCATAAAAAAGTTGTGGCTTATTCTGCTCTCTCTGTTACAGTCCCCCACCCTGCGTGTGGATAGGGTGAACATTCGAGAGAATGACGCAGTCAGTTAATTGTGACGAAAAATAAAGAGACCATGAAAAAAACAGCCGCAATCCGGTCCCATAATAAACCGGTTGGAGTCGCCACATCCGCCTCGATTCTCGGGCAGGATCAGGCGGCGTTCAAGTCCGTCGCCCCGGTGAAAATCAAACCGCAGTGGGCCAAAAGCCACCATCACCTGCTGGAATTGCGGGACCGGTTGATGCACCAAATGAGCGGCCTGGCCAAGGAATCGGCCGAGGAAATGTCCGGTTACAGCCTGCACATGGCTGATTCCGGCACAGATAATTTTGATCGTGATTTCGCCCTGAGCCTGCTTTCGTCGGATCAGGATGCAATTTACGAGATTGAAGAAGCGCTGAAGCGGATCGAAAAGAACACCTACGGAATTTGCGAATTAACAGGCAAGCCGATACCGGCAGCGCGGTTGGACGCAATCCCGTGGACGCGGTTCACGGTGGAAGCGCAAAGCCAGTTGGAACGCGAAGGGGCTTTGCGCCAGCGTCGGCTGGGACAATTAGGCACGGTGGACAACTCCGGGGGGACTGAAGCGGAAGAAGAAGAAGAAGCGGAGGAAAAGCCTGCGAAAGAGAAGGAATAATCATGGCTAGAGAAATCATCACAATCGAATGCACAGAGGCGCGCAAAGAAGGCAAATCGCCCTCGCGCTACACCACGACTCGCAACAAGAAACTGAAAACAGAGAAGTTGGAGATCAAGAAGTATAACCCGTCGTTGCGCCGGCGTACGCTCCATCGCGAAATCAAATAATTTTTATGCCAAGAAAAACACATCCCGAAAAACCCGGCAGCCGCGGCGCCAAGGGCAAGACGTCCTCGATGGAAGTTCGCACTCCGCGTCCCAAGCCGAAAATCGACTTCACTTTTGACGCCTTGGATTATAAGAACGTCACCCTGCTCAAGCAGTTCGTGACCGATCAAGGCCGCATTTTGCCGCGCAAATACACCGGCCTGCCGGCGCATTATCAACGGCAATTGAACCGCTCGATCAAACGGGCGCGCCAGATGCTTCTGATGAAGTAAGGCGGTTCGGGAGCGGTTAGGGAAGGGTTTAAGGGAATCAATGGCGCGCCATGGCCTCGGTCATGGTCTGCCGCATTTTTTGCAACTGTGCTTCATGGGCCTCAAGGGTGGTATCAGTCCATATCACAAAATCAGCTCGGGTAAGTTTCTCATTCACAGACAATTGCGAATCCAGCCGTTGCCTGATTTCAGCCTCACTCCAACCCCGGCAGCGCAAACGGGCCAATTGTGACTCGGCGCCACAAGCCACGCAAATGACCGCATCGAACAGTTTTTCCGCCTTGATTTCGTAGAGCAGCGGGATGATCACCGCGCCTTCTTTCCCTCCGGAAACCCGCCATTTTTCCACTTCCGCCTGCCACGCGGCGTGAATTTTCGGGTGCAGGATGGCTTCCAGTTTCGCGCGCGCCGCCGCGTCTGCAAAAACGTAACCGGCCAATTTCTGGCGGTCCAGGCAACCATCGGACAGGAGGACGGAGGCTCCAAATAATCCGGCGATTTCGGCGAGGGCTTCCTGGCCAGGCTCAACTAATTTTCTGGCAAGGTCGTCGGTGTCCAGAACCGCCATTCCTTGTTTTGCAAGAAGGGAACCGGCGACGGATTTGCCCATGCCAATGCCACCGGTGATACCGAAAAGTTTCATGCGCGAAAATGATCCGTCCGCAGTTGCCCGCGCCGCCCGGACTATTGGGCCAGTTGCATGACGCGATAGAATCGTTGCGGGGCGTTCGTGCTGCTGTCGGTAAAGATAAAGCTTCCGGTATTGGTGGCAACGGCCGTCCAATGAATCAAGTCGGCTGATGTCAGGATGACGTAGTTTTGCCCGGCATACCCGTCAATGGCCAGTTGGAGCGTGCCACCCGACAATACGGCCGCAGAGAGATAGGGCGCGTCATTGCCCGAGACGGGCGTGGTCGTGACGCTGATGCTATCGGACGGATACAGATCTGTGCCGGCGGCGCTGCTGGCTGAGGCGGTGTTGGTGATGGTTCCACGGGCGCCGGCTATGACTTTGAGAGTGGCGATGGCGGAAGCGCCGACGTTGATTGTTCCGAGATTGCAGGTCACCGTTTGACCGCTGGCATTGCCGGTACCTTGGGAAACCGACACCGGCGAAGGCCCAAAAGTTGTGCCGGCAGGAATGGTGTCAATCAGAACCACGCCGGTCGCCGCGCTGGGACCGGCGTTGCTGACCGTGATCTCGTAGTTCACGTAATCGCCGCCGATGGCCGGGGACGGGGACTCGATGGTGCTTACCACCAAGCGGGCGACCGGGTTCACGGTGCAGACTCCGGTCAGATTCAAAGACCATCCGTTAGAAATCACGCCGTCGTTGCCGGGAGTGTCGTCATAGACATAGAGAGACCAAATGCCGTTGGGATTCATGCCGTTGAAATAGCCCAGATTGGTGCTCCCCGCCGGGATTGGCTCCAAACCAGGGAAGGCGTCGAAGGGAGCAAACTCGCTGACGAGATAAGTTCCGCTGAACGATTGATTGCTTGTGGAAAGGCTCTGGGTGGCCGCGTCATCAAAGGTCAAAAGGAGATTGCTGACAGCGTGAGGGCCGCCTGTGTGTTCCATGAGAACCACTTCCTGGCCGGCGGGGCTGACGAGTATGGCCTCGACATCGTGCGGGAAGGAGTGGCTAAAGCCGTTCAAGGTGGCGGTGGCCTTGCTCAACAGCAAGTTGGTCGATCCATTGGTCAGGGATGAAACTTGAATCATGGAAGGATACGGATTGGCCGGGCCGGAATCGGGAATGGTAATCACACCCGAGTTGGTAAAGCTTTGCGTGACGGGAATCAGGAACGCATAAGAGACCGGGGCGAAATTGGTGTTATTTCCGTCCCGCAATGAGAAGACGGCCTGGACGGTTGAGCCTTGGGCGCCGGAGCCGACAAAGGTGAACGGCTGCGCGGCAGAGCCGCCCGCCGGAATGACCCCGTAAAGATTGCTCACGGTAACGGGCCTGAGCGTGCTGTTGGACAAGAGAGTCGCAACCAGATTCGCGGTGGGGCCGGAGCCGACGTTGAGCAGGGCGAAAGAAACGGTATTGGTTTGAGCAGAATTGATCGCCCCATTAAAAGGCGCGGAGGCTTGCGACAGCAAGGTCACCGGGCCATTGGTGATAATGGCGACTGGTTGCGTGACGACCACCTGGCTGGTGGCGGAATTGTTGGCCAGGTTGGTGTCGTCGCAGGTGGTGGAGACAGTCCAGCCAGCAGTGGCGGTGCCGGTCGAAATGGCGGTGACGGTCACATTCACGATGGCAAATTGCCCGGCGACGATCGTGCCGAGGTTGCACTGGACGGCATTGGTGGCAAGGACGGCGTTCCCCTGCGACACGCCCGCCGAAATGACCTGCACATCGGAAGAATTGGTGAACAAACCAACAACGCTGAAGGCGTTGCTAGGCCCGTTATTGGTGACATAGAGGGTGTAAACCAAGTTGCTGCCGATGACAACGGAAGCGGGCGCGGAAATCGGCCCCACGGCCAAGTCCGCCAGGGGCGGAACGACGGTCGTGACCACGCTGGCCGTGCTATTGATGGGGTTTCCATCCAACACCGTTGAGCCTGCGGCAATGGAATTGGTCTGCGCCCCGCTGACGGTGGCGGTGACAATGTTGGTCACGGCCAGGCCGGCGCCGACATTGAGTGTGCCGAAGCTATAAACACTCGTCGCGCCGGATTGGATATTAACCACCCCGGCCGGCAGGATGTTGGTCACGAGAGCGAGACCGGACGACAAAACATTTGTGACGAACACGGTGGCCGCATCGGGTCCGTTATTGGTGACAGTCCACACGTTGGTGATGGAACCGCCAAGGACGACCTGACTGGCGGAAGCGGTGATGGTGGCCATCAAGTCCGCCACCTGGCTGGCCGGCGTGATGGTCGTAAAACTCAGCCCCCAGCCGTTGGAAATGGCGCCATAATCGCCACTACCATTGTCATAAACATAGAGGCCCCAAGCACCGTTGGCCGACAAGCTGCCAAAGACGGACAGGTTGGTATTGTAAGGCCCGGTGGGAACAGGAGAATTAGGGAAGGCATTGGTCGGATTGTAGTTAGCCGGCTGGTAGGAGCCTGCGACAATGTTACCCTGAGCCGGAATAACCAGCGACGCGCTTTGATTGAACGTAAATGTCGTCGGAGTGGTCAAGGTCGAATATTCGCCCGCGTCGGCCATGAGCACACAATTCTCCCCGGTCGGCCCCACCAGCAGCATTTGAACATCAGCAGGGTATTGATGGACCATATTTGACACCGTCACGGTCACGGCGGAAACATCGCCCGTGACATTGGACACGCCAATGGATGACGGATACGGATTGGCCGCGCCGTCAGCCGGATATGGAATGTTGGTCTGGTTGGGAATACTGATGAAGTTTGTATTCCAGAATGTCTGAACGACAGGCATGACAAAATCAAATGAGACCGTGCCCAAACTGCCGGTTCCATCCTGCAACTGCAAAGTGGCAATGATGACGCCGCCATTGGTACTGTTAGCAGTGAACGTGTATTGGCCGGAGACGGTTTGGCCCGGGGCCATGGCGCCGTAAGTCTGGAATCCGCTGGACAACGTCACTCCGTTGCTGTTGAGCAGCGTGGCGACGAGATTCGTGGTCGAAATATTGCCGACGTTCTGGAGATAGAGCTTCACGCCGTAATTTCCAGTCGGCCCGATGGCTCCGCTGGAACTGCCGGAAGTGATCGTGGCGCCGGCGGTAACGATGGTAACGGTGGGCGGCTCGGCGATCGTTTGCAAGACGAAGGTGTTATTGTTGGTATTCGGGTCTCCAGGCTGTCCGAAAACAGTGAAGGTGGAGAACAAAGGCTGGGAACGAACACCGGGCAGAAGCGTGGGCGAGGTGACGACGTTGGTTATCACCACACTGCCACCGCTGCCGAGGGTCGGAATTGTTCCGCTGACTGCGCCATTGGAAACCGTGCTGCCCGCAAAGCTGCTGGAGACAAAAGTGCTTCCGGTCGGCAGCGTCTGGCTTATCACCACGCCGGTGGCGGCGCTCGGACCGATATTGGTCACAGTCATGACATAAGTCACGTTGCTGCCCGCCACAACCGGACTGGGAATGGCCACAGCCGTAATCCCCAAATCGGCGGCCGGCCCGACCGTGGTGGAGACGGAGGCGGAATTATTAAACGTGATGGGATCCGTTTCCGAAGGACTGATGCTGGCAACGGTGGACGCCACAATGTTGCCGGTGACGGTGGGACTGACCACGATCGTCACCACGACATTGGTACCCATGCCAAGATTGCCGAGCGACGCCACGGAACCGTTGAAGGAAAGAGTTCCCTGCGAGGTGGTGGCGGAGATGAAATTGGCGCTGGCCGGCACCGTGGTGGCAAGCGTCACGGCGTTGGCGGTGAACGGCCCGTTATTGGTGACATTAATCGTGTAGGTCAATTTGCCGCCTTGGAGAACCGAACTGGGCGAAGCGGTCATGGTAACGCCGACATCGGCCGTCAGTTGTGTCACAAACGTGCTGGCCGAAGCGGAATTGTTGGCCGGATTCGGGTCGGGTTCCTGGGAACTGACCGCCGCAGTGCTGGTAATAAAACCAGGAATGGTCGGAACCGTCACCACATCGACAACGGCTGTGCCGTAAACGGGCAGCGTTCCCATGATGATATTGAGATTCGAACCGACCTGGCTGACCGTCACCGGATAATTGGTCGCCATAACGAAGTTGACTCCCGGCGGGAGAGTTTGACTGATCAGAACGTTATCCGCAGTGCTGGGTCCGGCATTGGACACGGTAAAAGTGTAAACCAAATTGCTGGATTCAAAAACAGAACTGGGGCTGGCGGACATGGCCAGCGAGAGATCGGCCCCGGGGCATTGGCCGCCGCCATCAACGCAGACTTCCGGAGAAATGTTCAAGGACCAACAATCCAAAATCGCGGTTTGTCCCGGGATTTCATCCGCGACCTGAAGGCTCCAAATGCCATTAAGATTTGTTCCGCTCAGAAGTTTGAAAGTAGAAAGGGGCTGTTCAGGCATAAAGGAACCGACAAACGGCGCCGTGCCATTCACAATCGGGGTGGAAGCGTTGTCGTCAAAAATAGTTTCCCCACTTGCAGAGCAACTCGTCCCGTAATTTGCGCCCAAGCCGCCATTGTATTCTGACAACACGATGTTGGTTCCATTCGGCGCAACCAATGTCAGGATCAGCCCAACGTCAAACGCCGTCTGCAAATGGACCGAAACAGTAACCTCCCCGAGGGACTGCAAATTCGAAACCTGAATGGGCGAATTCAACGGATAACCGTTTGTCGGAATGAGCATCGGAATGGAATTGGTAAAACTGTCCGGAGGTCCCAAAACGCCGGAGGGCAGAGTAATGTAATTGGTTTCGACGCCTTGATCCGATTTCACAATCATGATCAAATTCACGGGCGTGCCGCAAATAAAGCTGGGTTCCGTGCTCAAGGTAAACAAGCTTGAGTTGGCCGCAGCGCCGCCGCCATAGATATTGGGATAAGCTGAATTTCCCTGGGCAATGATGGCATCCGGGGTGGTCGAGATGAGCGAAACCTGCACGCCGGTGGCGGCGATCTGGCTTTGATTGGTGAGAATAATGGTCAGATTGTTGCACTCGTCAAAATCAATCACCCCATTGCCATTGCCGCCGGAGATGATATTGGTAAACACCGTCAGAACCGGCGTCAGCGAGACCGGCGCCAAGGTGTTGATCAAATTGCTGCCGTTGGGCGTTCCCCAACCGGTGGCCAAGTCGTAACCGGGAACAGCGTAGAATTGGGTGGGGCTGCCCGGCCAAGTATTGCTGCCCAGCACCGTATCGTGGAAACAAGCCGTGTAAATGTTGCTCTTGCCAATCGCGTACAGGGCGGGATTAAGGAAGCCCTGGGTTGATTCGCCGTTGGCGGAGGCTTGTTGATTCACCAAGGCGCAGAAGCCGGCCCATAATGGCGCAGCCGCGCTGGTGCCCCCCATACCACCCCCTTGACCGTCACCGAAAAGAACCCAAATGTTATCCGCAGTCAGGGCCACATCCGGCAAATTCCGCATCGTGGTCGAACCCAAGTTGGTCGTCATGTTGATGCCAAGCTGCCAGTACGGAATTGGAACCGTGGTGCTGATGCCGCCGCCACTTCCCGTATAGTTGTTTTGTGTGGGGTTGCCGCCGGGTGGATCAAAGCCCCAATTCCAAACCTGCTCCGAAGTCCAAGCTCCGCCCGGACCGGCGGTTGAAAGAGTCGTCCCGCCGACGATGGTGATATTTGGATCATCGCATGGGGGGGCAATCGCTCCCACGTAAGCATCTCCATCTCCGGACGCATTGAAGAATGACTGTCCTTGCGCGGCATATTGCAGGAAAATCTGGTCTGAAGTGGCGTCAGTGGAATAAGTCCAGGAAGCGCTAATTTGCTTGGCCACATCATCAGTGGCCATCCTGTTCAAAATATCATCGGGCACGTCCCCTTCATAAACGATCACATGGCTCAGTCCGGGCGCCATGGAAATCGCCATTTCTATGTCCAATGATACCTCGTCATTGCCGCCGCCTGGCCCTCCGTTGTATCCGTCCAGCAATACCGCGCTGACCGGCACGTTCGGCAAACCGGCCTGGTTCTCATAAGACGTAATGTCGCTTTGGTAAAAACCGGAATCCAATTCCAAAAGCCCGACCGTCTGGCCGGTCCCGGTCAACGTCACACCTGGCACGTAGGCCGCCCGAAAATCATACCCCAGATAAGTGCCGCCCGGGCCGGAACCCAGCGCGGGTTTTGCCCCCGACTGATTGGTCGCGGAAGCTTTCTTGATCATCATGGGCCGGGGCAATTGGAAATTATCCAACCCATTGATGCGCAGCACCGGAACAGACAGGTCGATGGACGGCTCGGCGCTGGGCGCATAAAACGTGCGGTTTTCGACCGGATGCTGGTAAACCTGGAAGGTGACATGAAGTACCTTCTCGAGGTCAGCCGCCGGCGCCTCGATGTCAAGCAAAGTCCGATTGGGATGGGTCCCCGTGACGATCAACTTGTTCGAGTTGGCAAAGGCAATCAGGGCCTTGTAATCGGCCACGGTCGGGCCAAACCGTTCCGCGAACGCGGCCGGCGTCAGGTAATGGTGGTAGTTCGGGCTGGCCGGATCGCTGATTTGCCGCAGCAAATTGGTCAACCCCGCTTTGTCGCGCAAGGGCAGGCCGATGGCCAGTTTCAAATGGTTGGTGCCATTGAAGTGCCCGACAGATTGTAACTTAAAGCGGGCAATTGCCTCCGGCACATGACCGGAAATAACCTGGGTTCCTGCCGCGTGAATCTGCCGCGCCGGCAGAAATAGGAGCGCCGCCGAGCAAAGCGCGGCCAAAGCCGCTTTGCCCGGTCGATTAAAACGTCGTTTCATTGGTTTGCTATTAAATCAAGGCAGTTGGGACATCAATCGGAAGAAGTGATAACCATTGGTTCCAGGAATGGCATACGTGTTGTTGGTCACCCCGGCCACCACCTGCGGAACCACGCTCGAACTTGCTATGGTTACCCACGTTGGCGGCAGGATCACAGAACCCTGCAGGACACTGATGCCGTTGGCGGGCCAGGACAAAGTGTAAGCGCTGCCGCTCTGCACCACGGAAATAACAGCCGGATCCACTTGGGTTTTGACTGCGGCGTAGTTATTCAACTTCGACGGGTCATACACTTGGGAACTGACCGTGACACTGTTCAAACTCGCCGCCGGCAGGCTGCTTTCAGGGAGACTCACCCCCGCGACAATGGTAAGGGAGGCCGTGGTGTTGGAAAGACTCCCCAAAGTTCCAACGCTCCAAGTGATGGTGCCGTTGACATTGCTGGCCACGCCCTGCGTCGGGGTGATTGCGCTTGGCCGGAATCCTGTCGGCAACGTATCGACCGCCGTGACACCGGGAGCCAATGACGGGCCGTTATTGGTCACAACAACAACGTAAGTGATGGTGGCGCCGTCCAACACGGGATTGGGAGTGCCGGAAAGGGTCACACCCACATCGGCGACCTGGGGACCAACCAGGGAGACGCTGGATTGCACGTTATTGGAATTCGGGTCAGGCTGGTTGGCGCTGGCCACGGCGATATTGGTGATATAACCCAGAACGTTGGGAACCACGGTGACGCTGAAGGCGAAGCCATTGCTGACGGCCAGCGTGCCTGCGGAATACACCAGGACATTGTTGGTGGATAAGCTGTAACTGGAACCATTGGTCAGAACGGTCACGTTCAATGGGAGCGTGTCTGTGACCACGACATTGGTTGCAACGGCGGGGCCGTAGTTTGTAACGCTGATGGTATAAACCAGTTGATTGCTGATGGTCGAGGACGACGGCGTGGTGAGCATCACCATTTCCAAGTCCGAATCCTCCTCAATCGGAACACCCGTGCTGATGCCCAAGCTCCAGCCGTTGCTGATGTAACCGCTGTCCAACTGTTCTTCATCCCCGACAAACAATGACCAGACGCCGTTGGGCGATTGGCCGACAAAGTTGGTCATGGTGGTGGCAAACGGCCCCATTTTTTGCGTGCCGGTCGCGGGAGGCAGCAAGGGGTCGGCATAGGTCGTGGGCAGATATGTTCCGCTGGTAAGGGCGGACAATTGCGGCAAGGAATTGGGCGCGCCGTTGGAGAAGGTCAGAGTCAAATGCCCCACACTATTTGTTCCGCCACAATCAGCCATCAGGTAAGAAGTCTGACCGGTGGGCGATTCCAAGGCCACAGCAACATCGCTGGGATAGGTATGGCCAAAATTATTAAGCGAGGCGGTGACGGCGGTCACGTTGCCGGAAATACCCGCGACCGTGATGGTGGACGGATAGCCGTAGTTGGGAGCGTTGGTGCTGGACGCCTTGCTGGGCGGGTTATTGCTTCCAAAGAGCAACAGCGTTTCATTGGTGGTAAATGTTGTGACACTGCCACCCATGGTGAAGCCGAAGGAGACGTTTGAATAGACTTCGGAACCATCCCGCAACGTCAGAGTGGCGGAGATATTCTGGCCATTGGTCCCGATGGTCGTAAAGGTAAACGGACGGGCAACGGTCGGCCCGTTGGTTATCAGCACCCCATAATTCTGCGCGGCGCTCACATTGGTCAAGCCATTAGTAACCAGCATCGTCGCCACCAGATTGGACGTGTTGAAGCCCGCCACGTCGCGCAAGCCCAAGAGAACCGTCACGGTTTCGTTAGGCATAATCACGCCGGCCGGATACAGGTTGCCCGACACGAACGCCGTGCCGGATTTGACAATATAAGCGCCGTTGCATTCCTGAATGGTCAGTATGGCTGTGCTCGGAGTGAGGAGTTGGGCGCCCAAGGCATCCGACAAGGTCAAATTCACCGTGTGGTCAGGCCCGATAATGTGATTATTAATCACCTCCACGACGACGTTGGTCGAAGTCTGTCCGGGTTGGAAAGTGATCGGGATGTTGGTCGGGAAGTAATTAATGCCAGCCACACCGGAGCCGTCCGAAGTGGCGAAGTTGACCGTGACCAGATTATTGGTCGCCCCGATAAGGAGCACCGGGATATTGGCCTGCACGCCACATTCGCTGACCGTGAAGCTCGCCGCGCCAAAGCTGACGCCCGTCAAAACGTTGGTGATGGTCACCACCGCGTTGGAAGGCGACACGACGTAGGCATTGGTGAAACCGACATTGGCGGTGGAAATGACCTGGGCATTGGTCAGCGTGAGATTGAACTGCTTGTTATTCTCGACCAAATTCGGATTGAGGATCGGCACAGTGAAGCTGTTCGAAGTCTGTCCGTTGGTGAAAATAAGCGTGCCGTTGGTGGCCAGATAGTCCGTCTGGCTCACCGCAGTGCCATCGCTGGTGAAGTATTGGACGGAGGCCGTTCCGGTATCGCTGTTCGTCCGCATGACCCAGACAACAAGATTACTGCCATTTTCCGCCACGGAATAGGCATTGGTCGGGAAGTCAAACCCGGTCACGTTGCACAAAATGTTGATAGACTCGGTTGCGGGAACCCCGACTTGGACGCCCGCCGGCAAGGGGTTGTTTAGCACAACCTGGAATGTCAGCGGCGGATTGACCGCGCTGTTTTGAAGGATTGTCACCGGGAAAGTGGCAAACGTTTCATTAGAGGTGAAGTTCAAGGTGCCGGACGCCGGCAGATAATCCACATAAGGCACGGCATAGCCGGCAGCCTCGGTCACGTTGGGCGGAGTATAGGTGCTATAACTCACCGAAGCAGAATTGAATGACGGGCCGGTGCGCTGAACGTCAATGGTCACCGTGCCGGCGCCTTCATTGACACTGGCCGCCGATTCGGAAAAGTTGAAGTTCTCGATATCGTTAAGAATGGTAAGCGTCGCCAACCCAATCCCGATGCCCGGCGGGACCGAGGAATTATTGTCAGTGGCATTGGACAGGTACATGTCAACAACCGTGTTGGGGCCGGCCAGCGCCTGCTGAATCACCGGAACGGAAACGAACAAGGGACCGTAGGAACCGCTCCCGAATGTGATGTTTGTCTGGATGGGCAAATAGTTCACGCCGGAAACCGCGCTGCCATTTGTGGCCGTGAACGTCACCGTCAGCGCGCCGGCGTTGCCGTTGGTCCGGTAAATCTCAATGGACGCATTGGTGACTCCCTCGCTGACCACGTAATTGGTCTGCAAGAAAGACACAACCCCGGAATTTGAATAAATGTTCGCGATGTTCAACGTGGCGCTGCTGGGCGAGCCGAGGAAGGCGTTGGAGGCACCCGTCATCTCCAAGTCAACCGTTTGCGGATCAAACACGCTGGTCGCCTTCAGCAGGGGGATAAGGAAATCAATATTCGTCACCCCGGGATTGAACGTCAGAACATTGGTCTGGGGAATGTAAGTGACATTAGGCGTGGCGTCGCCGTTGGTTCCGGTATAGACGGTGATCGACGCCACGGTGTTGGTGTCGCCGATTCTTTCGACCGGGATAATGGCGTTGCCTCCGGGCACGTTGGCGTCAAACGAATAGGATTGAGCCGAGAAATTGATGGCCGTGTTGATGTTGGTGATAATCAGCTCGGACGATGCCTGCACTCCGATGCTGGCATAAAGCGGACTGGAAAGATTGAGATTCAATGTCTTGTTGCCGCTCACCACGGAATTATTAATGATCGGAATGGTCACAGTCTCGAAGGTTTCCCCGAACGGGAACGTGACCGTGTTCGTAACGCCCACATAATCCGTCCCGGCCACAGCCGTGCCGTCCGAAGTTGAGAAGACGACGCTAACCGTGGGCAGAGCCGTGGTGCCTTCGCCCCCAAGCCGCTGCAACGCGATGACCGCATTTGAACCATTTTGCAACACGCCATACACCTGTTCAGTGAACTGGATGGTGCCTTCACCGAAATTTGCCCCGCCGTAAAGCCGGACGAAGTTGTCCGCAGTAACTCCTTCAAAGTTGGTAAACCCGCCGCCAACATCAATCTCATCGTTGGTCTGAATGGCGATCGCGTCCACGTAGCCCCCGTCCGCGCCAGTTTGAAAATTGATGGTCGGATCAACCGTGCCATCGGGATTGAGGCGCGTGATGCCGTTCCGGGTGACACCACTGAACCTGGAGAAAGTGCCTCCCACCAGAATTCTTTGCTGGGAATCAAGGGCAATGGCCAAAACGTAGTTGTTCCCGCCGACGCCGACATTGAAATTCGTGTCGAGAGTCCCGTCCGAATTGAGCCGGGCCAGATAATTATAATTGCTGCCGTTGACATTGGTGAACAATCCGCCAATGAGAATCCTGCCGTCGGGTTGGATGGCAATGGCGCGAACGGAGCCGGACGGATCGGATTCCGTGCCCGCAACGAAACTCGCATCCACGGAACCATCAACGTTAAGCCGGATCAAATGATTGTAGGTCGTGCCATTGAAGGAGGTGAAGTCGCCCCCCAACACCACCTGGTTATTGGGCTGCACGCCCATGGCCCAAATGATGCCATTACTACCGGTCACACCCTGTCCGACATTGAAGTTGGGATCGAGAGTGCCTTGATGGCCGGGCGAATTCGTTGATCCATTGACACGCGCAATGGCGCCGCAGGCCGTGCCGTTATAATCAGCGAAATTGCCGGCGACGTAGTAAGCAAGGGTAGGCGCCTGATTGGACAATGCCGCCGGCAGATAGATGTCGGCGAGGGTGTAAATCGGGCCGTTGGCGCCCGCGCCCGGATCAAACGTTTCATCCAGCGACCCGTCCAGATTCAGGCGGGCAATACTATTGCGGTTGACGCTGTCAACCTGGGTGAAAGATCCCACGATCATGACTGACCCATTGGTCTGGGTGCTGTTTGGCGGCTGGCTCAAGATTTGACTGACGGAGGCATTGGCACCCGCCTGATTGAAAAACGCAAAAGTGTTGTCAAATGAGGCGTCGGAATTGAGCCGGGCCGCGAAGTCGAAAGGATATTGATTAAAGAATGTGAAGTCACCGCCCGCCAGCACGCTGCCATTGGGCTGCAGGGCGAGAGACAGGACATCGGAATTAAAACCGGCGCCGGACTGAGCCAAGGCCGGCATATCGACATTGCCAGCCGGATCCAGAACCAATTGGTTGTCCAAAATAGTCAGGGTGGCAAAGATGGGCAACGGGGTCTGGTTGGTCATCGCGGCAGGGCTGCCGTTAAAAAGTTCCAATGTGACCATGCGGTTGGCCGGGCTGGCCTCGGCCGGCGTGTAATAAATCGGCACACCAAAACTCTGGCTGGTGACCCCCGCCCCAAAGGTCAGGGTTCCGTTCGTCTGGCCAAAATTCGTTCCCGCTATGGCCGGTTGGTAGGGCAACGCAGCGTTGGTGTCGCTGAAAACGGTATAATTGACCGTAAGGGTGCCCGTTGTGCCGCTGGTGCGATTGACCGTGATCAGGGCCTGGCCGGCGCTCTGCAAAACATTGAAGTTCGGCGTCACAAAGTTGAGCGCGCCGTAGAAGTCGCTGTCGGCAATGGTCACCACAGCGTTGCTGGGCGACGCCAGGATCAAATTGTTGCTGCTGGTGGCCCCAATGTTGGTCGCCCCAAACAAACTCACGTTCACCGTCCTCGCCCCTTCCACCGTGTTGTCTTGCAAGGTCTGGAAGGTCACGGTCTTGACGCCCACATCCTGATTGGTCCAAAAGAGCGTGTTGGTGACGCCGATGTAGTTGACTCCATTGACGCCGGTGCCGTCGCTGGTGCCGCATTGCACCTGCAATTGTCCCAGCACCCCGCCTTTCCGCTGGACGCCCACCGTCGCCTGCCCGCCCTTCGTCACGCTGTATCCGGTAAAGGTGAAGCACAGGTGGCCGGGAGTGAAGTTCCCGTCAAAGATCGTGACCACGGAATTGGTGGGCAGATAGCTGGGAGCCAGGATGTTGGTCGGGGCGGCGTTGCTGAAATAAAGGTTGAAGTACTTGGTGGGTTGCACGGTCGTGAAGTTACCAATCGACACCGTGAACGTCTGCGAGGTCACTCCGGGACCGAAGGGCAGCTTCCCAAATGCGGGTGTATAATCGCCGGCGGCAACACGAGCCGTTCCATCCTTGGTCCAAT
>Ga0181535_10003431_pt1 | contig 18392 bp, 15 predicted proteins | sample PEATcosm2014_Bin_44_FD_119774 | JGI IMG/M metagenome (GOLD analysis project Ga0181535, IMG submission 119774) | Peatland microbial communities from MTU Mesocosm Facility, Houghton, MI, USA - PEATcosm2014_Bin17_30_metaG | ecosystem: Environmental > Terrestrial > Soil > Wetlands > Peat | place... | reverse complement strand
GGCCAGGGCGTGGCCACCGCCCTGGTGGGGGAGGCCATGCGTCTCTTCCGGCAGCGGGCGGTGAGCTTCGCGACGGTGTGGACGCGCCCCGACAATCCGGCCGCCCTCGCCGTCTACCGGCGACACGGCTTCGCGCCCACCGAGCAGACGGTGCTCACCTGGCTGCCCCTCCCGGGTCGCGGGGAGCCCGGGGCCGGCCCGGGCGGAGAGCACGGCGCGGATAATCACGCTCCGTGACACCCCGGAGAACGCGATGACCCTCGAACGCGACCAGGTCGCGCACGTCGCCATGCTCGCCCGGCTCGGTCTGAGCGACCAGGACCTGGAGCGCTACCGCGAGCAGCTCGACGCCATCCTCGCCCACGTCGACCGCCTCCAGCAGGTGGACACCTCCCGGGTGGGGGAGACCGCCCAGATCGGCGGTCTGGTCAACGCCTGGCGCGAGGACGAGCGGCGGGAGTGCCTGCCGGTCGAGGCCGCGCTCGCCAACGCGCCGCGCCGGCGGCGCGACCACTTCGAGGTGGGGGCGATCCAGGAATGACCCCCCGCACCGTCGCCGAGCTGGGGGCGAGCCTGCGTCGCGGCGAGACCTCGCCCGCCGAGCTGGCCGCCGCCTCCCGGGGCGCGCTCGAATCCCTCGCCCCCCTCCATCCCGTGCTCCGCTACACCGACGAGCTCACCGAGCGCCAGGCCGCCCGCGCCGCCCGCACCCTCGCCGAGGCGCCGGAGACGGCAGGGCCGCTCTGCGGCATCCCCTTCGCCTACAAGGACGTGCTCTGCGTCGAGGGGGTGGAGACCACCGCCGGGTCGAGGATCCTGCAGGGCTACGTCCCCCCCTACACCGGCACCGCCGTGGGCCGGCTGCTCGACGCCGGCGCGGTGCCGGTCGCGGTCACCAACTGCGACGAGTTCGCCATGGGCTCCTCCAACGAGAACTCCGCCTTCGGCCCGGTGGGCAACCCCTGGGACCCGAGCCGGGTGCCGGGAGGCAGCAGCGGGGGGAGCGCGGCCGTGGTCGCGGCCGGGGCGGTCCCCTTCTCCCTGGGGACCGACACCGGCGGGTCGATCCGCCAGCCGGCCTCCTTCTGCGGCGTCGCCGGCTTCAAGCCGACCTACGGCAGGGTCTCCCGCTACGGGCTGATCGCCTTCGCCTCGTCGCTGGATCAGATCGGCCCCTTCGCCCGCAGCGTCGACGACGTGGCCCGGGTCTTCACCGCCATGGCCGGGCACGACCCCCGGGACAGCACCTCGTCGCCCACCGAGGTGGAGCCGGTCGACGAGCAGCTGGAGCGCGGCGTCGCGGGGCTGCGCCTCGGGGTCCCGCATGAGTACATGACCGAGGGGCTGGAGCCGGGCGTCCGCACCGCGGTCGAATCGGCCCTCGCGCTCCTGGAGAAGCTCGGCGCCACCCTCGAGGAGGTCTCGCTCCCGTCCACCCCGGCGGCGCTCAGCACCTACTACATCATCGCCCCGGCCGAGTGCTCGGCCAACCTGGCGCGGATGGACGGGGTCCGCTTCGGATTCCACGTCGACCGCCCATCGCTCACCGACAGCTACCTGGAGACCCGCGGCCAGGGCTTCGGTCCCGAGGTCAAGCGCCGGGTCATGCTCGGCACCTACGCGCTCTCGAGCGGCTACTACGACGCCTACTACCGCAAGGCGCAGAAGGTCCGGACCCTCATCGCCGAAGAATTCGATCGTGCCTTCGAGAAGGTGGACGCCCTGGTCTGCCCCACCTCGCCGATCGTCGCCTTCCCCAAGGGGGAGAGGAGCGATCCCCTCTCCATGTACCTCTGCGACGTGCTCACCCTCCCGGTCAACCTCGCCGGCCTGCCGGGCATCTCGGTGCCGTGCGGCCTGAGCGAGGGCCTCCCGGTCGGTCTGCAGGTGATCGGGCCGCGCTTCCAGGACGCGCGGGTGCTGCGCGTCGCCCACGCCTACCAGGGGGCGACCGCCTGGCACGAGGCGCCGCCACCCCCGGCCCCGGGCGCCGGGAGCCCGACGTCGTGACCACCACCAGCGCGGTGAGCACCCTGGAGCAGATCCTGGCGCGCTATGAGCCGGTGATCGGCCTGGAGGTGCACGGCCAGCTGCTCACCCGCAGCAAGATGTTCTGCGGCTGCAGCGCGGACTACATCGGCAGCCCGCCCAACAGCAACACCTGCCCGGTCTGCCTGGGCCTGCCCGGGGTGCTGCCGGTGATCAACCGGGTGGCCGTCGAGTACACGGTGCGGACTGCGCTGGCGCTCAACTGCGAGATCCCCGAGCACAGCAAGTTCGATCGCAAGAACTACTTCTATCCCGACCTCCCCAAGGGCTACCAGATCTCCCAGTGGGACATGCCCCTCTCGCTCAACGGCCACCTCAGCTTCACGGTGGACGGCGAGGAGGTGCGCTGCGGGATCACCCGGGTCCACCTCGAGGAGGACACCGGCACCCTCCAGCACGCCGGCGACATCCTCCAGCAGGCGCGCAGCTCGGTGGTCGATCTCAACCGGGCGGGCGTGCCCCTGATGGAGATCGTCGGCGAGCCCGACCTCCGCTCCTCCGAGCAGGCCCGCGAGTACCTGGTCCGGCTCCGCCAGATCCTCGTCTACATCGGGGTCAACGACGGCAACCTGGAGCAGGGGTCGTTCCGCTGCGACGCCAACATCTCGCTGCGCCGCCCCGGCGAGACCGAGCTCGGGGTCAAGGTCGAGGTCAAGAACATGAACTCGTTCCGGGCCGTGCAGCGGGCCCTCGACTTCGAGATCGTCCGCCAGGGACGGTTGCTCGACCAGGGTCAGACCATCGCCCAGGAGACGCGCGGCTGGGTGGAGGCCAAGGGCGCCACCATCTCCCAGCGGAGCAAGGAGTACGCCCACGACTACCGCTACTTCCCCGAGCCGGACCTGCCTCCCCTGCAGCTCGGCGTCGACTTCGTCGAGCGGGTCCGGGCCGGGCTCCCCGAGCTGCCCCAGCAGCTGATCGAGCGGCTCCAGCGCGACCACGGCCTCTCGCCGTACGACGCCGCCATCATCAGCGCCGAGCGCGAGGACGCGCGGGCCTTCGAGGAGCTGGTGGCCTCCGGGGTTCCGGCCAAGGCTGCCGCCAACTGGCTGATGGGGGAGGTGGCGAGGCTGAGCCGCGAGAGCCACACCCCGGTGCAGCGCAGTGGCCTCGGGGTGGCCGGCCTCGCCGCCCTGGTCAAGCTGGTGGAGGGTGGCAGCATCAACGGCTCCACCGCCAAGGAGCTCCTCGAGGAGCTCTACCTCCCGGGCGGCGACCCCGCCGCGGTGGTCCGCGACCGGGGGCTCGGCCAGGTCAGCGACCAGGGTGAGCTGGAGCGGCTGGTCGACGCCGTGATCGCCGAGAACCCGGCCGCGGTCGCCGACTTCCGGGGCGGCAAGGAGCAGGCCCTGCAGCGGCTGGTGGGCGGGGTGATGAAGGCGACCAGGGGTCGCGCCGACGCCCGGGCGGTGACCGGCCTGCTCCGTGACCGTCTCTCCGGCTGAGCCGGGCGCGGCCACGTTCGAGGAGCGTCGCGCGCCTGGGAGTCGGGGAGGTGGTGCTTCGCTCCGGCGCGCGCGTCCGAGCGCCCTGCCGGCGCTCGGCGCGCTCTGCTCGGCAGCATTGCAGCTGCCGCCTGCGCAGAGCCTGCGCTCAGCACGCACCTCCCCGCCTCCTTCTCCAAACCTCCGCTCGACACGCACCCCCGCGCCTCATCGCCGGTGCCGGCGCTCGGCACGCACCTCCCCGACTCCTCGCCGAAGCCTCGGCTCGGCACGTACCCCGAGCCTCCTCGCGAGCCGGAGCTGAGGTGACGCTCGAGGCCGGCGCGCGGCTCAGCGTCGCCTGCGAGGCCATGGTCCACGGCGGGCTCTGCCTCGCCCACGCCGAGGGGGCGACCCTGATGGTCGACGGCGCCATCCCCGGCGAGACCGTCGAGGTGGCGCTCACCTTCCGCAAGGGCCGCACCTGGTTCTGCCGGGTCGTCGCCGTCGAGACGGCCTCCCCGGACCGCGTCGCCGCGCCCTGTCCCTACGTGGACGAATGCGGTGGCTGCCAGCTCCAGCACGTCGCCTACCCGCGCCAGCTCGAGCTGAAGCGGGAGATCCTGCTCGACGCCCTCCGCCGGGCCGGGGTCGCGGTGCCCGAGCCGCGGCTGCATGGCATGGACGACCCCTGGCGCTACCGGTGGCGGGGCGAGTTCCACGTCATCCCCGGTGCCCGGGGGCTGGCCGACGCCACCCTCGGCTTCAACCGGGCGCGGAGCTGGCGCAAGGTGGCCGTCGACGACTGCCTGATCCACCACCGCAGCATCGCCGGCGCGCTGCCCCGGCTTCGAGAGCTGGTCCGGCGGGGCGGGTCGGCCGGCCTCGGCGTCCTCCACGTGACCGCCGGCGAGTCCGGCGACGAGCTGCTGCTCCGCGCCAAGCCGGCCTCCGCCCTGGCCCGCCCGGTGGTCGACGAGATGGCGGCGAGCCTCCCGGCCGGGGAGCGGTGGAGCACCGACCTCACCACCCTGCGCTGGCGGGAGCGGGCCTTCCGGGTGTCGCCGGAGTCGTTCATCCAGGTGAGCTGGGGGCATCTCGACGCCCTCTACGGCTGCGTGCTCGCGGCCCTCGGCGAGGTGCGGGGGCGGCGCATCGTCGACGCCTACGCCGGGATCGGGGTGCTCAGCGCCGTCCTCGCCGGCCAGGCGCGCAAGGTGGTGTGCATCGAGAGCAACCGCAGCGCGGCCGCGATGGGCCGGCTCAACGCCCGCATCAACGAGGTCGCGGATCGGGTCCGCTACGTCGTCGCCCCGGTCGAGACCGCCCTCCCCGAGGTGGCAGGAGAGGAGGGGATCGACGGCCTGGTGCTCGACCCGCCCCGGGCCGGCTGCGGCGGCCAGGTGACCGGGTGGCTGGCCCTGGCCGGGCCGCCGCGGGTCGTCTGCGTCTCCTGCGACCCGGCGACCCTGGCCCGGGACCTCCACGTCCTGGTCGCCTCGGGCCCGTACAGCGTCGACTCCGTCGACGTGGTGGACATGTTCCCCCAGACCTACCACGTGGAGACCGTGGTGGCCCTCCGGCGCGGCTGAGAGCGCGCCCGGCGCGGCCCGCGGGGTCGTGGCGATCGAGGTTCCAGCGCGGCGAGGCCGGTTGGGGTCAGGTGGTGATGGTCACCGGTGGCACCGGGGCCGACGGCCCCTGGGTGTCGAGGGTGGAGAGGACGGCATAGGTGCCCGGCGGGGAGGGCTCGGGGAGCAGCGCGGTGAAGGCACGGCTGGTTCCGGCCGGAACCATCTCGAGCGCGATCGCCAGGCAGTGCATCTCCGGGGTGGGGGTGGGGGTCGGCACCGGCGCGCCGGTGCTGGTCTCCGCCCGGGCGGTCAGGCTGGGCACGCAGCCGCCCAGCACGGTGAGCGGGCCGCGCACGGTGACGGTGACCTGCAGCTCGGCGCCGGGCGCCGCGGTCACCACCGCGGTCCAGCCGGCCGCGTTGGTGGCGCTGCCCAGCACCACGGACCCGGGTGACACCGGTGCCGCCACCCCGGTGGGGAACGGGGAGGGGTGGGGGAGGAGGGCGACCCGGTTGCCCTGGGTTCCGCAACCGGCAGCGGCGACCGCCACCGCGGCTCCGAGAGAGGAGAGCAGGAGGAGCGCGAGAGACCTCACCTCAGTGAGACGCCGCACCGGGCTCCGCGGTTCCCGGGGTGCCGTCCGGCCCCGGCGAGAGCGTCATCTCGACGTCGATGCAGCCGCGGGAACGCCGCCGCAGGGCCGGCGCCCTTCAAACGCGGGAGTGTGTTCGCGCTCGCTCTGCCGGGAGCCGCCGCCGCCTGCCCATCCGGGCTGGTCAGAATGGGGCGAGCCGTCCCGGGACCTCCTCTCGGCGGTGCTAACGTACGTGCGTTTGGAGGAAGCCACCGAGGAGATGATGGACGGGGACGCGCGCGCGGCGGAGGCAGCGGAGCCGTTCGTCCATCTCCACACCCACAGTGAGTTCTCGCTGCTGGACGGGGCGGCTCGGATCCCGGAGCTGGTGGCCTGCGCGAAGGCCATGGGCCAGCCCGCGGTGGCGGTCACCGACCACGGCGTGCTCTACGGAGCCGTGGAGCTGTACACCGAGGCGATGGCCGCCGGGGTCAAGCCGATCGTCGGCTGCGAGGTGTACATGGCGCCGCGCTCCCACCGGGACAAGGAGGGACGCGCCGACCGCGACCCCAGCCACCTGGTGCTGCTGGCCCGCGACGCCGCCGGCTACTCCAACCTGGTGGCGCTCTCGACCATCGCCCAGCTCGAGGGCTACTACTACAAGCCCCGGATCGACAAGGAGCTGCTCGCCGCCCACAGCGAGGGGCTGATCTGCCTCTCCGGCTGTGTCGGCGGCGAGCTTCCCCAGGCCATCCTGAGCGGCGACCTCGACGCGGCCGAGCGGGTGGCCCGCCAGCACGCGGAGATCCTCGGCCCCGACAACTACTTTCTCGAGCTCCAGGACCACGGCATGACCGAGGAGACGGCGGTCCGCGAGGGGCTCCTGGAGATCGCCCGCCGCACCGGCCTCCCCCTGATCTGCACCAACGACTCCCACTACATCCACGCCGCCGACGCCGAGGCCCACGACATCCTGCTCTGCCTCCAGACCGGGTCCCGGCGCGATGACGAGCGGCGGCTCCGGTTCCACGGCCCGCAGTTCTACGTGGCCAGCGGCGACGAGATGCGGAAGCGCTTCGCCGCCTACGGGGAGGCCGCCTCCAACACCCTCGCCGTCGCCGCCCGCTGCGATTGGAAGCTGGAGCTGGGCCTGCATCACCTCCCCGCCTATTCGCCCATCCCCGAGGGCCTCGACGCCGACTCCTACCTGGCCGAGCTGTGCGCCCGGGGGCTCGCCGAACGCTTCGGCTCGGATCCCTCCCAGGAGGCGCGCGAGCGGCTGGCGATGGAGCTGGACGTGATCCGCCAGACCGGTTTCTCCGCGTACTTCCTGATCGTCTGGGACCTGATCCGGGCCGCCCGCTGCGACGGGGTGGTGGTGGGCCCCGGGCGGGGCAGCGCGGCGGGGTCGCTGGTCAGCTACGTGCTCCGCATCACCAACGTCGACCCGCTCCGCTACGGGCTGATCTTCGAGCGCTTCCTCAACCTGGAGCGCCGGGAGATGCCCGACATCGACATCGACTTCGACGACCGCCGGCGCGACCGGGTCATCCAGTACGTGACCGGAAAGTACGGCCAGGACCGGGTCGCCCAGATCATCACCTTCGGGACGATGGCCGCGCGCGCCGCCATCCGCGACGTCGGGAGGGTCCTCGACGTCCCGCTCCCCGACGTCGACCGGCTGGCCAAGCTGGTCCCGGCGTCCATCGGGATCACCCTGGATCGCGCCCTGGCCGAGGCGCGCGACCTCCGCGACCTCTACGACGGCGAGCCCTGGGCGCACAGCGTCATCGACATCGCCCGCCGCCTCGAGGGCATCAGCCGCAACGCCTCCACCCACGCCGCGGGCGTGGTCATCGGCGCCGAGCCGCTGGCCAGCATCGTCCCCCTGGCCCGGGCCACCTCGGGGAACGAGGGCGTGGTCACCCAGTTCGACATGAAGGGTGTGAGCAAGATCGGTCTGCTCAAGATCGACTTCCTCGGACTCTCCAACCTCACCGTGATCCAGGAGACGGTCGAGAACATCGAGAAGGTGCGGGGGGCGCGGCTGGACATCGACGCCATCCCCCTGGACGACCCCGCCACCTACGAGCTGCTCGGCAAGGCGGATACCCACGGCGTGTTCCAGCTCGAGGCGACCCTGGGCAAACGGATCCTGATCGACATGCAGCCCCGGTCCCTGGCCGACCTGGCCGCCGCCAACGCCCTGATCCGGCCCGGCCCCCTGGAGGGCGGGGTGGTGGATCTCTACATCAAGCGCCGGCGCGGGGAGGAGCCGATCACCTACCTGCGTCCCGAGATGGAGCCGATCCTGGCCGAAACATTCGGGACCATGATCTACCAGGACCAGGTGATGCAGATCGCCTCCGCCGTGTCCGGGTACAGCCTCGGCGAGGCGGACGTGCTGCGCGCCGCGATGGGCAAGAAGGACAAGGTCAAGATGGCCCACCAGCGGGAGAAGTTCCTGGCCGGCGCGGCCGCCCGGGGGGTGGTGGAGGGCACCGCCGCCGCCCTCTTCGACCTCATCGACCACTTCGCCGGCTACGGGTTCAACAAGGCCCATGCCTACTGCTACGGCCTGATCGGGTACCAGACCGCCTACCTCAAGGCCAATCACCCCCTGGAGTTCATGGCGGCGCTGCTCAACAGCCGGGCCGGCGACTTCGACAAGCTCAAGCAGACCATCCTCGACGCCCACGCGCGCGGTCTCACCGTCATGCTCCCCGACGTCAACCGCAGCGAGGCGGGGTTCGCGGTGGGCGACCCCGCGAAGCGCGAGATCCTCTATGGCCTGACCCACATCAAGGGTGCCGGCGAGCGGGTCATGGAGCAGCTGGTGGAGGAGCGCCGGAGCGGCGGTGACTACGCCAGCCTGGTCGACCTCTGCCTCCGGGTCGGCGGTCGCGACCTCAACCGGCGGGTGCTCGAGGCGCTGATCCGGAGCGGCGCCTGCGACGGCCTGGGGGAGCGCGGCCTGCTCCTCGCGACCCTCGATCGCGCCCTGGATCGGGCCTCCCAGATCCGGCGGGAGCGCGATCTCGGGCAGGGCTCGCTGTTTGGCGAGAGCGCCGCCGAGGACGTCTCGATCGCCCTCTCCCCGGTCGACGAGTTCGGCACGGTCACCGACGTCACCGCGGTCCCCGCCGACGAGCGGCTCCGGTGGGAGCGGGAGTACCTCGGGATGTACCTGAGCGACCACCCCCTGCGCCGCATCTCGGACCGGCTCGCCGAGCGCGTCGACACCGCGGTCGGGGAGCTGGGGGCTCACCTCGACGGCATCTACGTGCAGATCGGTGGGGCGATCCGCGACCTGCGCGCCTTCATCCCCCGGCGCAGCACGACCGGGCAGCGGATGGCCTTCATGACCGTGGAGGACCTCTCCGGAGCCTGCGAGGTGGTGGTCTTCGCCCGCATCTTCGAGGAGTGCGCCGAGCTGCTCCGTCCCGACCAGGTCATCGTCGTTCGCGGTCGCGTCCAGGCCGGGCGCAACGGTCGCGCCGCCGTCCCGACGGCCCAGAACGGCGCCGCGGCCCCGGAGGAGGAGGAGCACCCCGACACCGAGGCGGTGAGCGTCATCGCCGAGGCCGTCTACGCCCTCGACGACGTCCGGCTGGCGGCCTGGCGCCGCAACAGCCGGGTCCGCCTGCGCCTCTCGGCCGGCCAGGAGTCGCTGCTTCCCACCCTGCGCGGCATCCTGGGACAGCACCGCGGAGAGGCCCCCGTCCTGGTCCAGGTGCTCGGGGTGCGCTCGGTCGACGAGATCGTGCTCGGGGACGAGTGGCGGGTGGAGCCGGGACCGGCGCTGGAGCGGGCGGTGGAGTCGCTGCTCGGCGACGCCTCGTACCGGGTGGAGGTGGAGCGCCAGCGGGCGCCCGAGCGCGAGGGCGCGCGCCGCCGCTGAGGCGAGATCAGCGCCGCGGGCGCGGCGTCAGAGCAGCCCGACCAGCCAGTCGAGCGCGATCTTGGCCACCACGAAGACCAGCAGGTAGGCGATGAAGGCCACCAGCGACTCCACATCGATCCCCGCGCTGTGGGCGATGATCCCGTCGAAGGGGCGGACGAAGGGGTCCGCCATCGCCTTGATCCCGCGGGTCAGCGGATGCCAGGGGTCGGCGTGGAAGAGCGAGAGCAGGAAGCGGAGCAGGACCAGGACCGCCACGATGATGATCAGGGTGAGGACGAGCTGCTCGAGCGCCCCGACCACGATGGCTCCGAGTGACGCTCCCGTGAGGCCGACACTGTACGAGAGCGAGAAGCAGACGTTGGCCAGGACCTCGAGAACGATGATGGCGAGCAGCGGTGAGAGGTCGAGCATCCCGCCGAAGGTCGGCAGCACTCCGCGGAAGGGCGCCAGGATCGGATCGGCGATCGCCCGGATCAGCCGGACCACGGGGTGGTACGGGTTGAGCCCCGGCAGCCAGGAGAGCAGCACCCGGACCACGACGATGAGGGTGAGGACCTCCAGGACGTAACCGATCGCCTGGAGGATGTTGGAGGCTAGCACGGGCCCGAGTATAGGGAGAGGCCGCGCGGGGCCAGGGATCGCACCGGGTCAGCCCCCCAGGGTCCAGTTGGTGACCGGGGCGCTGCCTCCGCCGCTGTAGCTGATGGTTCCCGAGCCGGACGCGTCGAGGCTGATGCGGGCCAGCGTGTCCCCGGCCGCCGTGGTCACCGTGCCGGCGAGCTGGGCGGTGCTCACCTGGTTGAGCGTGAAGGCGGTGCCGTCGGCCGCGTCGGTCACGGTCCACCCGGTGGGGGCGGGGGAGAAGAGGGCGAAGAGCGCGGCGTGGCCGGAGGTGGTGTTGGCCGGCATCACGGTGCCGGTTCCGGAGATCGCGAAGGTCGTCGGTGTCGGCGTGGTGATCGAGAGGGCACCGGCCGCACCCGACTCGGAGGTCGACTGCGTCCCGGAGAAGGCGACGCTGTAATCGTCCTCGCCTCCCCCCGGCACCGCCGTCAGGCTGATGGTGAGAGGGGCCACCGTGGCCAGGGATATCCCCAGTGCCGGGAAGGGCTGGGCGACCGCGCCGCTGCACCCGAAGGGGGCGGGCGTCGAGCTGCCGGGCATCGCGCACTCGAGGCCGAGGCTCACCGGTGGAGCGCCGTCCTTGGGCGTGAAGGTGCCGGTGCCGTCGACGGTGACGCCCGAGATCGCATCCGCCGTGCCGGCGAAGACGACGCTCTCGCTGAGGGAGAGGACGCCCAGGGTGTTCTCCGCGGGCCCGAGGTAGGTCGCCGACTCGGTGATCGCGATGGTGGATGTCGCGGTGCCGGCGGTCAGCGTGGCCGCCGCCTCGATGTAGGGCTGGGCGCAGCTCCCGTCGTAGTAGACGTCGACGCTCAGCGTGCTGACGTGCCCGCTGGTCGACTTCTGCAGCACCTTCGACGACCCCGTGCCGGCGGTGAGCGCCCGGCAGGAGGTCGAGCCCAGAAGCGCGCCGTAGAGCACGTTCACCTGGCTCTGGACCACGTTCGACGCCATCCCGATCCCGAGGCCCTGCTGGACCAGGAGGCGCGTCTCGGCGGCGGCCCCGCCGATCGCGGGGGTGGCGGTCGGGGTGGGGGAGGTCGTGGCTCGGGGTGACGGGGTGCCGGCGGCCCCACCGCCGCAGGCCGCGGCCAGGGGACAGAGGAGAGACGCAGCGGTCGCCCACAGCGCCAGCCGGCGCGCGGACCTCCCTTGACGGCTTCCGGTTGGCGGCGTGGTGGTCATCAAGGAGCCTCCCTCAGGAGGTCGCGGCCTCCTCGGCATCCGTCGCGGGCTCCCCATCGGTTGCGATCTCGGCGTCGACGGCGGGGTCGGCATCGCCGGCCACCTCCGCCGTGGCGTCCGGTCCGGCCTCAGCATCCGGCTGGGCGGTGGCGCCTGGCTCGGCAGCGGCGGCCGGCTCGACATCGGCGTCCGCCTCCGCCTCCGCCGTGGCGTCCGGCTCGATACCGACGGCCGACTCGGCATCGGCGGCCGGCTCGGAGTCGGTGGCCATGCTGGGCTCCGGACGCGCGCGCCCCTCGGTCCGGCGCCAGAGGACGATCATCAGCGGCACCACCACCACCAGCGAGACGATGGCGGTGAGCGCGAGCTCCCTCAGCCGCAGCCAGACCACCGGCTCGCTCTGACGGACGAAGTCGAGCAGGAACTGGCTCACCGAGTAGAGCGCGACGTAGCTGATGATCAGCACCCCGGGGCGCACGCCGCGCCGGCGAATGGCCAGCAGGATCCCCAGGATCACCAGCGTGGCCAGTGCCTCGTAGGCGCCGGCCGGCTGGTACGCGACGCCGAGCCGGAAGCCCGGTTGCAGCACGGCCGCGCTGTTGGTGTACGCGGTGGCCCAGGGGAGGTTGCTCGGTCCGCCCAGGATGTCGCCGTTGATGATGTTCCCGATCCGGCCGATGGGCTGGCCCACCACCGCGAACAGCGCGCCGGCGTCGAGCAGGGTCCAGATCGGGAGGTGCCAGCGCCAGCCCAGGAAGATCAGGGTGCCCAGCCCCCCGACGATCGCCCCGTAGAAGGCCATCCCGCCGTTCCACACCGCGATCACGTCCACGAGGCTGTGCATCATGTCGAGGTTCTGGACGTCGTAGTAGAGCCGGGCGCCGATCAGCCCGAAGAGGATCGTCCAGCCCGCCACGCCCTCCAGGGTGTTCTCGCTGATGCCGCGGTTCCGGAGGTGGGGACGCGCGCCCAGGTAGTAGGCGGCCACGAAGGCCACCACGTAGAGAATCCCGTACCAGTGGACGGAGAGCGACCCGACGCTGAACGCGACCGGGTTGATGCCGATGGTGATGGTGGCGAGCACGGTCAGCCATGATGCGACGTGGGCCGAGGGTCGCGCACGTCCAGGAGGCGATAGCCGCGTTTGGATCGCACCCTCTCCACGCTGAGGCCCAGGGCCAGCAGCCGCTCGGCGAGTGAATCAGCGCCCAGGTGGCGCTGCACCACCAGGTAGGCGTGGCCCTCGGGCTCGAGGCGCCCCAGCCAGAGGCTGAGAATCTCGAGCAGCGGGCCCCGACCGACGCGGATCGGTGGGTTGCTGTAGATCGCGGCGAAGCGCAGCCCCGGGTCGACCTCGTCCGGCCGGCAGACCTCGAGGTTCTCGACCCCGTTGGCGGCCGCGTTGGTGCGGGTGAGCTCGATCGCCCGGTTGTTGACGTCGACGGCGACCACCCGGGCTCCCGGGGCTCGGCGGGCGACGGCCACCGCGATCACCCCGTGCCCGCAGCCGAGGTCGAGGAGGGCTCCCCCGGCCGGGGGGGTGGGGATGCCGCGCAGCAGCACCTCGGTTCCGGTGTCCAGCCCGGCGGTGCTGAAGACGCCCCGGTCGGTCTGGAGCTGGAGCACCTGGTCCGGCAGGCGGACGGTCACCGTCCGCGGATCCGTGGCCACGGCCGGCTCGGCGTTGAAGTAGTGAGCCGGGGGGCCCGGGCGGTCCGCCATCGCCCCCGGAGCCTAGCGTCGGCGGGAGGGGAGGGCGAAGCTCCGCGCCACCGCGCCGGCCAGGTTGAGGTAGGCGATGCGGGTCTCGGGGCGGAGATCGTCGACGTCCACCTCGAGGCCCTCGGCGAGGTGGGGGTCCCAGGGCACGTTGACCACCGCCCGGCAGCGCTTGGCGAAGTGCTCCGAGACCGACCGCAGCTCGCGCCCCCGGTTCTTGCGGACCTGGTTGATCACCACGACCGCGTCGGTCACCAGGTCGTGGTACCCGTGCTCGTCGAGCCAGTCGAGGGTGAGGCTCGAGGCGCGCGACGCGTCGATCCCGGGGGCGGCGCAGACCACGATCTGGTCGGCCATCCGGAGCACGCCCTGGGTCGCCGAGTCGAGGATGCCGGTGCCGGTGTCCATCAGGATCAGGTTGTAGTGGTGCTCCAGCACGTGCAGCACCTGGCGGTACTCCGGTTCTCCGAGGGCCACGCTGATGGTGGGGTCGTCGTCCGACGCGAGGATCTCGAGCCGCGTGGCCGACTGGCTGGTGAAGTTGCGCATGTCGCTGTAGCGCCGGATCCGCTCGGAGGCGCGCAGCAGCTGGGTGACCGTGGCCTCGGTCTCGCGGCGAACCCGGTAGGCCAGCGAGCCGGCGTCCGGGTTGGCGTCGAGCGCGACCACCCGATCCATCCGGTGGGTGGCGAAGGTGTGGCCCAGCATCAGGGTCGTGGTGGTCTTGCCGATCCCGCCCTTGCGGGACACGATCGCCACCCGGCGGCAGGTCGCGATCGGGATGCCCGTGGTTCCGACCAGCTCGCGCTCACGCCGCTCGCTGCGGTTGGGGCCGGGGCTGATCAGGCCGAAGGAGATCGTCCGGACGGTGCGGCGCACGCCGCGCGTTGCCGGGCGCACCTTGACCGGTCCCATCACCCGCTCCGGGGCGAAGTCCTGGGCCGTGCGCGGCGCCGCGGGGGCGGGCCGGCCCGCGGCCTCCGGCTCCGGGTCGGGGGCGAGCGAGGCGAGACGTCCGGTGACGCGAGCCGGCGCCGGTCGGCCGGGTGACGCGAGCGCAGGCTCCGGGAGCGGCCGCCACAAGCCTGCTGGGTCAGCCGCCCGAGAGGCGGGGGCGCTCCTTCCCGTCCCCTCACCCGGCGGTCGCCGGACCGTGGTCGGAGGGCCGCCGTTGCCGGGGGCGCCGCCGTTCATCGGAGCACCACCGTTCATCGGAGGGCGGGCGACGGCCGGACGGCCACCGTTCGCCGGACGGCTTCCGGCGCTGCCCAGCACGCTCGGCGGGATGGCCGGTGGCGGTGCGGGGACATCCAGCGGTGGAGCCCCGTTGGCGGTCGGCGCCGGTGGGGGCGGGGCGGCCGGTTGACGCCGTGGCGCCGTCGGGGGGACCGGGAGGAGGAATGCGGCCGGGGCACCACCACCTCCGAGCAGGGTCCGGTCCGGCGGCAGGGGATGGGTCGAGGAGCCGTTGCCCGGCGTCGAGGAGTGGAGGCGGGACGGAGCCCCGTTGACCGGCATCCCGGCGCCCGCCGGGAGGCCACCGGGGGCCGCCGGCAGAGTCGAGGGAGAACCGTCGGCGGGTGCCGGGGGGCGGGTCACGGCGCTGCCGGGCGGTGGGAGCGGGCGGTTCGGCGCCTCCCCGGGCGAGGGCTCCTGCGCTCGCGTCGCGAAGCCGTTGGGGGGGAGCGGGCGGGCCGGTGCCCCTCCGGAGAGGGTCATCGGTGGCCCCATCGGCCGGCGCTCGCCGAAGGGGGTGAGATACCGCGCCGGTGGTGCCGGCGGTGTGAACCTCGCCCCGACCCCGCTGGCCGGAGGGGCGGCCGGGATGGCGGCGCCGCCAGCCCCCGGCAGCTCGGCGACCGGTTCCCGCTCGGGCGCGGCCGGTCCCTGCCGGTTCGCGTGACCGACGATGTCGACGGGCGGCGAGGAGTGGGGCGCATCAGGCCGGCGGAACTCCGCCGGCACCATGGGGGCGCCGTCCTCTCCTGTGTTCTCGGTCAACACCTCTCCCGCTGGAAGGTCCCGTTGGCTGCAACGAAGCGAACGGGCCGAAGGCAGCATCTCACCTTCCCTGCCCGCCCAGCCTACGCCGTTCCGGGCCGAAATGGCCACCCTCGGCCCCTTCTGGAGGCACACAATCCTGGCGATGAGCCGCCCGATCGTCCTCGTCGGCCTGATGGGGTGCGGCAAGACCACGGTGGGCACCGCGCTGGCCGGGCGCCTGGGCCGGCCTCTCTGGGACGGTGACCTCCAGCTCCAGGGGCTCACCGGGTTGACCGCGGCCGCGCTGGCCGCGGAGCGCGGCACCGACGTCCTCCACCGCATCGAGGTCGAGGTCCTGGCCATGGGCCTCGCCCACCGCCCGGTCCCCGTGGTCGGAGCGGCCGCCGCGGTCGTCCTCGACCCGCGCCTCCCGGGGATGCTCCGCCAGGCCTGGACGGTGTGGCTCCGGGTGGAGGTCACCCATCTGGTCACGCGGCTTCGCCACGACGATGGCCATCGTCCGGAGCTCGCGGGTGATCTCCTGGCCACGCTCCGCGAGATGGCGCGGGTGCGCGATCCCCTCTATGCCCAGGTCGCGGACCTCGCCGTGGACGCCGACCGGGCCGCGCCCGCCGCGCTGGTGGGAAGGATCCTGGCCGGGATGCCCGCCGACGTCGTCTGAAGCTCGCGCGGACACGGGAGCCTGGTCCGCCGGGGTCACGGAGAACGCGGCGGGATCCGCCCCCCGTGGCACGACCTGGCCTCCCTTCCCCGAGGCTTAACCGTGGCGCCGCCTCTCGTTCACCAGCGATCCGACATCGTGTGACTCGGCAGCTGGCGCCGCGAGAGCCCCGCCAGCCGAACTTGATACCCAACCTCCGTGCGGGCCCGGGCCGGCTTGCCGGCCCGGGTCACCGCGCGAGGGCCGGATCGGGATCGCCCCGTGCCGGAGGTGGCGCCGGGCCCCGGGGTCGCCTCAGCTCACCCGGCCGGCGCGTCTCGAGGGCCGGGCCTCCCCCTCCAGGAAGGTGAAGAGCCGCGCCCCGGCCCGGAATGCCGGGGGTGGGATCGCCAGCCGGTCGACCCCGACGGACGCGGTGGACCCGGCGATGGCATGGAAGCCGATCTCGTCGAACCCGGCGGCCGCGAACCAGGCGCGGATCGCCGGGGTGAGGTCGGGCTCGAAGCGGCCGCGCGTCCAGATCACCGTCGCCCCCGGAGCGCACAGCTCGGGCAGGTGGAGGACCGTCGACTCGACGTCCTCGTCGCTGATGTTGCCGAAGACCCCGCAGGCGAGGACGACGTCGGCCGGCACCGCGCCGGCGTATGCGGTCGTCTCCCCCGCGTCGGCGACGCGGAGCTCGACGCCGTCGAGGCCGAGCTCTGCCGCCCGAGCCCGGCCCCGGCCGGCCAGCTCCGGGTCGAGCTCCACCAGGCGGGCGCGCACGTCCTGCCGGCGCGGGTGATCGCGGAGGGCGCCGAGCAGGTCGCGCCCGTCGCCCGCGCAGAGGCTGACCACGGTGATCGGGCCCGCCGGGCAGCGATCGATCGCCTGGCGGATCTCCTCCTGCACCAGCCGCAGGCGCGCAGCCAGGCCCGCCTCCACGTCGTACCGGCGGTGCCACTCGATCCATTCGCCCATCCCTCGAGGCTACCAAGGGACGGCCGCCGCGCCGATCCGCCGCCACCGGGCCTGCGCTCAGGTCCCGGTCGCGATCTCCACCACCACGGGGGCGTGATCCGATGGACCGGTCCCCTTGCGGGCCTCCCGGTCGATGTACGCGTCGGTCACCCGCGCCGCCAGCCGCTGGCTCATGAGGACGAGGTCGATGCGCATCCCCATCCCCTTGTGGAACATCCCGGCCCGGTAGTCCCAGTACGTGAACGGCCGCCCCTTGAGGGCGCGGGGCCGCACATCGACGAGCCCGAGCCCGAGCAGCGCCGCCACGGCCTCCCGCTCCGGTGGGCTGACGTGGGTGGAGCCGACGAACTCCGCCGGGTCCCAGACGTCTTCGTCGCCGGGGGCCACGTTGAAGTCGCCGCAGATGGCCAGCGGGACGGGCGCGGCGACCCCGGCCTGGAGTGACGTTCGCAGGGCGTCGAGCCAGGCGAGCTTGTAGGTGTAATGGGGGCTGTCCAGGGTCCGACCGTTGGGGACGTAGACCGACCAGACCCGGACCCCGCCGCAGGTGGCGGAGAGCGCCCGCGCCTCGACCTCGGGGTACCCGGGTTCGCCCGCGAACCCGGAGGCGGCATCCTCGAGCCCAACCCGGGAGAGGATGGCCACCCCGTTCCAGCGGCCGATCCCGTTGGACGCGGTGGTGTAGCCGAGCGCGGCGACCTCAGCGGAGGGGAAGGCTCCGTCGGCCACCTTGGTCTCCTGGAGGCAGACCACGTCCGGGCGGGTGGCGTCCAGCCACTCGAGCAGCCGCGGCAGCCGGGCCATCACCGAGTTCACGTTCCACGTCGCCAGGAGCACCGGCTGAGGATGGGCACTCGCGGGGCGCCACGTCAAGGGCGGCGCGGCGGCACGCCGGTTGCGGACCGGAACCGGCGTGGGGCGGGATGCCGCTCCCCATCGGGGTCCCGGGACCCCGGTGGCTCAGACCCCTCGCCGTCCGCCCTTCCGGCTGCGAGAATGGACCGGTGCGCACCACACCTCTGATCGGAACCAAGGCGTGGTTCGGTCCACGCCGGCTGGGCTGGGGGCTCGCGCCGGTCTCTCCGGAGGGCTGGACGGTGACCGCCGTCGCCACCACCGCTTCGCTGGTGGTCCGGAAGAAGGGCGGCGGCCTTCGGGCTCGCCTGCTGCTGGCCGCCGTGCTCCTGCTCGTCGTGATCCTCAAGGGGACCGCGCCGGGAGGACCGGTGGCCCGCCGCGCCTTCGAGGAGGCGCGAAGGGCGGGCGGGGCGGTCACGGCCTAATCGGGCCCGGCCGGTCGAATCCCCGCGCCGATCCCATCGCGGCGGCGGCGGATCGGCCGGGTGCTCCGTGCCCGCCGGCGGACCCCGTTCGGTGCTCGCCGGGCTCTGATACCGTGGCGCGATGCCCTTCGGGCTGGCGCTCCTCGCGGCCTTCGGGTGCTCATTGACGAGCGGCGTGGCCGCCGTCCTTCAGAAGGTGAGCGCTGATCAGGAGGAGCGGGCGACGTCGCTCCGGGTCGGGCTGCTCTGGCGGCTCCTCGACGACTGGCCCTACCTGCTCGGGCTCGCGCTCGATGGCGGTTCCTTCCTGCTCACCATCGTCGCCGTCCAGAACCTGCCGCTCTTCGTCGCCGAGCCGATCATCGCCGTCAACGTCGTCATCACCGCCCTGATCGAGAGGCTCATCTTCCAGCGCCGGTTGCGGGCGGTGG
>Ga0181535_10003430_pt1 | contig 18396 bp, 14 predicted proteins | sample PEATcosm2014_Bin_44_FD_119774 | JGI IMG/M metagenome (GOLD analysis project Ga0181535, IMG submission 119774) | Peatland microbial communities from MTU Mesocosm Facility, Houghton, MI, USA - PEATcosm2014_Bin17_30_metaG | ecosystem: Environmental > Terrestrial > Soil > Wetlands > Peat | place... | reverse complement strand
GCAGACACTCCTGGCTGCACCATTGAGGCTTGCGGTTTCCGCGACACGTTCAAAAAGATCCTGACTGCCGGAGCAGTTGTGCTCGGCATCTCCCGCGACACTCCCCGTGATCAGGCCAAGTTCCGCGCCAAATACGACTTGCCCTACACACTCCTTGCTGATGTAGACGAGAAAGTCTGCAATCAGTTTGGGGTGCTCAAAGAAAAGAACATGTATGGGAAGAAAGTATGGGGAATCGAGCGGACCACCTTCGTCATCGGCCCCGACCGCACTTTACTTCATATCTTCCCTAAGGTTACGCCAGAGGGCCACGCGGAAGAGGTTCTCGCCCTCATCGAAGAATGGAACAAGGCACACAAATAAAGCTGGTAGACAAAAAGCCGCTCCGTGGCCCATCCTCTTCGCGTTCAACGCATAAAGGACAGAAGACCGGCTCATCCGGCTCTCCGGAACTGCCGCCGGGGGCCCTCCTTCCGCGCTCCCTTTTTAGGGAGCCGACGGAGCGCGTGGCTCCTCGACTGCTCGGCAAGCTGCTGGTCCATAAAACGGCAACCGGCATCCTGGCCGGCAGAATCGTTGAGGTAGAGGCCTACCTTGGCCCGCACAAGCAGCCGCCCGATCCAGCCGCTCACTCCTATCGTGGCCCTACACCTCGCAACACTGTTATCTTCCGAACCTCTGGCCATGCTTACGTCTATTCAATCTACGGCCGCTACTTTTGCATGAATGTCACCTGCGAGCCCGAGGGCCAGGCGGGATGCATCTTGATCCGTGCGCTCGAACCGACCGCAAATCTGGCCCATATGGCTTTGAATCGAGGACTTGCCTCAGGCGCCGCAGCCCTCCAACTCACCTCCGGTCCCAGCCGCCTCTGCCAGGCGCTCGGCCTCACGCGCCAGGACCACAACGGCCTGGACCTGCTCGATCCTGCTTCTCCCCTTCAATTGCGCGACGACGGGTTTCGCGTCAGCGAAGTTCTCGTTTCGCCCCGCATAGGCATAAAACACGCTGTCGATTGGCCGCTTCGCTTCACCCTTCCAGGGCATTCCTGTGTTTCCGGACCAAAGTCGTGGCCGAAGATCGGTCTCAAACGGCTCTCGCGCAGGTCAACATGACAAAACGTTCAGTAGGCACGTGGAGCTTTATCCGTTAGAATTCCGTCCATCGGTTAGAGGTCATCTCAATCCGCGAGGAAAATCCGCTTGAAACTTACTTCCCTGACTCCATCCGCCGCCGTTGCTCTGTTGGCCGCGGCTGTCTTCGCCGTTGCCACCGTCGCTCAGGCCCCTCAAGGTCCCCCTCCCGGCGGTGGTCGTATGCCGCGCACCTTTCCCGCGCCCACGAACCTCAAGGTGTTGCCAAAGGACACGACCGGACAGCAGATCCACGAAATCATGGATGGGTGGGCGGGTTCCCTGGGTGTCCACTGCGATACTTGCCACGCAGTTGACCCCAACAACGTCGGTCCCAATGGCCGCCCGCGTCTCAAGTTTGACGACGACTCCAAGCCCGAGAAGGAAATGGCCCGGATCATGTACACCATGACCGAGGACATGAAAAAGAACTACATCAAGAAGGTTGCCGACATGGACAAGATGGATACCCCCGCCGCGCCCCTGACCTGCGGCACCTGCCATCGCGGCCATCTCGATCCGGAAGAATTTGTGATCCCGCATGAGGGCCCCCCCGGACCTGGCGGCCCACCGCCGGCTGGCGCCATGCCCAGCATGCCGAACATGCCCCACTAGGTCGCATCTATTTCAGTTTCCAAACAAACGTGGCCACCGATCCTGCCGGCAGGATGGTGGCCGCGGTTCTTCCATGGAAACCGATGCGGAGAGTCTGGCTCGTCGTTCCCGCGTTCAACGTGTAGAGCACGATTGTCCCATCCGGGTTGCTGAACGCAACGTCCTTCAGTTGCGAATCGGCAGGCTCGTCCGAGCCGATACGCACCGCACCCGGCAGCAGAAACTTGCTCGCGTGTCCCAGCACATAGTAGTCGCGCTCGGGCGTTACCGGATTCTCCGGATGGCTCACGTCAATCGTCACCAGTCCCCGGCATGTGCTGCAGCCACCCACATGCGGCCCGTGATCCTTGTCCGTTCCCAGCGCCCAAAGCACATAGCTTCTTGCCCAGTTCCTCATGGAGGCAATCAATTCCGCCGCCTCGCTGGCCAGCACATTCCCCTTCTGCCATGTGCCTCCGCTTGCTTCTGTCACCCATTGGTCCTTCTGCGGAAACTCCCCGTGAAACTCCGACATCACAGACGGATCGCCGGCGTAGTGGTGCCATGCAACTCCTGCGGCAACCGCGCCGGCCTTTGGATCTTTCATAACTGTCTCTGGAAATTCAGGCTGATCCCAGTTGTGATCGAAGACCATCACCTTGGTCTTCAGGCCTGCGGCGGCCATCGCCGGGCCAAGAGCATTGCCGATCAAAACAGCCTGCTCCTCCGGTGTCATCCGCATCCCGCTGTAGCTGGGCGGCGCATACAGCGGCTCATTCTGCACGCTCAGCGCATACACCGGAACTCCCGCGGCTTGATAGCCTTCCACCGTCTTCACCAGGTAGTTGGCATAGGCGCTATAAAACTCCGGACGCAGGCTTGACGGTTCCTTCGTCTCTGGATTCGATCCCAGCATAGAGCCCGACGTCTTCATCCACCCCGGCGGACTCCACGGTGTCAGCATCACTTTCAGCGACGGATTGAGCGCCACCGCCTGCCGGAGCAGCGGCAGTATGGACTCCTCGTCGTGAGCAAGTGTGAAGTGGGCGAGACCGGGATCTGTCACGCCGGCTGCGGTCGTGCAGGCCGTATCAGTCTGCTGGCAAAGGTCGTCGTAGGAGTAAAACGTCACCGCCAAATCGGGCGAGCCGATAGGTTGGCGCAGAAAGCTCAAAGCAATTCCGTCCTTGCGGCTGAAGAGCATCTTGAATGCTGCATCGGTTTGGGTCGGTGTCAGCTTCTTGGCGAAGAGCCACGCTGCCGCGTCGGTCATCGACGCTCCCAAGCCATCCACCTCTTGGAACCGTTGGCTGTCATCCACCGTAATCAGCGGAGCAGCCTGGCCAGGTTCAGGTCTTGCAGAAAAACGCAGAACCTGAATCTCCGAAAGAGCTTCGAGCAAATCCGGCGTGGTCTGGTACACAGAGATGGCTTGTGCGCCTGCGCCGGAAGAAGCGGTGAGCGCCAGACAGACCCCGAGAATCGCGCTGTGCGCCATGATCCGTCCCTCCGTCGAAAGCAGAATCGTAGTTCCTTCCCAGTCTCGCCAAAAACTCGATCGAATTCCCTCAGCCAGATCCCCGCAAATAATCGCCGCTCTTGCCGCCGGTCTTCGCCTCAAGCTGCACATTGCGGATGACGATTGCCTTGTCCAGCGCCTTGGTCATGTCGTACACGGTCAGTGCAGCAACCGTGGCAGCGGTAAGGGCTTCCATCTCCACGCCAGTGGGGCCGGTGGTGGCTGCCGTTGCCGTAATGCGCACGCCTCCCGCCACGACCCTTGCCTGTACGTCCACATGCGTCAGGGCGAGTGGATGGCACATGGGAATCAGCTCGGAGGTGCGTTTGGCGGCATGGATACCCGCAATGCGTGCCACCTCCAGCGGATCCCCCTTCGGGTTAGCCGGCAGCGCCGCAAGCACCGTCTTGGACAGTTCCACGAAGGCCGAGGCAGTCGCCGTGCGCCGCGTCAATTGCTTTGCGCTCACGTCCACCATGGCGGCCTGTCCGGCCTCGTCGTAGTGCGACAGCCGCGGAGATTGGCTCCCCACCTTCTGGGTCTTTGCGTTTCTCAAGAGCTTATTCCTCAGAAAAGCAATATTCTCACCGTTCCACCGGACTCCAGAAGCCTGGGCTCCTCGGGCACCACCAGAAAACAGTTCGAGTGGGCCATCGCGACCAGGTCCCCGGAACCTTGCCAGGGAACCACCGCCACCTCCGGCAACTGGCCCGCCGCTCCAAACGTGCATCTGGCAGGAAGAAAACGCGTGAGTCCTGCTTTTTCATGCTTCCCGCTTTTCGCCGCCAACCGCGCAAGCGCAAACCGCGGTCCCGTTTCAAGATTCCCCGCAAGCGCGTTCAGCAGAGGCGCCGCGAAAAGCAGAAAGGTAACCGCGGAAGAGACCGGATTGCCCGGTAGTCCAAAGATCGGCAGTGTCTTTGCGGTGACAGGCGCGCGCGTCCCCGCCCTGCCGGTCTTGCTGTCTGCCGCATTCTGATGCTTCGGCATCTCTCCGAAAACCAGCGGCTTCCCCGGCTGGATGCGCACCCCGGTAAATTCAAAGCGAGCGCCCGCGCGCGCCAGGGCCGGCTCCACCAAATCAAATTTTCCTGCCGAAACGCCGCCGGTGATCAGCAGCATGTCGGCTTCTGCGGCCTGGGCCAGCGCCGTGTCGAGAGCGCGCGCGTTGTCTGCGGCGGTTGGCAGAACCCATGGCTCGCCTCCTGCCGCAACCACCATCGCCGCCAGCATGGGGCCATTCGAGTTGCGGATCTGGCCGGGGGCGGGCACTGTCTTCACCGGCACAATCTCATCGCCGGTGGTCAGAATCGCCACGCGCGGCCGGATAAAAACCTCCACTGCGGCGTGACCGCAGGCTGCTGCCAGCGCCACCTGTGCTGCTGAAATCACCGCTCCAACGGGAAGAAGTTTGTCTCCCATCCGCGCTTGCGCACCTTGCGCCACAATGTTTTCGCCCACGGCAAGGGTGCGCTTCGCCGCCAGTTTCACCTGTCCGTTTGCCGTCTCCACATGCTCCAGCATCGCCACCGCGTCCGCGCCTTGGGGAACAGGAGCGCCCGTCATGATCTCCCATGCGGAACCATGCGGCAGCTCACCAGCCGGCGCGTCGCCCGCGCGCGTCACCCCGGCAATCGCCAACGGCACATGTGCTGAGGCTTCCTCCGCGCGGCAGGCAAAGCCGTCGCGCGTCGAGCGGGCAAAAGGCGGCTGATCGCGATCTGCGCACAGCGATCGCCCAAGCACGCGCCCAGGCGCCCGGCCTAGCTCAATGCGCTCCGTTGAAGGCCGCAACCGGCCGATCTGCCCGGCATAGGCGGCAACCTGTGCCGCCGCTTCCTCGTAACTGGGCAACTCCGCGCTCATAAATTGGATTGTAGAGGTTTGAACGGACTCTGGGCATTTTTGTATCGACCGGCAAGAAACTCGCCGGCATTCAGGCTATCCCCTAAACGACGAAAGGCGCGTCCGGCAACCGGACGCGCCCTTCGCGAGTCAACTTAGCTGTGCAGTTCGTTACTTCTTGGGCGCCTTGTAGTTGGAGTTGATCTTTTCTCCTGCCTGATCCAGAATCCCCTTCACCTCTGCGGCATAGGGGCCGGTCGGGCTCAGTGCCAGGTACTTCTGATACGCCTCGGTGCAGTCGGGAGGCAGAACAATCCGATTCGTCTTTGGATCGACGGTCGCCTTCTGAATCAGCCCTTGACCCTTGATGTAGTAGAGAATTGCCTGGTTGGGATCGACCGCAAGTGCCTCGTCCGATGCTGCCACTTGGGCATCGGCATTCCGTTCCTGAAAGAAGATCACTGCTTCATTCCGCAGGTGAAATGCGGCTCTCGTGGGATCGGCCTTGGCTGCGGCATCAAAGGCGGCGTTGGCTTCGGTTACTTTGCCCTGTCGTGCATAAACTTCACCCAGACCCGCATCGTCCACGCCAATGACGTCCGGAATCGGCTTCTTGGCGTTCGTCGCAAGCGCCAGAGCCTTGCGATAGTTGGTTTCCGCATCGTCGTACTTCTTCAGGCCCAGTTCCGCGCGCGCCAGGTTCGTCCACAAAACCGACTGGTCGGGCATCACCGCGGTGTCCTTGGTCATCATGGTCTCGATCTCGGTGTATTTCGCCGTCCGAATGTCCGTCGCCTTCGCTTCCACGGCGTCCCGGGTAGCGCCCGCTCCCAGATCGGTGGCCGCCTGGGTGCGCGCGTTCTCAGCGTCCTTGATGTCCTGGTTCACGATCTTAAGATCGGAATTGAGGGTATTGATCACCTGGTTCGCCTTGATCGCTTCCGCATTCTGCTTCTTGATCTCTTCCAGAGCCTTCCTCTGGTCCGGCGGTAACTTGTCGACATATTCCTGACGCGTCATGTCGATGTCCTGCGCCACATCCTGGCCTTCGACAACCTTCACGCCCCGGTACATATCCACCATCTTCCCCGGCGGTGTGTCGGCCGCGCGGTAGACCAATGCATAGACTCCCGCAGGCGCCTCGCCGGAATAGCCGCCGTCCGCGCCTACCGGAAAGGTGTACTTCAGGGTTGCGCCGCCGTCAGTGGACAGGCTCACCGTGCCGCTGCCCTGGGGTGCGCCGGTGGGATTGAGCACGGTGCCGTGAATCTTGCCCGTGCCCGCCGAGGGAGCTTGTGCAAATGCGGGCAAAAGGGCAAAGACCAGCAGGCCCAGCCAAAGTGAAATGCTGCGTTTCATTTTCTTCTCCTTGGGAGCGGCGCGAACCATCTTGGCAGCGCGCTCAAAAAAATCGTATCTTTCAAAACCATCCGGAAACCGTGATTGCTTCGTCTCCGGCAAGTCCGCTTTTGTGAACCATCTCTCCGCGGCAAACATCCTCCGCGCAATCCGTCATGCCTCTATCTCTGGTCCACCCTGCCGCCGGGGAGCGTTATCTGCTCCAAAGCCCGCCGTGCAGATCTCATTTCATGGCAAAACCAAAGTTAAATCCATTTGCGCTTCCGGCACAAGGGGCATGGCTCTAACTCCGCACCTGACCCCAGTTTCCGGCCCCAGCATACCTTACCGAGTGGACGTTTGAGCCGGGCTCCGGGTTGCATTTTTGAAACCGCGGATTCCCGTTCAGTCCTGCAGGACAAGTTCTTGCATACCATCGTAGTGCCTCGATTGTTCGTTTTAGTGTGGCCTGGATCACACTGTACGGCCCGTCAGTCTCTCCCGGAAGACCGACTCCGGGCGACTGTCAACAGGCCCTAGAATGGAAGCATGGTAACGAAGATTAGGACCGCCTCCGAGGCAGACGTTCCCGAGATTCTCGCCTTTATTCGTGCCCTGGCGGCCTTCGAAAAGGAGCCGGATGCCGTAACCGCAACCGAGGAAGGCCTGTTGCGTGATGGATTTGGGCCCAACCCCATCTATTTCTGCCTGATCGCCGATCACGATAATCGGCCTGCCGGCTTTGCTCTCTACTTCTTCAACTACTCCACCTGGATGGGCCGCCCAGGCATCTACCTCGAAGACCTCTTCGTCCATCCGGAGTTCCGCGGCCTCGGCATCGGCAAAGCGCTCCTCCAGCGGGTTGCCGCCATCGCCATCGAAAAGGGCTGCCTCCGCCTCCAATGGGAGGTTCTCGACTGGAACACCCCGGCCATCGACTTCTATAAAGCCATGGGCGCCGAATTCCTCGACGAATGGCGCAACGTACGCGTCAGCGGCAAGGCTCTCGACCGCCTGGCCGCCGCAGAGGTAACCCATTGACCCTGCACGCCGGCGAACGTGCCGCTTCGTTCTCTCAGTCGCAGTTGATTCGTGTCATCGGCGGCGGACTCGCCGGCCCGGAGGCTGCGCTCACCGCGGCCCGGCTCGGCTGCCAGGTGGAGCTTTACGAGATGCGCGCCGTGGTCGACGGAAAACCCCGCCTCACCCCCGCTCACCAGACCACCGACTTTGGAGAACTGGTCTGCTCCAACTCGCTCAAAAGCGAATCGCCCAACACCGCCCCCTGGCTCCTCAAGCAGGAGATGCGCCGCGCCGGATCAGCCCTTCTGCGCATTGCAGACCAGACCGCCGTCCCCGCCGGCCACGCCCTCGCCGTCGATCGCGTCCAGTTCTCCCGCCTCATCTCCCAGGCCATCGCCGCCGAGCCGCGCATCCGCGTCCTTCGCGAGGAATTCACGGGTTCCGGCAATGCACTCAACCAAAACCAGGACGGCGCGAAGTGCACCATCCTCGCCACCGGCCCGCTCACCTCCGACGCTCTCAGCCGTGAGATCGAGCGTCTTACCGGCTCCGGCCACCTCGCCTTCTACGACTCCATCTCGCCCATCGTCGAAGCCGACTCCATCGACATGAGCCGCGTCTACATGGCCGCCCGCTGGGACAAAGGCACCGCCGACTACATCAACTGCCCCATGGACCGCGAGCAGTTCGACCGGTTCCTCGACGCTTTGCTGGCCGCCGAAGCCGCCGAAGCCAAAGAATGGGAAAAGCTCGATTACTTTCCACCCCATGCGCCAAGTGCGGACGCACGGGGGCCCCGGTACTTTGAAGGCTGCCTGCCGATCGAAGTGCTGGCCCGCCGCGGTCGCGACACCCTCCGCTTCGGTCCCATGAAGCCCGTTGGACTGCGTGACCCGCGCACCGGCAAAACTCCCTGGGCCGTCGTTCAACTCCGCAAAGAGAATCTCCGCGCCGACAGCTACAACCTTGTCGGTTTCCAGAATCATCTCAAGTTTGGCGAACAGGCCCGCGTTCTGCGCCTCATCCCCGGCCTCGAAAACGCGCGCTTCCTCCGCTACGGACAGATTCACCGCAACACCTACATCTGCGCGCCCCTGCTCCTCGACGAAACCCTGCGCCTCAAAAAGTCCTCTGATCGGGTGCCCCCGGTCTCGTCTTTGAGACCGGGGAATTCGGACGATACCATCCTTTTCGCCGGCCAACTCTCCGGCGTAGAAGGCTACACCGAATCCATCGCCACCGGCATGTTGGCCGGCATCTACGCGGCTTCTCTGGTGCGCGGAGAAGAACCCACGCCCGCTCCCCGCTCCTCCGCCTTGGGTTCGCTCGTCCACTACATCACCCACGCCGACCCCAAAAACTTTCAGCCCGCCAACATCACCTTCGACCTGCTCGAACCCCTCGAAGAAGAGCTCCGCAAGAAAGTCCGCGACAAAAAAGAGCGTCACCGCATCGTCTGCGAGCGCGCCCTCGCCGCCTTCGACGCCTGGTTGACTTCCATCCAGCTCTCCGTCCCGGAACTTCGACCATAGATATTGCGTAGTTCCGTGGTACGCTGTTTCCGCCCCTGGAAAGGTCCCCCATGCGCGCTGTCTCTGCCGCCGATTCCGTTTCTCTCGCCATCCAACGAACCAGGCAGTTCCTCTTCACCAATTTCTCCTGGGGAACCTACCTCAAGCTCGGATTGGTCGCCATCATCACAGAAGGTCTCGGGAGCAACTCCCGCTCGTCGAGTAACAGCTTCCGTTCCTCGTCAAAAATCGGCACGCTGCACACCGATGGCTCCATCGCCCCGCCCCAATTCCAACTCCCGCAATTCAACCTCACACCCCTGCAAATCGCTGCCACCGTGGCCGCCGTTCTTCTTGCTCTCATTCTGGCCACCGTGATCTTTTATCTCGTCACGCGCCTGCGCTTCGCCTACTTCCATTGCCTCACCACCAACACCACCGAAATCAGCCCGGGCTGGTCCATCTATCAGTCGCAGGCGTCGCGCTTCTTCTGGCTCAACCTGGTTGTCGGATTCTGCTTCCTGTTGCTGGTAGGGCTCATCGCAATTCCCTTCGCGGCCGGCTTCTGGCGGCTCATCCAGGAGTCCCAAAACGGAGCTTCCCTCGACATCCCGCTGATGTTGTCTCTCGTTCTACCGCTGATTCCCATCATCCTTTTGATTGCGATTGCCGCCTTCGTGTCCGACATGATCCTGCGCGATTGGATGCTCCCGCATTTCGCCCTCGATGACGCATCTGCCGGCGAAGCCTGGAGCCAGGTCTGGGCGCGCATCCAGGCCGAAAAGAGACAGTTCCTCGTTTACGCACTACTCCGCATAGCGCTGCCGATTGTCGCCGCTGTCGGCCTGTTCATCCTGCTCGCAATCCCCGGACTCGTCCTGGGCGGTGCCTTTGCCGCGGCCATCTATGGAGTTCATTCAACCTTCGCGGATGCCACCGGCGCATCCTTTGTCGTCGGCATTCTCCTCCAGGTCTTCTTTGGCGTCCTTGCTGCTGGCTTTGCCGTCCTGGCCGGCATCTGTCTTGGAGGTCCTGTGGGCACCGGCATCCGGGAGTACGCTCTCATCTTTTACGGCGGCCGCTACAAGGAGCTTGGTGATGCGCTCTATCCCCCCTCCGGCAACACTGCCCCGCAGGGCAACACCTTATAGCGCCGAATCCTCCCAAAGTTGCCCGCCGCGGCCCGCATTACACCCTCAAACTCTGGGCAAAACCGAGTTGCGGGAACCTTTCCTGCGCTCGCAGTGTCCAAGTAAACAGGGCTCGCCTCCGTTCGTCTCGCCACAGGCGTGTACCCTTGAAGAAAGAGCTTCCTCAAGTCGAAGTGTCCTCAAGACGGAGCACATGCATGCGTTGGATCACAGTTTTGGTTTGCTCGGTCTTCCTGGCCGGGACCGCGGCCTCTGTCGCCGCGCAAACCGCGCCGGCCAAAACCGCTGCGCCCGCTAGTGCTGAAGGCAAACCCCTCGCCCATGAGACCGTAACGCCCGTCGTGCTTCCGCCGTCTCCCTCGGCGATGCTCCCCGAGGCACTCGACGGATGGGTCGTCGCGGAGCCGCCCAAATCCCTTCCCGATCCAGCGCAAGCCGATCCGGCCAATGCCGCCGCTCTCAAGGAGTACGATTACGCAGGCGGCGCCTCCGTCACATACAAGCGAGAAGGTGAAACCCTCACCGTCCGCGCACTCCGTTTTCAGGATGCCAGCGGCGCCTATGGCGCCTATTCCTCATATCGCAAAAACGGTTGGCCAAAGGAAGACATTGGCGCAGGCGCAACCTCTGACCACAACCGCGTGCTCTTCTGGAAGGGCGACACCGTCGTCGATGCGACTTTCTCCCGCGTCGGTCCCATGTCTGTCGGTGAGATGCGCGAACTGGCCAGCCACGTACCCAACCCGCCCGGGACGCGCGCAATGATGCCGCCAATCCTCGCCGACCTCCCGCAAGCCTCGCTCGATGGGCAAACTACCCACTATGCCATCGGTCCGGCCGGCTACGTGGGCGGCGGCGGCGTGCTGCCCCCCGACCTCGTCGGCTTCGATCGCGGCGCAGAAGCCGTGACGGCAAACTACACGCTAAACTCAGGCCCCGCCACGCTCACCATCATCGACTATCCAACACCCCAAATGGCTGAAGCGCAGGAGCCAAAGATTCGCGCCTACCTCCAGGCCGGCAGCAAAGCGCAGCCGCCCTGGTCCAAGCTCCTCCAGGACTCCGACATCGCCTCCCTTGAGGTCCGCCGCAGCGGGCCCCTTGTCGCCATCGTCAGCGGCGACGCGATTCCTGAGGAGAGCCACAAACTGATCGAGATGGTCCACTACGAGGCCGACCTCACCTCGATTCCGCAGCCAACGGTATCTGAAGTCGCAAAGACCGCAAAGCTCCTGGTGAGCATCGCCGCCTTCGTCATCGTCGGCAGCAGCGCGGCCCTTCTGCTCGGCTTCTTCCTCGGCGGCGGCAGGGCGCTATACCGCATCGCGCGAGGGAAACCGGCCTCCTCCGTCTTCGACGAAGAATTTATTCGCATCGATTTGCGCGAGGAATGGGACGAAAGACCGAAGACCATCAAAGAGCCGCATCCAGAGGGTTAATGGCGTCAATTGCCTGTGGAAAACAGGTCGCAAATAGGAAGAAACACCCCTAAAAGACGGAAAAAACCGGACAATCAAAGGCGAACATAAACCGAAGACCCTTGCCGCCCTTCAGTCAAATCGCCCTCTCTATCTATCTGAAATCAAATATCTTATTTCGACCAAGATTTGTCCTTGACACTCCCTTCCCCCGCTCCTACTATGCAGCCAGAAAGTTCTGATGGCTTTGCCTCCGTTGGAACTATTCTCCCTGAGGGAAGAGCTGCCCTGTTGCCGGGCGGCTCTTTCCGTTTTTAGCCCTCATTTTTCGCCCTTCGCCGGCTCCTCGCTGCCCGCGTCCGCCCACTCGTGCCCACACGCCTCGCAAAGCCAGGAATTCGTCGGATCCACCCCTTCCAGCACTGGGTCGCCCGCGCCACACTGCGGACAAGCGGGCAGTTCGAACTCCGGCGTCTGCATCTGCGATTGCTCCACAATCTCCTGAGGAATCGGTTGGGCGGTCACCGCTCGTGCCTCCTCCAGCCGATCTGCCGCCACCAGAATCCGGGGGGCGCTCTGGTCCAGTTGGGAAAACGGAGAGTACGATCCTCCCGGCCCTTCCACCCAACTTTCGATTCCCGCCCGTCTCAGCACCTCGCAGATTTGCCATGCCGCCTCCCGGCCATCGCATTCGCAGAGCTGCGTCTTCCATGTGTACTCCGGCGGGGCATCGCCCTCTTCGTCACTCTCCAGGGCGTCCTGAACAACCGCAGCAGCATCTGGATCAAACCCAAATGCACCGGCTGTCCGCTCAACCACCCGCTCGAGCATTGGATCGGAGGCTCTCCGCACGCCCGGCGCACGCGGCCAATCCAGCCCCCGCTTCCTCATTTCATCGCCAAGCACCTGGCGCGCCTGCTCGGTCAGATTCGCTGAGTCGGAGAAGAGCTCCAGCAACTCTGCGTCATACATCTTGCTGTAGTTCTCAGTAAGCCTCTGCCACTCCACAAGCGGATCGTTCTGCATGCAGAAAAGTATAATTGCCTCTTGCCTTAGCCCCGCGCGGCTGCATTCAGTCGACCTGGCGCCATCAATCGCGCCCTAGTTCAACGAGCGCCAGCCAATGTCTGCCAGCATGGCGCGCAGAACCACCAGCGCCGTCACCGTCAGCGCCGCCAGAACGCAGGTCCAAAAGCCAATCCGATTGAATGGCACCAACAGCGTCGTCTCACTGCCGGTCAGCGTTACCCCAACCTTGTCGGGCAGCAATGCGTTCACCGCGGCCGCCAGCAGAAACCCCGCTGTCCATACGATTGCGATCCTGAATGCAAGCTGAACGGTCTGTGCCAGAATTGTCATGCGTTACCTCGCCTGAATTCGTTTTGCGGTCAAACGAGCGCCGCCCCATCCGTCGTCCGCACCGCCCAACTTTACCTTCCACCGGCGCAACGTTACAATCGAAAGTGCAGGCCGAAGTAGCTCAGTTGGTAGAGCAGCTGATTCGTAATCAGCAGGTCGCCGGTTCAAGTCCGGCCTTCGGCTCCAGTTTCATCCCCACTCAAAAAAAGGGCCCATTCACAAAGACGGATTCCTGCGCGCAAGGTCTTCCGGCAATCGGAATCCATTTCCATTTCGTCCATTGCGCCGAACGCGCCGAGGGCTTCAAGAATGCCGGCATCGCCGGCTGAATCAAGAGGCCCCCTGTGGCGCGGACCCCCGAGAGTTCCCACTTTAGACGAGATCCGAGCTTATCGGCCAACCTGCACTAAGGCCGTTCTTCCGCGCTTTCCTAAGACCACTGCATCAACGTCTCCAGTTGCTCCAAAAGCTCCGCGCCGACCCGATGAAGCTCGCCCAGGCGGACAATCCCTTCGGGATTCCTGGCCTGTCCCTGCGCTGCAACAATCTCTCCGGCCAGCGAATGGAATTGGCGATGAATCGCATCCACCGTTCGATAGGCAGGATGCTGACCGCGGCCCGCCTGCCCTTCGCTATCGAGCCATGCGCCGAACCGGCACTGCCGCTGGTCCAGCGCTGGCGGTGAGTGGCGCTTGCGCTGGAGAAATGAATCGAAGGCCGCCATCCATGCCCTGTGCTCAACAAAGGCATAGAGCAGAGTCCGGTTTCCCGCGTGCACAGGCGGCACCTCAGCCCAGCGCGGATCGGGCCGCCACGCCGTCGCCCACGCCGGAAGGTCGCGGGCCGGCATCGGCCGCGCAATTCCGTAGCCCTGGGCCAATTCGCAGCCCAACCGCAGCAGCATCAGCCCATGCTCCACCGTCTCTACCCCTTCAGCAACTACTTGCCGGTGGAATGCCGATCCAAGGCCAAGAATGCCCTCAAGAATATTCAGGTTTTCCGGGTCCTCAAGCATATCGCTGACAAAGCTCTGGTCGATCTTCAGAATGCTCGCCGGCAGCCGCTTCAGGTAGGTCAACGACGAGTAGCCGGTACCGAAATCGTCCAGGGCAAACGAGACTCCAATCGCGTGACAAGCATTCAGAACCTGCGAAGTCTGCACAACATCCTGCAGCGCGCTTGTCTCCAGCACCTCCAACTCCAGGCTCGAAGGCTTTACCTTCGGGTGCGCCGCCAGCAGGCTCGCCAGGCGATCTACAAAATCCGGCTGCTGCAACTGCAGCGCCCCCACATTCACGCTGACCGGCATTTCCAGCCCCGCCGCACTCCAGGACTCAACCTGCGAAAGAGCACTGTCAATCACCCACTCGCCCAGTTCTATCGCCAGTTGGTGCTCTTCAATCACCGGCAAAAACAGCCCCGGCGGCAAAAGTCCCCGTTCTGGATGTTGCCAGCGGAGCAGTGCCTCCGCTCCCACAACCTTGCCGGTGCGCATGTTCACCTTGGGCTGGTAATAAAGCACAAACTCCCGTGCCGCCATCGCCCGTCGAATGTGCTCCAGATTCTCATGCCTTCCACGAACAATCTGGTCCTGCTCGGGATTGAAAATGTGAAAGCGATTCCCGCCAGCCAGCTTTGCCTGATACATCGCCTGGTCAGCCTGGCGCAGCAGCGAATCCGCATCGACATCGTCGTGCTGTGGATAAAACGCTACGCCGATGCTGGCCGTTACGCTCAGCGAAAAATCGCCCACCTGCACCTGTTCCGATGCGGCCTCCAGCAGCCGATTAAGCACTGGAGTGCAAGCTTCTGCATCGTCCAGATCGAGCATCACCGCAACAAATTCGTCCCCGCCCAGGCGTGCAAGGGTATCGCCCTTGCGCAGCGCGCACTTCATGTTAAAGGCCAGCGAGGTCAGCAACCGGTCGCCGGTGTCATGTCCATGAAGGTCGTTCACGCCCTTGAATCCGTCCAGATCGAGATACGCCACCGCCAGCAGCCGATTCTCCCGATTGGGCAGCACCATCGCCTGACGCAGCCGGTCGGCCAGCAGAGCCCGGTTGGGCAGGCTCGTCAGCAGATCGTAGTTGGTGGCGTGTTCCAACTGCTCTTCGTGCTTCTTCAGTTCGGTTACGTCAGTGAACAGCGCCACATACTGCAGCACTTTTCCACTTCCGTCGCGCACCGCATCGATCGTCAGGGTTTCGGCGATAACCTCTCCGGTCTTGGTTCGATTCCAGATCTCTCCGGACCATCGGCCCTCTTCCAGAAGGCAGTGCCACATGTTCGCATAGAACTCATCGCCCTGCAGACCCGATCGGAGCATGCGCGGATTCTGGCCGATCGCTTCTTCCCGCGTGTAGCCGGTGATCCGGGTGAACATGTCGTTCACTTCCAGAATCGTGCCTTGGGGATCGGTGATCGTAATGCCTTCCCGCGCGTTCGTAAACACGGTCGCCGTCAGTCGCAGACGATCCTCAATCTCCCGCTGGCGCGTGATGTCTTCTGTAAAAATAATGATGCCGCCGACCGCGCCCTCGCCCGTCCACCACGGAATTACCTCCCGCTTTACCCATTGCGTCGAACCGTCCTTCTGTACAAGGAATCTCTCACTTGCGGGCAGCGCTTCTCCGGCCAGCGCCCGGCGATGCTCCTCTTTCCAGCTTTCCGGAAGATCGGGAAACATCTCGTAGTGCGACTTCCCAATCACGTCCCTGTCCAGCAGCAAATGCATCTTCAGCCAGCGATGGCTCGCTGCCAGGTAGCGCATCTCGCCGTCGAACATGACCAACCCCGCCGGTGCATGCTCGATGAACAATTGCAGCAATTCCTTGCTCTCGCGGAGTGCGGCAGTGGCCCGCTTCCGTTCTGTAATGTCCTTGATGGTGCCATGCATCTTGACAGGCTCACCCTGGGCATTGAAATCCAACCGCCCAAGGCCGTGCACCCATCGCACCGCCCCATCCGATTGCCGAACGATGCGATATTCCCGGTCGAATGGCACTCCCTTTCCAACAACCTCGTTCGCAAAATAGTCTGCCATCCGGGCGCGGTCGTCAGGATGAACCATGGCCGTCCATCCCTCAAATGTGTGGCCATACTCCTCGCCAATTCCGAACAATCCATCAAGAACTTCCGAACTTGTCCACGTTCCCGCTGGGATGTCCGTCACGTAGGTGCCAAGACCCGCGATTCGCTGCGACTCCTTCAGCCATTCCTCACTCTCGCGAAGCGCCTGCATGACCTTCATTTGTTCGGTAATGTCGCGCACAACGCCGAACAAGCCCACAATCTCCCCGTTGCCGTCCCTGATCGGGTATTTGCGATCGTCCAGCCACGCTAAACAACCATCCAATTTCAACGATTCATGCACTTCCGCGGCCATCGGTTTTCCCGCGAAGACCTGCTTTTCCAGCCTGTAGTAGAGATCCGCATACTTCTCGGGAAGCACATCGTAATCCGTCTGTCCAACCAATTCCCGGATGTCCCCTCCAGGTTCGGTCGGAGCGATCGCGCTCCGGTTCGCCGCGGTAAACACATGGTTGCGATCTTTGAAGAAGATGAAATCGCCGGTGTTGTCCATCAACGCCTTGAAGCGGATTGACGTCGGCCCGTCATCCTGGCGCTTCCACAGGCCCTTCGCGTCCTCCAACAGTAGATTGAGGACCGGGACTCCGCTCCCTTTCGCAGCCTCCCTGGCGAACTCCCCCCGCACGCAACGAATTCGACCGTCCGCATGCCGCAGGCGAATATTGAAGGTTCCTGTGTCTTCTTTTTGGCAGGGGGAAAAAAGCATGCTGGCAATGTCGGCATCGTCCGCGTGAATGCGGTCTTTCAGATCCACCTTGGACTTGAGAAAATCCTCGGCACTGAAACCGAGCAGCGATTCAATGCCATCGCAGACCGACAGCACATTCAGATGCTCATCGAGCGCGAATCGGATCGTCGATTGCACAGGGGCCCCACTCATCTTTAGACAGGATCCTAAGTTCCGATTCCGCTCACGCCGATAATAGTAGTCCATTCGCTCAAATCGATGACACGCAATTTAGCAACCCATCCAGACAGGCTGGACTCATCTGAAAATGCCTCGTGGATCCCTCGATCCATTCGCAATTTGCCGCACCGGCGTCATTTGAACCAACTCCGATAACTGTTATCCACGGGTTTCTGCTTGCCACCTTAATTCGGGACTGCTTATCCACTCCCACTCTTGGCATAATCGCAGCTAGAGCGGTTTCTCCGAAACTGTTCCAGGGGCTAAGTCGGGTAAATGAGCTGGAGATTCCAACTCAGGGAACAAATTCAAAAATGGGAATTCAAAGCCCGGAGCAACGCGTAGGACGTATGGGAGTGCTCAAGAGTGACCAGCTATAGCCGTCAGGATGTTCTCCGCATACTGCAAATCAGTACCCATCAGTTACAAGGGTGGGAAAGAGCCGGCCTCATCCCCCAACAGCACACATACACTTTTCAGGATCTGGGTCAGCTCAGAACCCTGCGCATCCTTCGTGAGGACGACGTTCCCGCCGCCTCCATCCGCGACTCCATCCTGGCCATGAAAGCCGTCGCCGGCATGGCCAATCCTCTCTTGGAGGCCTGCCTGGTGCGCACCGGAACGCGCCTCGCCTTCCGCCATCACGGCGCCATGGTCGATCCCATTCGCCGTCAGTTGCTCTTCGACTTTGACCGCTTTGACAGTTTCGACCCCATCGTCCGCGAGTCCAGTTCCGCCCAACCCGCGTCGCTCCGCAATCCGGCCATTGGGCCCAACGGCATTCAGGAACGATTCCTGGCCGCCGTGCAGGCCGAAGAGTCCGGCGAAAAGGGGCGCGCCATCGCTCTCTACCAGGAGATTCTCGACCTCGATCCGGACTATGCGCCGGCCAGCATCAACCTCGGCACACTCCATTTCCACCTTCGCCAATTTGCCCGCGCTGAGGAGTTTTATCGTCGCGCCACAATTGCCGATCCCGGCTACGTGCTTGCCTATTTCGATCTCGGCAACGTGCTCGACGAGCTCGACCGCCCCGATGAGTCCATCGCCGCCTATTGCCAGGCCGTCGCTCTGGCGCCCCGCTACGCCGACGCCCACTATAACCTGGCCCTGGCCTACGAACGCAAAGCTCTGCATCGCCCCGCCCTGCGCCACTGGCAAGCTTATGTGCGTCTCGACAATCGCGGTCCCTGGGCCGAACACGCACGCCTCCAGATTCGCAAGCTCCTTAGCCGCGAAAAACTCTCCATCGCCACCCGCGCCGGAAAGTTCGTTCCCCCCCGCAGAGGCACAGCCGCCCTCGCCCTCGTCGGCTAGAGCCTTGCTCAACTAAGCGCCGATTGGTCTGTTCCCAACGCCTATCGCTGTTTCAGGATTGCTATACCCAAGGGCATACACCCAGGTCGACCCGACCCCAGGAAGGGGCGGCCTGGCATTGAAGATCGACAGGGCACTCCTATCCTGAAACCGCTCTAATAGGCACTGAGCGGGACCTTACCGAACCAGGT
>Ga0181535_10003429_pt1 | contig 18401 bp, 15 predicted proteins | sample PEATcosm2014_Bin_44_FD_119774 | JGI IMG/M metagenome (GOLD analysis project Ga0181535, IMG submission 119774) | Peatland microbial communities from MTU Mesocosm Facility, Houghton, MI, USA - PEATcosm2014_Bin17_30_metaG | ecosystem: Environmental > Terrestrial > Soil > Wetlands > Peat | place... | reverse complement strand
GTTCAAGTATCTTGCGTATCTCTTCGAGAAGTTACCTCTCTGCGCAACTGCAGAAGAACGGGAAGCACTGCTACCGTATCGGCTCTCGACTTCGGACTACGCGGAGAAATAAGCGCTTACGAGATAACCACATCTATGCTTCCGTATATCACGACCCCAGGTCGGGCTGGGCCGCCCAGATGACCGCTTTGGCCGGCGACGTCTCCAATCAGATATATCGGACGTCGGTGGACTACGCCATGAGCGGACAATCCCTGGAAGTCTCTTTCCCGTTGGAGCAAATAAAGAGCGCTCTCGGCGCTCTCGCCGCGGGAGGGACCTACGACGTGTACGCGCGTACCGGCTATCACAACAACATGAGCGTCGGCGATAGGACCGCGATAAAGCAGTTTACATTTTAGTCGCGACGCTCGCCGTGCCCATCACCAACGGCGACATCACGGGTCGATTGACGATCGATTCCAGGGACGAGCCGAGGTTGGCGGCTTCGACGGTCACGAACCCCGATGGCCAGTCGGTTTTCAAGATACAGAAGCCGAGCGATCCCTGGAAATTGACGAAGCAAGGGGACTATCATTGGGTGGATAGATTCGTCGAGAACCAGGATACAAGGGCCTTCATCCGATTGGAAAACGACGACTGTTTCGAGCGCTCGAGCCCGAACAATCTTGGCGTGTTTGCGCTTGTGATTCCATATACCACTAGTTTGTCCTGCAGCGGTACGATTATGAACATGGTGCGCAACTGTTCGGGGGGAACGAGCGTAATGAGCATATACCGCAGAGGGGTAAGATTGACCAGCGAAACGGCATACCAGGAGTCTCCCGCATCGAAAGCGAATCGCGAGTAGACGTTCTTGAACTGCTCCTCTTTCTGATATAGCGTATACTCGACATGAGGCGGCAGGGAAGAAGCCTCAGGATCCGGTAGAGCGTGAGGATCCGACAGGGAATCGACCCGATGCGAGTCGAAGATGAAGGTCTCCATCCCTTTCTTGGATTCGGAATAAACCAGGAGTCCTTTCATCGCGTCAAACGAGGTGAAGGCCTTAAATACCTTTAAGCCCATCTCCTCTTTCGAGGCAGCGGCCGGTCTGTCGAGAAGGAAGAGGCTTTCCGACGCTATGCTGCTCTTGTTTTTCCCTAATGCCGTGCGAACGAGGTCGGAGAACGGTGCATTCTTCCAAATCGGCAAGTCTTGGACAGTGACTCCGAAATAAGTCAGGCTGCCGGACTGGACAAGCTTCCCCAGATCGTTCGGAGAGAGGAATCGGAGATACTCCGTGGTCGAATCCTGTCCGAAAGCGACGAGGCCCGAGAGCGAAAATAGTAAAACGCCGAAGAGCTTCATGTTCCCTCACCCGCGAACAAGCACGACGATAAGCACTAACGATGCTATGCCCCAACGATACCACGCAAACACTTTCGTCGAGTGGCTTTTTAGAAAGGTAAGCAGGAATTTGATGCAAAGAAACCCGACGACGGCCGCTGCAACGAAGCCGACGGGAAAAATCACGAGCTCGGAAGACTTGATCATCCCTCCCGAATAGCTTTTCATAAAATCATACAAGCTCTTTAGCCCTGCCCCGGCGATGATAGGCGCAGAGAGGAGAAAAGAAAACCGCGCCGCAGTCTCACGCTCGAGACCGAGCGCGAGACCTGCGGTTATCGTAGCTCCCGAACGCGATACGCCAGGGAAAATAGCGAGCGCCTGAGACAGACCGATGATGACGGCGTCCTTGAAAGACAACTTTCCGAATCCGCGCTCGTGTTTTGCGATGACGTCGGCAAGCCACAGCAAACCGCCGAGAAGCGCTATGACAATCGCCATAATGATCATCGAGCCTTGAGGTATCGGCGTCGCATGAAAAGATATTTGCACGCCGTGTTCGAATAGAACCCCCGCAATTCCTCCGGGGATGGTCGCGAAAAAGAGAAACCATGCCATGCGGCGGTCGGGATCTTTCCCGATTCTACGTTCGCGGATGCTTGTTATCCAGGCGAGGATGAGCCTTCCGATATCCGCCGCGAAAAAGACGACGACCGCCAGGAGGGTTCCGAGATGCAATGCGATATCGAAGGTCAGGCTGTCGATAGCGGGATCATTCCAACCGAAGAGCCAGGGGAAGATGATCAGGTGCGCGGAGCTGGATATCGGAAGGAACTCGGACAAGCCCTGTAAAATGCCCAAAATGAGGGCCTGAAAAGCAAGCATCCTGTTCTCCTCAACTCAAGCATGAAAGCCGGTTCCCTCGACCGTTCATCCCCTACGCTATTTCGATACCGAGAGCGCGGGATCTTCGATCCCCGTCCCTTTTTCTATCAGATCGTCGCACCATGCACAATGTAGGCGGCTCGGCTTGTCGCCTTCCGGTCGGGCGGTATCGGCCGATACGAATAGGGGACGCGCAGCCAATAGATTGCCGCCTTCGAAGGTTCCCCTGGCTTCCTCATAAATCTTTATAAACGCTACGTCGGGAAGCCGGGAGATGTCGAAGGCCTCCCAGACCGTTTGAGGTTCGGCTTTCCCCTTGACCCGAATTGTCCCCCATCGTCTCCACGCGATTCCCGGCATTTCACCGCACAAGCGATGCGTTTCATCGCAAAAAAGAGCCTGCGCTCCGCATTGCGCGCTTGCAGGTTCGAGCCGTGCCGCCAGGTTCACGCCGTCGCCTAAGACCGTATACGAAAGTCGCCGACTTGTACCGAAAGCCCCAATGAGGCATTCGTCCGAAGCCCCGCCGATTTTTACCCGCGAAAAATAGGGATCGTTTAAGTCGCCAAGGACCCCCGCCGCTTCCAGGGCGGCCCGGACTACCCGGCGCGCATGGTCCGCAGCGTCGCCGCTCACGAGGGGCCCTCCTCTAAATGCCATTACGGCATCGCCGATGAACTTATCGATAATGAGATCATGCGCGACAAGCCGCTCGACTACCGAATCCATAACTCGTTCCAGGTGCTCGGCCAGCGTCCGTACGCTGTCGCGCAACTTCTCGGCCGTCGAGGAGAACCCCACGAAGTCTATAAATAGGACCGTGGCCGGGGCTCGGTGCCTCTCCTTGTATGCCTCAGGGTGATGGAGGAAATGCTCGGCCACTTGGCGCGGGAGGGCGATATTCAACAGTGTACGCAGTTGATTCCATGACGTTTCCCGCAGCTGGCCATGGATTAGGTAGAGGAAAAGCGCCGTTGCGAGCAGGGCCCCTATGACAAGGAAAAACTCCGCACCGTTCAAGGACTTCGGCTCGGACGCGAATTCGACTCGCAGCCATGAAAGCACTCCAACGAAAGCCGCCGCATAGACGGAGACCGCGACATTCATCCCGATGCGGAAATGACGCCCCTCCTCGTCCTGCTCGGCGGCAACAAGGGCAAGGGACGGCATGAACTGGAGGGAGCGAAGGACGCGGAGGCCGCGCAGAACGCGCAATACCCGGAATAGACGCGTGAATTGGACCGCTTGGAGCCATGGTACATTCGCCAGCAATAGAATCCCGGGAAGACAGCTCAGTATATCCGTCATGAGCCACGCGGAACGCAGGTAACGACGGCGACGGAACGCGGCTTTCAAAACCACATCAAGGACAAACAGCATATCGAGCACAATCGATACGATTCTGGCCGGTCCCGAAGAAGATACGATCCCGCGCAATTCGAGGAGGTAGAGAGCGACCGCCGCGATAGCGAGAAGCAGAAGGGGCTTGTCTGCCGCCTCGATGATTTTTTCGATGGATGAGTGAGGCGCGCGCGATGGTGCCTTTCGATCGATCATTCCTACCCTCGCATCCATATTTCCAGTCAGGGTAGCCTCGCCCAACCTAGCGGTCAAGGGCGAAATACCGTCCCCGGAAAGAGCCAGGGTATCGCGGGCCGAGGTTGGGACCTCGTCGCCTTCTCGATCCGGCTCTTCTTGCCGATCGGTAGGAGGTTCATACGTCGGCGAGCCGCAGGAATATATCTTCGAACCTGGCGCTCGAAGTCTTGAACGCCGACAGGACTTCCGGATCGAAGTGCCGAGGCAGGGTCCGTCCGTCCCCCTCGAGCAGTATGGAGCAGGCGGTCGCATGATCGAAGGGGGGCTTGTAGACCCGCTTGTTCCGGAGCGCGTCGTATTGGTCCGCCAAGGTTACGATGCGGCCCTCGATCGGTATCTGCTCTTCCTTGAGTCCTCGGGGATAACCCGAGCCGTCCCACCGTTCATGATGGGTCAAGGCGATGTTCTTAGCCAGGGCCAGCCGCGGATGATCGCCGATGATCTTGGCGCCGTGCAAGGGGTGCTCTTTCATGACCGAGAACTCTTCGGGCGTCAGCGAAGCGGGTTTTTTCAGGATGCCCGGCGGCGTATGGATCTTCCCGACGTCGTGCATCGGCGCTTGGGACCGGAGCGCTTCGATCGACGATTTCGCCGCCCCGCGCGTCTGCGCGATGACGGCCGCGTACTCGCCGACCCGGAGGATGTGATTGCCGGTGTCCTCGTCGTTGACCTCGGCGGCTCTCGACAGGGCGTTGATCGTGTAGACGAACGCGTCCTCCGTTTCCCTCACCTGGCGGGAAAGGGAGTTGAGGAACATGATGAGGAGGACGAGATTGTCTATGACGGCCGCGTTGTGCGCGGTGGTGTCGTCCGGATATCCTATGGCGATGACCGTCAGATCCTCGTCATGGTAGTACACCAAGTTGTTCACCGCGACTCCGATCTGCGTCAGGCTTTCCTTGAAAGGCTGCCAGGCAGGTTCGCTCAAGTCGGCGGAGTTGAGGAATCCGATCGAAGGCTTTCCCCTCGGGAAGAAACCGTGAAGAAGGGAACTGGAGAATCTCGTGCCGATGACGCCATTTTCCAGCCTTCGGTACACGAGGTTGTTCGCGCCTGCCCGATTCCGCGAGGAGATGATGATCTCGCTCGGCACGTCGATGAGCGCGCTCTCGGGGACGAGAAGCCGCGAAGTGATCTTTTCTATGTGGCCGAAGAAATCGAAGGCCAAAGGGTCGTAGCCGTGGATCAGCTGCTTGCTGAAGGCGGTCAACTCCTTGATGCTCTCGTAGGCGCTCTCGACCTGCCGATCGAGCCTCCGCACCTTCAAGAGCATCTCGATCCGGGCGATGACCTCCAGCTGATTGACGGGCTTCGAGAGGAAATCCTCCGCCCCCGCATCGATTCCCCGGATCCTTTCCTCTTTCGATTTCAGCGCGGTGATGAGAATCACGGGAATTTTCCTGTAGCGCTCGTCCGATTTCAGCGTTCTGCACACCTCGAAGCCGTCGATCCTCGGGAGCATGACATCGAGCAGGACCAGATCGATCCGCCGGGCGGACACTTTCTCGAGGGCCTCCTTCCCGTCGGCCGCGCCGACGACCTCGTATCCGAAAGGGGTAAGAATCGCGTCGATGAGCGCGCAGTTCGAGGGTTCGTCGTCGACGCAGAGAATCCGGGCCTTTACCATCATCATCCCGCCTCCTCGGAGGAAACTGGTCGCTATTCGCCGAGCTTTCGCCTCACGAGCTCGCGAAACAATCGCGTATCGATCGGCTTCGAGAGATACTCGTCGGCTCCGGCCTCGATGATTTTCTCCCGATCGCCGACCATGGCGAGGGAGGTGATCGCGACGATGGGAATACCGGAGACCAGGGGGTTCCGGCGCAGAGCCGCGATGGCCTCGTATCCGTTCATCACGGGCATCTGGATATCGATGATGATCAGGTCGGGCCGATCGGAGATCGCGCGCTCGATGCCTTTCGAGCCGTCGACGGCCTCGATTACCTCATAGCCTGATACGGCGAGGAGGTCGTGGATCAGCACCCTGTTCACGGGATTGTCCTCGCAGACCAGAACTCTTTTCGCCATTGATCCCCCCATGCCGGAAACGCCCGATGGCCGCCGCTTCTATTTGGCCGACTTCCCTTTGTCGTCGCAGTCCCTCTTGATCTCCCGAGGGTCGAGGGGGATGGTGATCGAGAACACACTGCCTTCGCCCTCCTCGCTTCTCACGTCGATCGCGCCTCCCAGCATTTCCACCAGTCTCTTCGACAGCGCCAGCCCGAGCCCCGTCCCTTCATACCGTTTTTGGAGGGGCGAATCGAGTTGGGAGAATTCCTTGAACAGGCGATCCAAGTCGTCTTTCTTTATCCCGATTCCGGTATCGGACACCGATATCTCGATGAAGCTCCCTGCTTCGCCCGTCCTTCGCGCATCGACCTGCACTCTTCCGCCGTCGGGAGTGAACTTGACCGCGTTCGACAGGAGGTTGAACACGATCTGCTTGATCTTGTGCTCGTCCGAAACCATCTTGATGTCCGCCTCGGGCGCTATCGAGCATTCGAGCGCTATGGAGTGCTTCATCGCCTTCTCCCTCAACATGGTCACGGAGAAGTCGAGCAGGGCGCGAACCGAGAAGGAGGAGAGGATCACTTCCGCTTTGCCGGACTCGACCTTCGACAGGTCCAGGATATCGTTGATGAGCTCCAGGAGATGGCGGCCGCTCGCGTTGATATAGCCGAGGTATTCACGTTGCTTTTCATTCAGCTCGCCGTAGAGCGAATCCTGCAATATCTCGGTGAACCCGATGATCGAATTGAGGGGAGTGCGGAGCTCGTGGGACATATTGGCCAGAAAATCGGATTTGGTCCGGTTCGCGGTCTCGGCCGATTGCCTGGCGAGATGCTCGGCCTCCGCCCTCTTGAGATCGGTGATATCTTTGATGACCCCGTCGTACGATACGAGGACGCCGCCGGAGTCGAGTTTCAGTATGGGGGTGTCGCTCACCCAGCGGATTTCCCCGTCTTTCCTCCGTATGTGATGCTCGATGGCCGGCACGTTCTTCCCCGATAGGATGTTCCGACCCTGTTCGATGACCGACTGACGCTCCTCCTCGGGGACCATGTTTATCCAGAGGTGGCGGTCGCGCCTGAAATCATCCGGCGAGTATCCCGTCACCGCCGCGCAGGCCTGATTGTGTATCGTTTCCGCGACCCTTCCATTCCGGACGCATACGGTATAGAGATAGTCGCTCAAACCGTCGGTGATGCGCCGGTAACGCTCCTCGCTCTCCTGCAAGGCCTCCTGAGCCTGTTTGCGCTCGGCTATCTCGGTCGAGAGCGAAGCCGTCCTTTCCGCGACCAGGTCTTCCAGGCGGTCGTTGAAAGACTTCAGATCGTATTGCGCCTTCTGCAACTCGCTGTTGCGGATGACCGCGGCTTCATACGAAGAAAGGAGCAGATTGAGCATCTGATCCGGGTCCGCCTTGATAATGCGCTTCTCTCCGAGGAAAATGGCTTCCGCGCCGACAAGTCGACGCTGGCGACCGCGCGACGCATTGTTGGAGATGACCAGCGAGATCACGGTGAGAAGATAGTTCTCGTCGTAAGGTTTGATGAGGTAGCTGTCCGCCCCGCAATCGAGACCCGTCAATACGTCTTCCGCGTCGGTCAGCGAAGTCAGGAGGATCACGGGTATTCCCAGGGTCCTCTCGGAGGCTTTGATGTTCCTGCAGAGTTCGTATCCGCCCATCCCCGGCATGACGATGTCGCTGATGACCAGAGCGGGGATGCGTTCGCCTATCCGCTCGAGCGCCTCTATGCCGTTCTTGGCCGAAGTTATGCGATATTTCTGCCGCTCCAGGAGATGCCGCAGCTGCTCGGCCTGCGTGGGACTGTCTTCGGCGATGAGAATATCGATGATTCCTTCGGTGGGACCGCTTTTCCCCGTCATGGCGACTCCTCCTTCGCTTTTGCCGAGAGAGCGGACAGCATGGCCGCTATGCCTTTGGGCGGAAGGATGTATGTCGCCGCATCCAGCTTGATCGCCTCGCCGGGCATGCCGTATACGACGGAGCTGTCCTCGTCCTGCGCGATGGTGATAGCTCCTCCGTCCTTCATCATTTTCATTTCCTCGGCCCCGTCGCGTCCCATGCCGGTCAGCAACACCCCTACCGCCCGCGGCCCCAGGACCTTCGCGACGGATCTGAAAAGGTAGGCGACCGAAGGTCGCAGTCCGTTGCTTTCCGGCGTATCGGCGCTAAGCGCGATGCGGGGTCCGCTCGTCACGCCGAGATGGAAGCCGTCCGGGGCCAGGTATCCGTGGCCGGGCAGGGGGACTTCGCCGTCGGACGCGATGCGGACCGGAAAGCCCGAGGCGCCCGCAAGCCATTCCGAAAAGCCTTTGACGAATCCCAGGGCGATATGCTGGACGATGAGCAGGGGAAAGGCGAAATCCTTCGATAGACCCGAGAGGATCTCCTTCAGCACCGGCGGCCCGCCGGTGGATGCGCCGACGGCGACGATCCGGATTCCCGGTGCGGCTTCGGGTCCCTGCGCAGGGATCGCAGGGGCGTTTGCGCGCGCCGGATTCCCGCGCGTGAAGCGCCGCACGACCTTGACCTCGGACATCAGCTTGACGGTGAGGATCAGTTCTTTCGAGCCTTTGTCGAATGCGGAGTGATCAAGGCCCGGAGGACGAAGAACGACCGCCAGGGCTCCGGCCTCCAGCGCGCGGAACGTGGAAGCCATCTCCATCGCGCCCGTGCTGCCGCTCACGATGACGATCGGCACAGGCGAACTCTCCATGATGCGGCGAGTCGCTTCGAAACCGTCCATTATCGGCATGTGTATGTCCATCGTTATGACGTCGGGGCGCAGCGCCTTGACGTCATCCAAGGCTTCCGCGCCATTCCTGGCGACCCCGACCACCCGGATATCCGGATCCGACGTGAGGACATAGGAAAGGAATTCCTGGGCGACGGGCGAATCTTCGACGACGAGGACTCGTATCATGCTCTTCCCCCCGGCGCGATGGTCATATCAACCTCCGGACGACGTCCAGCAGATCGCTCTGATCGAAACCGCTCTTGACGATGTAGGCGTCGGCGCCGGCGTCTATCCCGCGCTCGCGGTCTTCGCGCGACTCCAGCGCGGTCACCAATACCACGGGCAGACGGGACAGTCTCTCGTCGGCGCGTATCCTGGCCGTGAGCTCGAAGCCGCTCATCCGCGGCATATCCACGTCGGATACGACAAGGTCGAATTCGCCGTCATGGGCCAGCGCGAAGGCCTCCGCTCCGTCTACGGCCGTCGTCACCGTGTAGTCGGCCGTTTCCAGGATATTCTTGAGCAGCGCGCGCGCCGTGATCGAATCCTCGGCGACCAGGACGCGCCTCTTCCTCGACGGCGGGTTCGCGGCCTCGGCCGCCGGTCGCGGGTGAGCGGCGGTTCGTACCGCCGATTTCATCAGGTCGGAGACGTTGAGTACGGGCACGACTTTGCCGCTTCCCAGAACGGCGGCGCCGGCGACGTTGCGCACGCGCTTAAGCTGCCTTCCCAGGCTTTTGAGCATGACTTGTCGTTCCTCGAGGATTTCATCGACTCTGAACGCGATGCGCTTGCCGGCGGAGGCCAGGACTACGATGGGCGAAGTCGCCGGGGCGCTTTCGGACGCCGCTTTCGCCGTCGGAGTCCGCAGCGCGCGATGCGGAAACCCCAAGGCCTCGGCCAATTCGACCATCGAAAGCAGCTGCCCATCGACCACTATCGCGTCCCGATTTTCGACGGTCTTGATCTCTTTCCGATTCACCCTCGAAACGCGCTCGATATTGATGGTGGGAAGAATGAATTCCCGGTCGCCGACGCGCACGAGAACGCCGCGGAACGTCGCGAGCGTCAGCGGCACGAGAAGGCGGAATGTCGTGCCCGCATCGATCCGGCTGTCCACCGACACGGATCCGCCCAGTTTTTCCGCCTTTTCGAGCACGATCGCCAGACCGAGACCGCGACCCGATATGTCGGTGACGATGGGACTGGTGGATATTCCCGATTTGAAGATGAGAGAGAGGGCTTCCTCGGGATCGAGTCTTTCGGCCGCTTCCATCGACACGATGCCCGATTTGGTCGCCGCTTCCCGGACTCGGGCCGGGTCGATGCCCACCCCGTCGTCCGACACGGTGATTTCCACCTGTCGGCCGTCTCTTGCGGCGAAATCGATCGTAATCGTTCCGCGCGCCGCTTTGTTCCGGGCGATTCGTCGCTGAGGCTCCTGGATCCCGTGGTCGACGCTGTTCCTCAAAAGGTGGATGAGCGGGTCCTTCATTTCCTCGAGGATCCGCTTGTCGATCTCGATCTCCGCGCCGCGAACGACCAATTCCACTTCTTTCCCCTGATCGCGCGCCAGATCGCGGACTAGCTTGGGGAAACCTTCCACGAGAGTCGCGACCGGAAGCATCACGACCTTTTTCATCTCTTCCAGATGGCCGTCCACCATCCGCCTCGTCGAGCGTTCGTCCTGTTCCAGAGCGCGGGCGGCGGCAGTCACTCGAGCTTCGAGCTCATCCAGACGCGCCTGGTGCCGCTCATGCCACTCTCTGTATCGCGGCGCGGGCGTCGAGGATTCCCGATCCGTCCACGGCGCGGATTCCGCCTTCCATGCGTGCAGCGCCCGGCCGATCTCGCGCACGTCGGCTGCCCGTTGGCTGAGGGCCGATTTCATCGTAATCATCTCCTCCGCCTGGAGGAGGAGCGAGTCCAGTCTCGCCATGGGTATTCGCACCGTGCCCGCGGCGGCGGCCCCTTCCTCGGTCGCCGGACGCCGACGGACCGGTTCCTGTGCGCCTTCGACGGGAGGGACGACGCCCGTCGACTCTCCCTCCAGTCTCCGGATGAGGTCGCGGGCGACCGCGCGGTCGGCGCCTGAGCCTTCCATATCCGCGGAAGAGGCGATCCGCGCGATGACATCGACGCTCCGGTGAAACAGATCGTACAAGCTCGGCGTCGCGACGATCGATCCGCGCTTGAGCGCGGAAAAGGCTCCCTCCAGCGGCTGGCAAACGGACTCGATGTCCTTCAGAGTCACGGAACGCGCCGCGCCCTTGAGACTATGCGACTCCCTGAAGACAGTCTCCATCAGCTCCGCCCTTCGTTCCGGCGCGGCCGCCTTCTCGAGTTCGATGAGGCCGGCGGAGATGATCCGGATATGTTCCTCCGCTTCGATCCGAAACGTCGCTTTGAGTCGTTTGAGGAACTCTAGGTCTTTCGTGTCCATCGCCTGCGGCCTTCCTAGGTCTTGTAGCGTTCGACCAATCCCTTGAGCTTCATGCCCAGCTCATGCAGGTTCTGCGCCGCGGTCTCCGCCTGATGCATGCTCGCCGCCGTCTGGGCTCCCGCTTGGTTGATGCTCTCCATCGCTACGCCGATCTGATCCATCCCTACGACCTGCTGCTGGCTCGATGCCGCGATTTGCGTGGCGTTTTGCGCGGATTCTACGCTGCTTTCCGTCAGTACTCGAATCGCGTCCCCGGCTTGGGCCGATTGGGTGACGCCGGCTTCCACGGCTTTGCTCCCCTGTTCGGTCGCCATCACCGCCGCCCCCGTCGCTTTCTGTATCTCGCTCAGTATCCCGCGGACCTGGGCGGTGGCCTGCTTCGACTGTTCGGCCAGGCTCTTGATCTCCGAGGCGACTACGGCGAAGCCCTTGCCCTGATCTCCCGCCCGCGCCGCCTCTATTGCCGCGTTGACCGCGAGAAGGTTGGACTGATCGGCGAGGTCCGTGACCGAGGCGATGATGCCGCCGATGGATTGGCTCTGTTCGCTCAGGCGAATAATGGTCTGGGCGATCGACTCCATCTGATCGCGGATGCGCAGCATGCCGGCGGCGGTGTCTTCGACGGCTTTCTGTCCGGACTGGGAGACCTGGGCCACCCGTTGCGCATTGTTGGAGACGATTTTCGCCTTGTCCGACGACAGCCTGGCGGCTTGCCTGACCTCTTCGACCGTCGTGGTGGTCTCGTTGATGGCGGCGGCGGTCTCGACGGTGCCTGAGGCGACTTGCGTAGTGGCGGCGAGGATCTCGCTCGCGGATGAGCCGAGGAGGTTGACCGCCTCCGCGATGTCCGCGGTCGATTGGCCGAGGCTCTCCACCATGCGCGCCAACGCGCTTCCCAGGAGATCCTTGTCCGACTGCGGCGCGACGCTGACGCTCAAATCGCCGGACGCGATCCGCTCGGCGAGGGTCGCCATGTTACGGAGCGACGAGGACATCCGTGAAAAGGAACGAGTGAGCATTCCCACCTCATCCTGTCGCGTTCCGGGCTCCGGCGCGACGCTCAGATCGCCCGCGGCGATGAGCTCGGCCGTTCCGGCGACCTCGCGCAGCGGCTTGGCGATGTTTCGGGTGATCAGGAGGCCGGTCAGCGCGAGCAATACCATGGCGAAGAGAATTCCTCCCGCCGTGGTGATCTTCGAGTTGACGGTATCGGCATCGACTTGGCTGATGCGACGGGCCAGAAGCGTCTCCTCTTCGGTGATCATCGCGCCGATGATCGCGCGTATATCGTCCATAGTCCGCTCGCCCTTATTGGTCAAGACGATCTGAAGGGCCGCATCCAAGCCTTTATCCTTTCGCAACGCGATCGTCTCGGCCAATTCGCCGAACTTCGCCGCGACCTTGGCTTGCAGGTCGACGATGCGCCGTTGCTGGACGGGGTTGTCCGCCGTCAGTTTCCGGACATCCTCGATCGTCGCCCCTATTTTCGCGATCGCCGCGTCGTAGGGATCGAGGTAGCTGCTCAGGCCGGTGAGGAGGAAGCCGCGCTGTCCGGTCTCCGCGTCGTCCACTTTGGCGAGCACATCGGTCAGTTCATTCGTCACTCCATATGTATGGTCCTTCCAGGAGGAGGATTCGATCAGCCTGTTCAGGGAAAGGAACGAAACCACGCCGACTACCACCATGATTGCCAGCGGCACGACGTAGCCGGCTCCGATTTTCCTTCCGATGGTCATTTTCATGATAGATCTCTCCTGTTTGAAATCCGGCCGGGCTTTTCGCTAGGCCTCTTCGAATACGATGATCTTCTCATCCCCCAGGATCCTCTCCGCATCGAGGACGAGGACGCCCGCGTCGGCGATTCCCATCAGGTATTCCACGCCGATTCCGGTCACGGTCGGGATGGGCGGCTGAATGGCGGCGCGCGGAATCGTCCGGGTGCCGTTGACGGCGTCGGCGAGGATCCCGAATTCCATCCGGTCGTCGCCGATGACGATAACCTTGTTCAAATCCCCCAGGCCGCTTTCGGGGAGGTCGAAAAATACTCTCAGATCGACGACCGAGAGAATCTGGCCGCGAACGTTGATGATACCGAGGACGAAGGGCGGCATGGCCGGCAGCGGCGTGAGATCCTTCAGAGAGTGGACTTCTCGGACGAAGAAGTATTCGACGGCATAGACTTCCGAGGCCAGCCGGAACTCGACGACTTCGAGGGATTCCCCGGCGGTTCCGATTCGCTCGGGTTCGCGGCTCAGCGCGAGCGCCCTTTCCTTGAGGACGAGTCGCCGCTCTTCCGCTGAGGGCATCGCGGCCCACGCGAGCGCCTCGGTCGCGTCCTCGAGACGGCGATGGATCCCGTTCCAGTCCCCGCTCATGCCGATTCTCCCGTCCGCATGGCCACGAGGATGATCTGCCGGAGCCGCCCCGCGGTCAGTCCTTCGGATTCGGGAAGGATTTCCTCGTCGCCGCGATCGTTCAGCAGGTCGAGCGCGTTCTCGAGACAGCGTTTCCCGGTTTCGGCCTCGCCTCTCCTCAGGGCCAGATTGCCCATGATGAAATGGGCCAGGATGAAACCGGGATCGAGGTAGAGCGTTCGCTTGAGCGAGGAGAAGGCTTCGTCTTCGCGATTCAATTCCTGGAGGATGGTCGCCTGGAGATAATGCAGCTCCGGATCGAGTCTATCGCCGGCGATGGCCTTTTCGCATACCGCCAATGCCTCCGAAAGCTCGCCGAGGTCGGCGAGCTCTCGGATCGAGGGCGCGATCGCATGCGGAGCTTCTTTCCCCGGCTTTTCCCGCGCCGGGGGGCTTTCGACGTACATGGCGGGGAAGTCGGGCGGCTCGCGAAGCGAGGACTCTGGGGGGAGGGCCGTTTCGGCGAGAGCCGGTTCTTCCGGCCGAGGAGGCTCCGAAGACTTTCGATAGACGACGGCCCCTGGGAATTGCGCCGCGGCGAAATTCGAAAAGAGAGTCTGCGAGAGTTCGCCGGCGCCGGTCATCAGCCATCCTCCGTCGACGAGCGCGGAATGGAGTTTCTCGACGATCCGATTAGCGTGTTGGGGAGAAAGGTACATCAAGACATTGCGGCAGAAGATGATATCCATGGCATTCGTGTCGTTAGCCCGAGACGGAAAGACATCCTCAGCGAGATTCAGTCGCGCGAACGAAACCATCCTCCGTATTTCCGGGACGATCTCGCGCCTTCCGTCCCTTCCTCCGATCGGCCTGAAGAATCGGTCCCTGAGCCATGGCGGGGCGTTGCGGAACGACCATTCGCCGTACTCGCCGGCCGCCGCCGCTCGAAGCATCCGAGGATTGACGTCCGTGGCCAGGATGGTGATGTCCCAGTCTTCGATCGCCGGCAGCGTCCTGCGGAGGGCGATGGCGATCGAGTAGGGCTCCTCTCCCGTCGAGCACCCGGCGCTCCATATCCGGAGTCGCCTCGCTCCGGATCCGCGCGAATGGATCATGTTCGGCAGGATCCGATCTTCGAGGGCGGTGAAGACCTCCGGTTCGCGCCAAAAATAGGTTTCCCCGATGGTGAGATGGCTGGCCAGGATTTCCATCTGCTCGCCCGTGACGGCCGGCGACATCAGCCGCTCGATGAGCGATTCCGGATCGTCGGGGCCCAGCTCCTTGGAGGCGGAACATGCCATGCGCTCCAGGTCGCTCCACCGCGATGGGGGGAAGTGCAGCCCCAGTCGCTCGCCGACGAATGCGCTCAAGCGGGAAAGAAGGTCCTCGGGAATCGCGTTCTTCATGCCCCGCCTCCCGACAGGGCGCCGTCCAGCGCCCGTGCCTCGTCGAGGGAGAGGAAGCGATCGAGGTCATAGATCAGAACGAGGCCGTCTTCCGATTTCACGACGCCTCGGAGGTCTTCCGCGAAGGGGAGCGCGCTCTCGGCGCTCACGATCCTCCCTTCGGGGTATTCGCGGATCCCGATCACGCGATCGACCACCAGGGCCACGGCCCGCGCAGAAGCGCGCGCGATGAGGAACCGATCGGCGCAATCCAGTTCCTTCGCGGGCAAACGGAACCGCAAGCGCATATCGACGACAGGTACGATCATTCCTCCCGCGTCGATTACGCCGAGAACGACCTGCGGGGCCCGCGGTAAGGGCGTTATCTCAACGGCGCGGACGACGCGCTCGACATGGGACAGAGGAAGACCGTAAAGCGGGTCATCGAGCGTAAACAACAGGACTTTATCGATAACGGGAGAAAGCGCCCTCCGCCTCCCGATAGGCTCTCCATGTCGCTCCGATATCATTTTTTATTCCTTCGCCTCGGAAAACTTCGATCATCCCTTATATATCACTAAGTATATAAATCCTCTCCCAGGTTTCAAGGGAAATAGCCGCTAAATGTCGATGACATCGAGGCCCGCGCCTCGCGGCGGCCGTTTTGCCGCGGGGATGTGCGGTTCGCTCGAGCGAGGCATCCGCGAGCACTTCGAGGTGCTGAACCATGGGGAGGCGATTACACTCCTTGAAAGCGTACTCGCCAAGAAGCAGGACCTATCCGAAGAGCTCGTGCTTTCCCTGCACCGGCTCTTCCTCAAGCATCCATATACAGTCCCGCCTCCGGAACTTGCGGCATGGGTCCACTATTCCCTTAGGACAACCCGGCCGTTCACAGCGGCGAGAATCGGGACAGGAGATCGGGGGCCGGCGAGGGCCCGTTCCTGGGCTCGAACTCTCCCGTTTCCTTGCGGAACTCGTAGGAAGAGCCCCACTCCCTGTAGTTCCGGATGACCTCGACCACGGCCCGGCCGACATAGCGGGCCTCTTCGTCCGTCATCGTCGGGTGAAGGGAAACCCGCACCCAACCCGGCTTGTCCGAAAGGTCTCCGGCGTCGATCATGTCGGTGATCAGGTGGGACTTGCTTTTCTTGATGTCGAACAGAATATGGCCGTAGGTGCCCGCGCAACTGCAGCCGCCGCGCGATTGGATGCCGTAACGATCGTTGAGCAGGCGCACGATGAGGTTGTGGTGCTCGCCGGGCGCGTAGAACGAGAGAATCGCGAGGCGATCCAGGTTCCCGCCCTCGAGGAGCATCACGGCCGGCTCCGACCTGATCTCGTCGAGCAGGATGGCGATCAGCTCCTCCTCGCGCGCCCTCATCAGCTCGATCCCCATGGCGATCTTGAGCTCCATCGCGAGCGCCGCCCGGATAGCCTGGAGGAATCCCGGCGTGCCGCCGTCCTCGCGGGCCTCGATCTCGTCGACGTAGCGGTGCGTGCCGAAGGGTGTCGTCCATTTGACCGTGCCTCCGCCCGGCTGGTCGGGGACGCCGCTTTCGTAGAGCGAGTTCGACAGCACGAGGATGCCCGAGGCCCCGGGCCCGCCGAGGAATTTGTGCGGGGAGAAGGTTATCGCGTCGAGACTCTCTTCGCGTCCGGGCGGATGCATGTCCATCTCGACGTAGGGTGCCGATGCGGCAAAATCCACGAAGCAATACCCGCCGTAGCGGTGCATGATCTCGGCCATCCCGCGATAGGGCGTAATGAGGCCGGTCACGTTGGAGCAGGCGGTGAAGGCGCCTATGAGAAGGGGACGGTCCCGGTTTTCCTCGAGCATGCGCTCCTGCCAGGCCAGATCGGGCAGGCCCGTCGCCTCGTCCCGCGGCACTATCCGGACGTCGACATCGCACTCCTCCCAGGTGATCTGGTTGGAGTGATGCTCCATATGGGTCACCAGGACGAGGGGCCTCGGCCCCGCTCTCGACGCGGACAGGCCCTTCGGCGACCTGAGGCCGAGCATGCGCTGCAGCTTGTTGATCGCCGAGGTCATGCCGAAACCCGAAAAGAAGAGCGAGTCCTCGGCGCCCGCCCCGACCCGCCGCTTGATGATCTCGCGGGCGCGGTGGTAGGCCCGGGTCATGGCGACGCCGGTGTAGGTCGTCTCGGTATGCGTATTCGCGACGAGGGGACCGACAGTGTCCCGCATGAAATCCTCGATGGGTCGGTAGAGCCTGCCCGAGGCCGTCCAATCGGCATAGACGATTCGATGGCTGCCGCCCGGGGCCAGGGGCATCTCGGCGTCGATGCCGACGATGCGCTCCCGGTAAGGCGCGAAATGCGATTCCAGGCTCATATGGTCTCCTCGGGAGAGCCGAGCGGAGCTCCCTGCCGCCCGGCCTCCGCCATTCTAGCGACGGTAGTCGTGGGCGGCCTGGATGGCGATCCGCAGGTTCTCCCAGGGAGTGTCAGGGGGGACGGTGCAGTCGGCGCCCAGGATGAAGCGCGCGGGAGCGGATTCGATCGCCTCGCGGACGGCGCTTCGTATGGCTTCCGGAGTGCCGCGGGCGATGACACCCTTGCGTTCCAAACCGCCCATGAAGGGCCTGCCGAACATCTTCGCGACTTCCTTCGCGTCGAGTTCCCTACCCGTGAGTTTCAGACTCGTATTGACGACATGCCCCGGATAGGCGACGAAGGGCGAAAGGTCGGCGTAGGGCAGGTGGTAATCGCAGACGTGGAGAATGTTGAAGGCGCAGGAGCGGTCGATCTCCTCGAGGATCCTGAGATCGTAAGGCTTGACGCATTCGTCGAAGGTTCCGGCTTTGGAGAGGCGCCCGCTCTCGCCGCCTTGGGTCGAGGAATAAAAGCCGTCGAGGCCCAGGCCGATGCAGTCCTTCACGAAACCCGACAGCCCCTCGGTGATGATTTCGATTCCCTGCTTGAAAGCCTCGGGGTTCTCCTCCATGTGCCGGCCGACCGTCGCCGGTTCGGCTATCTGGGTCGCGAACATGAAGGGAGAATACAACGTGAGGACGACGAGGGCTTCCTTCCGCGCCGCCTCCACGACGCCCTTCACGACCGCGAGGGGCTCCTCCCAGAAGTCGGAGCCGAAGCGGGGCAGTTTGGCCCAGTCCTCCGGCCTTCGAATATCCGCGGCGGGCATGTGGTGCTCGAATTGGATCTTCACGAAGTCCATACCCGTGAACCGGAAAAACTCCAGGTGCTTGTCCACGGCCGCCCGGCCGCGGTGATAGGCCGGGTCAAAGTGCAGGAAGAATGCCGCGGGCACGGAAGCCGGTTCGTACGCGGGATCGAGCAGCTTCAGCATCTCATCGCGTCTGTTCATGTCGGTACTCCCTAACCTTTTATCGCGCCCAGCATCAGGCCGGAGACCTGGAAGCGCTGCAGGATGAAATATACGCAGATGAGCGGAAATACCGCGATGACCGAGCCCGCCATCACGACGGGCCACGGCGTCGACAGGCCCTCGCTCACCGGGAGAATGGCTATGGATACCATGAGGGTGTACATCTCCTTCGAGCGCATCAAGAGCAGGGGCCACATGAAATCGTTCCATCGGGCGATGAAGGAAATGGTCGCCCAGGCGGCGAGGGCCGGCGAGATGGTCGGCAGGACG
>Ga0181535_10003428_pt1 | contig 18405 bp, 14 predicted proteins | sample PEATcosm2014_Bin_44_FD_119774 | JGI IMG/M metagenome (GOLD analysis project Ga0181535, IMG submission 119774) | Peatland microbial communities from MTU Mesocosm Facility, Houghton, MI, USA - PEATcosm2014_Bin17_30_metaG | ecosystem: Environmental > Terrestrial > Soil > Wetlands > Peat | place... | reverse complement strand
TGAAGGTCCGCTATAACTCGGTCTTCGGCTATTACATTGAGATTACGAAGGCCAATCAGGCGCTAGCTCCCGCCGATTACGAACGCAAGCAGACTCTGGTAAACGCCGAGCGGTTTACTACCCCGGAGCTGAAGGAGTATGAACGAAAGATTCTCACCGCGCATGATCGATCGATCGAGATAGAGAAGCGCATCTTCGCAGAATTGCGAAATTTCGTTCTCGAAGCAGCGGGAAGGGTTCGGCGTTCATCTGCTGTGGTTGCAGAGACTGATCTGCTGGCAAACTTTGCGCATCTCGCCGCGGGACGCCGCTATGTGCGGCCCCGGCTGACCGAGGAACCGGTGCTGGAGGCAGTCGGGACGCGGCATCCGGTCATCGAGCAATGGATGGAGGTCACGCGCGAAGGCCGCTTCATTGCCAACGATATCTATCTGGATGCGGGCGATGCGGGACCGAGCCTTCTCCTGATTACGGGACCTAACATGGGCGGCAAGAGCACGTATTTAAGACAGGCCGCGATGCTCGTTCTGATGGCACAGATGGGAAGCTTTGTACCCGCGGAGAGCTTGCGGCTGGGGCTGGTGGACCGGATTTATACGCGCATTGGGGCGAGCGACAATGTGGCCCGAGGCCGGTCGACCTTCATGGTGGAGATGACCGAGACTGCGACCATTCTGAATACTGCAACGAAACGGTCACTGGTTCTTCTCGACGAAATGGGGCGTGGAACGGCCACGTTTGACGGGCTGAGCCTTGCGTGGGCGACCGTCGAATATCTTCACGCGGAGACGGGCGCGCGGACGTTGTTCGCGACGCATTATCACGAGCTGACCATGCTGGCGGAGAAGTTGAAGCGCGTGCGGAACCTGCGCGTGGGTGTGAAGGAAGCAGCGGCGGGGATTGTTTTCCTGCATACCATCGAGCCAGGCGCAGCCAGCAAGAGCTATGGAATTGAGGTTGCGAGGTTGGCTGGGCTGCCGTCGGCGGTGATCGAGCGTGCTAAGCATGTTTTGAAGCAGCACGAGAAGCAAGAGCGCCAGAGCGTGCAGGCGGAGACAGCCGCGGAGCCAATGCAGCTGACGATCTTTACACCGCTGTCGCAACGCATTGTCGATCGCATTGAGGCGGTCGATGTGAATGCGCTGACGCCGCTGCAGGCGCTGAACCTGCTCGAAGAGTTGCAACAAGAGCTGAAGGAGAAGGCGTGAGGCAGGGATCAGGGATCAAGGATCAGGGGTCAGGCTTGCGCCAAGCTGCTGGAAGGCTGCTCGTAGTAGGTTTGAGCGGCGCAGAGCTGACGGGGTTGGAGCGCGCATGGCTCGGGCTGGTTCGGCCGGGCGGGATCATTCTTTTCAAGCGCAACATTGTGGATGCTGCACAGTCCCGCGCGCTGCTGGAGGAGGCCACCGGATTTTGTGCGCCGCATGCGGTGCGATGTGTTGACGTCGAAGGCGGAACGGTGAACAGGCTGCGCGATGCGCTGGCGCCCTTACCTTCGGCACAAGCGGTGGGCGCAGTCGTCAAAAAATCGAAGAAGCCGGGATGGGCGCGAGAACATGGTGAACTGATTGCACGCGCCGTGAAGGCTTTTGGGTTCAATACGACGCTGGCGCCCGTAGTGGATCTGGCATTGCCGGAATCGACGGAGGTGCTTGGCTCGCGGCCCCCGGGCGCCAATGCAGCGGTCGTGGTGACGTATGCGCGCGCGTTTCTTGAAGCGCTGGCAGCGCGCGGAGTTGTCGGTTGCGGAAAGCATTTTCCGGGACTGGGCGGCGCGACAGGCGATACGCATTTTGTTACACCGGAGATCGAGCGCAACTGGACGCAACTCTGGAACGAGGACGTGGTTCCCTACCGTGAATTGCACGCGGCGATGCCGATGATCATGATGAATCATGCCGCATATCCTGAGGCGCCAAGCAAAAATGTGCCGGCAAGCGCATCGGCTTTTTGGATCACAAAAGTGCTGCGCAAGCGCATCGGCTATCGCGGCATCATTCTCTCCGACGATTTGGAGATGGGAGGGATTCTCAAGTTTCTCCCGGTGGATGAAGCTGCCATCGAAGCAGTGCGAGCGGGCAGCGATTTGCTGGAGATTTGTCATAGCGCGGAGCTGATTCTGCGCAGTTATGAGGCGCTGATTTCCGAAGCAGAACGCTCCTCGGCCTTTCGGACGCTACTATTGGCGCGCTCACGCGACGTTGCGCGGAAGCAGAAGCGGCTATATGGGGGTGGCGCGGCGCGTGCACTGACGGAAAAGCAACTGCTTGCGCTAAAAGACCGGATACTGCGATTCGGCGAGCGCATCGCGACGCACGCGAAGGACGATGTGATCGTGCCGAGAGCCATCTCGCCGGCGGAGACATCATGAACCAACGCGCGATGATCGTGGCAGGCGTGATGAGCGGAACCTCGGCCGACGGTATCGATGTTGCTGTCGTGCAAATAGCACCAGGAAAGCTGAGGCCAAAACTCACGCTGCTGGCGCATGAGGGATTTCCCTACTCCGCTGCGCTGCGGCGTGCTGTGCTGGCGGCGATGAATGCCGGTTCTACGTCAACGGCGGAGTTGGCGCGATTGAATTGGCGGCTGGGGCTTGCTTACGCTGAAGCTGTTCGTGAAACCTTGAGACTGCACAAGATCAAACCAGCCCTGATTGGCTGCCACGGACAGACGTTGTATCACCAGGCGCGCGAAGAGAAATATGCGGGACGGAAGTTTGCGTGCACGTGGCAGGCAGGCGAGTCCGCAGCAATTGCAGCGGCGACCGGTGTTCCCGTGGTGTCGAACTTTCGGCCTGCGGACATGTTTGCGGGCGGACAGGGCGCACCTTTGGTTCCGCTGCTTGACTTCGTGTTGTTTTCAGACGCGAAGCGCGGACGGGTGCTGCAGAATATCGGCGGCATTGCGAACCTGACTGCGATGCCTGCGGGAGCCGCCGCGGACAAAGTGATCGCATTTGATACAGGGCCCGGCAACATGGTGATCGACGCGCTGGCGCAGGAGCTTTTCGGCAAGGCATTCGATCGCAATGGGGCCCTGGCTGCGCGAGGCGCCGTGCTGCCGCAGGTATTGGAAAAGATGTTGAAGGAATCTTATTTCAAACGGAAGCCGCCGCGCGCTACGGGCCGCGAGCAATATGGGCGGGAATATTCGGCGCGTTTTTTGAAAGAGTGCAATCGCCACAGTCGCAATCCAGAAGATGCGCTGGCAACGGCAACGGCCCTGACAGCGGAAAGCATTGCCGACAGCTACGCACAGTTCGTTAGCCACAAATTGAAGGGCGCGCCAGTCGATTACGTCGTCTCCGGCGGTGGAGCACGCAATGCCACACTGATGGCAATGCTGACGCGTCGGCTCGAACCGATGGGTTGCCGCGTCACCCCGATTGAGACGTTCGGCATGCCGGCAGAGGCGAAGGAAGCAGCAGCCTTCGCGCTTCTGGCCTGGATGACGTGGCATCGTTTGCCTGGCAACATTCCTGCGGCGACGGGAGCAAAGCGGCCCGTGATTCTCGGGCAGGTGACGTTTGTCTAAGCGACGCCGTATAGCTTTCCCATGTCTCAAAAGCGAGACATCCACCCCAACGACGAAGACCTGTCGTTGGGGACCCCGGACATGGGGCACCCAAGTTCTTGCGCTGGCCATGCTCCTGACGCTTGGCGGGTGCCGTTCGGCTCCGCGCGATCCGCACACGGTTGTTTTTCTGATTGAGAGCAGCCCGGCAAATCTTGACCCACGCGTTGGAACGGATGGGCAATCGGAGCACATTTACGAATTGCTCTTTGATGGACTCGTGGAGCACGATGCGAGCTTTCGATTCATGCCGGCGCTGGCTGAACGATGGGAACAACCGGATCCACTAACGTGGGTCTTTCATTTGCGCGCAGGCGTGCGGTTTCACGATGGACGAACGATGAGCGCGCGCGACGTGGTGTGGTCCGTCGAATCGATGCGCAACGGAACGGTCATTTCGCCCAAAGCGGCAACGTTCGCCAGCGTGGCCAAAGTGGAAGCACCGGACGATCGGACAGTCGTGTTTCACCTGAAACACGCGGATAACTTTCTGCTGCGCAACCTGGCAACGGGTGCGATCGGGATCATGCCCGAGGGCAGCGGGCGCGATTTTTGGCGTCATCCCGTGGGCACTGGGCCTTTCCGCTTCGTGAGCCAGCAGATTGACCAGGATGTGGTGGTCGAGCGGAATCCGATCAGTTGGTCTGCCCCGCCGAAGATCGAGCGTGTTCGTTTCGCTGTGGTCCCGGATGCAATCACCCAGGCGCTCGAATTGGAAAAAGGATCCGCCGATCTGGCAGTCAATTCCTTGCCGATGGATGCGCTGCCGGTACTGGCGCAGCGGCCGGAGCTGCAAATCTCCGATAGTCCCGGGACGCAGATCCAGTACCTTGCATTCAACATACGCGATCCGCTCTTGAAGCAAGCCTTGGTGCGGAAGGCCGTTGCCTGCGCCATCGATCGGAAACTCATTATCTCAACATTGCTGCACGGTCATGCTCGGCCTGCGCAGAGCCTGCTGCCCGCCAATCATTGGGCGTGGACAGACGCGGTGGAGCGATATGACTTCGACCCAGCACGGGCAGAGCAATTGCTGGATCAGGCAGGGCTCCCGCGTGCAGGCAATGGAGTTCGTTTTCACCTGACGATGAAGACGAGCACAGATGAAGATACACGACTGCTTGCCGCGGTGTTGCAGCAGCAGTTGGCCAAGGTTGGCATCGTTCTCGATCAGCGCAGCTATGAGTTCGCCACGTTTTATTCAGACGTCACGCGCGGCGCCTTTCAGATGTACTCCATGCGATGGATCGGGGGCAACGAACAGCCGGATATCTTCGGCTACGCGTTTTCGACGGCCCGATTTTCACCGAAGGGCGCCAACCGCGGGCACTACTCAAATGCGCAACTCGACGCTCTGCTGGATGATGCTTCCGCCAACAGCGACAATGATCGGCGGCGTGCAGACTATGTGGAAGCGCAGCAGATCCTGGCTCACGATCTGCCCGCCCTAAATCTCTGGTACAAGGACACGGTGGTTGTCCACAACCGCCGCCTGACGCAGGTTACACCGACGCCTTCGGGTAGCTACACGTTCCTGGAGACGGCAGAGCTGGCCCGCTGACGCGGCAAGCTTGGACATCCGCCCTGTTTTTCCTGGGCCAATCGAACGACTTCCTCAATCAATGAAACAGGCTGGAACGGCCACGAATACAAAGGCAATAACGGTTGCCAGAAAGCGGTTCAACCTTTTGACACGCTGACTCGTCTACCAAGACAAGGCGAAAGGACACTCCCGGCGGCATTTATTCGCAGTCGCAGGAGACGAGACGTATGAAGAGCAAGACAATATTTCGAGGCTACGCGCGAAGGACGGAATGGGTTGGCGTGCTGACGCTTACATTGGCAGGCGCGCTTCTCTTTTCCCAGCCAGCGCCCGGACGGTTCGTCGGCACGATCACGGCGATCAACGGCGACACCCTAACCGTGAAGCCGGACAACGGCGAGGTACGGCACGTGCAGCTTCCGTCGACTGCTGTGCTGAAGCGCGTTGAACCAGGGCAAAAGGATCTGAGCGCGGCGGAGACGATTCAACTGACCGATATCGAGACCGGAGATCGCGTGCTGGTGCGGCTCGATCCAAACGCGACGGGAGATACCCCACAGGCCGCGCAGATTGTCACCATCAAGCAGGCTGATGTCGCGAAGAAGCAGCAGCAGGAGCGCGAGGACTGGGCACGGAGCGGTGTCGGTGGACTCGTGAAGAGCGTTGATCCCACGGCTGGGGTCATTGTAGTGACCAGCGGCTCCGGCGCGACCATGAAGATCATTAAGGTACACGTGAGCACGTCGAGCGTGTTGAAGCGGTATGCACCGGCGTCGGTTCGCTTCGATCTGGCGCAACCTGGGCCGATCGATGCGATCCAGGCTGGTGACCAACTGCGCGCACGTGGAACAAAGAATGCGGATGGCACCGAGATCGATGCGACAGAAGTGGTGTCGGGCAGTTTCCGCAACATCTCTGGCACCATTGCGTCGCTGGACGTAGCAAGCTCCACAGTCTCTGTGAAAGACCTGTTAACCAAAAAGCAGGTCACGATTCACATCACGCCCGATGCGCAGATGCACACAATGCCGGAGATGATGGCGCGAGGTTTGGCTGCACGGTTGAAGGGCACAGCATCTGCCAATGGCGGTGCGGGGCCAGTTTCGGCTCCAGGCACGGCTCCGGGTTCTGGCACCGGCGGCGGACAGCAGCGTAGCTGGGGCGGCAACGGACAGATGGGTGGACAAGGGGCCGGGCAAGGCAGGGGCGGTGACATGCAGCAGATGCTGAATCGCACGCCTGTAATTCATTTCGCTGACCTGAAAAAGGGCGATGCGGTGATGGTGGTTTCGACCGCCGGAAGCTCTGACGTCACAGCCATCGCTTTGCTGACCGGCGTGGAGCCGTTGCTTGAGGCGCCGGAGGCAAGCCGCAACCTGCTCTCGAACTGGAGCATGGGATCGGGCGGCGGGGGCGAAGCGGAAGCTCAGTAGAGACCTACGGAAATTGATTGAAAACTTTTGGGGGAGAGGTGTATTTGCGATCTCATAACTTTTTTTGCCTTTTAATGGGATGGATTATCGCGCTGGCTTCGGTGCTTGCTGCGAGCGGACAAACTGCAGCTCCGCCCGCTTCCGCAACCCAGACGCCGACGACGGTGCAGGCACCAGCCACAGTAACAGTGCATGGACATGTGGCCGATCAGACTGGAGCGCTGATCTCCGGCGCGCAAGTGACAATTGCCAACAAAGACGGCGTTCCTGTGAAGACGGTGAAGGCTGACGCGAGCGGCGCCTACGAGGTGCGTGGACTCGCTCCGGGCGGCTATTTTGTCCAGGTTTCGTCTGAAGGCTTTGCGCCGTTTCAATCGCAGATCATTCAGGTGACCGCGGGACAAGTGAAGCGCGTCGACGTGGCGATGGCCATCGAGGCCGCGCAGCAGAATGTAGTGGTCACGGACGACACGCCGACCGTGAACGTGGAAGCGAGTGGCAATGCCAATTCCGTTGTCATCAAGGGCAAGGATCTCGATGCTCTTTCCGATGACCCCGATGAACTATCGAATGAGTTGCAGGCGCTGGCAGGCCCGTCGGCTGGGCCAAACGGCGGGCAGATTTATATCGATGGCTTTACGGGCGGGCAGTTGCCACCGAAGTCCGCGATCCGCGAAATACGCATTAATCAGAACCCGTTTTCAGCGGAGTTCGACAAGCTCGGCTATGGTCGTATCGAGATTCTGACCAAGCCGGGAACGGATAAGCTGCACGGGCAGTTTTTCGCGATGGGCAACGACAAGTCCTTCAACACCGGCAACCCGTTCACGCCGAATGTTCCCGCCTACGACAGTTACCAGTTCAATGGATCGCTGAGCGGAGCATTGTCGAAGTGGGCTTCGTTTTTCTTCAGTGCCCAGCAACGCAACACTTCGGATGCTTATATCTACACGGCCACCCTTCCCTCGGGAACTGAAACTGGAGGTGTGTACAGCCCGCGTGTGCGAACGAACGTGGCGCCACGCATCGATTTGCAGTTGGGACAAAAGAATACGCTGACTCTGCGCTATCAGCTCTGGCGCGACAGCGAAAGTGGTGTGCTGGGCGGGACGACCGACCTGCCGTCTCAAGCCACGGCTTCCACATCGTATGAAAACACTCTGCAGGTAAGCGATGCCGAAGTGATCAACGATCACATCGTGAATGAAACTCGATTCCAATATCTTCGCGATACGGGAACAGACACTTCAATCAGCTCGACACCACAAATACAAGTACCGAGCTACTTCGTCAGCGGAGGTTCCTCCAGCCAATTCTCAGAGGATCATCAAGATCATTATGAGTTGTGGAACGAGACCACCATGACTGCCGGAGCGCAGGCCCTCAAGTTTGGTACCCGGCTGCGCAACAATCGCGATTCCAATTCCACAAATTCGAATTTCAACGGCACTTTCAGTTTTTCGAGCCTCGCCGATTACCAGGCTCAAACGCCGAATAAGCTGACTTACACCACCGGACCACTGCCGGCCATTGCCAACGTTTTCGACGCCGCGCTTTTTCTGCAGGACGACTGGAAGGTGAATCGCTTCCTGACCGTTTCAGGCGGAATTCGCTGGGAATCGCAAAACCATATTGCAGACCACAACGACTGGGCGCCGCGCGCAGCCTTTGCCTATGCCCTCGACGGACACAAAAAAGGCGCACAGCCCAAGACTGTCTTGCGCGGGGGCTACGGCACCTTCTATGACCGTTTTGCACTTTCGAATCTGCTGACGGCCGTGCGGCAGAGCGGCGCCGCGAACAGCCAGTCGCAGATCACGATCACGAACCCAACGTGCTTTACGACAACCGGGTTGAGCAGCATAGACCTGGCAACCTGCGGGACGCCCGCTTCGAGCTCGAACACCACTGTGCAGGTTGCGCCGAGCTTTCGTTCCCCTTACACGGAGCAGCTCGGAGGCAGCATCGAGCGTCAGCTGACGAAGACCATTACACTGACTGCGACCTATCTGCGCTCGTTCGGTGTACACCAGCTAGTTACACGCGACTCAAATGCGTACTTACCGGGCACTTATCAATACGGAAGCACAACTTTGACGGGCGTCCGGCCCAATCCGAATCTCGGCATCGTCGATCAGTTCTACCCGCAAGCTGTGTTCAAGCAAAATCAGTTGATTCTGAATGTGAACGCGCGCATCAGTCCGAAACTCAGCATCTTCGGCTTCTACAACTGGACTGACGCCAACACCGACGGCGGCGGCGGGTCGACGGCCTCGAACTCCTATAACCTCAGCCAGGACTATGGGCGCGCCTCGTTTGCTTCGACCAACATGGTCTTCATGATGGCCAACTACACGGGGCCATGGGCCATCCGCTTCAATCCGTTCTTGATTGCACAGTCGGGCAAGCCGTATAACATCACCACTGCCAACGATCTAACCGGAGATAACTTCTTTAACAATCGCCCTGCTGCGGTGGACAGCTCCGTATGCGCTGGCCAGTCGGCACGCTATGCGCCGACGCAATTCGGCTGCCTTGATACGACGCCAGCGGACAACTACACGCCGATCGGCATGAATCTTGGAAACGGCCCAGCCGCGGTAGCGTTGAATCTGCGCATAAGCCGCGCCTTTGGTGTTGGACCGAAGCTTGAATCGTCGAATTCCGGCAATCCGCAGCAAGGTGGCGGACCAGGCGGTCCTGGTGGACCCGGCGGTGGTGGTCGAGGTGGAGGCGGCGGGCCCGGCGGAGGACTTGGTCCGGGAGGGCTCAGCGGTGGGGGTGGTCCGCCGCGCGGCATGTTCGGCGGAGGAGGGACGGGACGGAAGTACAGCCTGAATTTCAGTGCCCAGGCGCTGAACCTCTTCAACGATATTGATTACGGAACTCCGTCGGGATCGGTAATTCCCACGCCAGACCCGACCACCGATACAACGAGTCCCGGCGCGCGATTCGGGCACTCATTAAGTCTGGCGAAGGGCATCTTTGCTTCTCCCACTAGTTCGGCTGCACGCAGGATCTTCTTTCAGGCGGAGTTTTCTTTCTGAGCTGTGTTGTCGAACGGGATGGGAAGGGCTGGAAAGCATGAAGGGCCGAGGCAATTGCTTCGGCCCTTCATGCTTGAGTTCTAATGTGCAGCCGAGGCTGACGCGGGCACCGAGTTTGCAAAGGCATCAGTGAGCGAGATGACGTGCAACTGCGCTTTGAGCGCATCAATCGATGCCGCACTGGTCGCGGTGATTTCGCGGGTTTCTCCCGGCATCAGGTCAAAGTAATTGTCCGAGACCGATGCATCGAGCAACCCAAAGGAGAGATAGACGCTGCGCGCGAGCACGGGCGACGTGATGCGAATGGTGTACTTCCCGTTCGCGCCGGTTGTGTCGACGGCAAGTTGTGCGGGCTTCAGATGGACTTCCTTTGTGGGCGCGAGGTACGTAAGGTTGCGCGAGAGCTGGATATTTGCCGAAGTGAGGTCGGCGACTACGAAGACACGCGAAGTGTCGGCTGCGCCGGACTGCGCGAGCTTGGCGAAACTCCAATCGAGATAGACCTTGCTCGCTAGCGAATCGATGCTGACATTCTGGTTGCTCTCGAGGAGAACCTTGCCGTCGAAGTCCATAAGGCGTACCCGAAGTGTTGCCGGCTGGGCCCCGATTTTGTCGGAGACGATGTAGACCTTGACTGAGCTTCCTTCGACGTGCGGCGAAACGAGAATTGGCGCATAGAAGCGCCGCGCGTAGTACTGCAGTGCCTTCCAGCGGCCATAGTAGTCGATACTGGACCACGACGCGACCGGCCAGCAGTCATTCAACTGCCAAAATATGGATCCCATGGTTTCCGGGCGCGAGCGGCGGAAGTGTTCCGCGCCGATTTTGATGCCCTCTGCCTGCAGCACCTGACTCACATAAAGAAAGCTCGCGAAGTCCTTCGGCTCGGGATAGTCCTTGAGCAGATAGTCGTGGATAATTGCGTTGCCTTCGTTGTTCTTCTGGTGCGCGAGCATCACTGGTGTAAAAATGCCCGTACGATCTTCAGGCTGCGTGAAAGCTTCGATGGTCTTCATTTCGGGGAACGACTGGAAGCCGTATTCGGTGACAAAGCGCGAGTTGTGCGTTTCATAGGTGGAGAACGGAACGCGCCCGTGCCACACATCCCACAGGTGCGCATCGCCGCTTTGATATTTGCTGCTCAGCTCTTCGTAGTCGGAGCTCGGCGAACTGGGCCAGTAGGGCGTTTCGGCATCGAGGCGCTCGACGACGCGGTTAAGGATGCCGCTGAATTCGGTGAGGTAGTCCTGCCACATTTGGTACTTCACTTCCAGTGGCAATTGATCGCGCGGAGCCCAGCCCAGAGCCTCTTCGGTTTCGTTGTTGCCGCACCAGACGACGATGCTGGGATGGTTCCGCAAACGGCGAACTTGATCTTCGGCTTCAGATTCGATGGTGAGCTTGAAATTGTAGGTGCCGGGCTGCCAATCATTACCAAACATGAAGTCCTGCCAGACCATGATCCCGAGCTCGTCGCAGATCTGGTAGAACTCGTCGGTCTCGTAGTAGCCTCCGCCCCAGTGGCGAATCATGTTCATGTTGGCGTCGCGCGCAGACTCCAGGATGCGACGATAATTCGCCGTCGTCACGCGATTGGGAAAGCTGTCGAACGGGATGACGTCCGCGCCTTTGGCGAAAACCGGGATGCCGTTGACGATGAGCTGGAAGCTACGGCCCCATTGGTCCAGATGGCGATCGAGAACAATCGAGCGAAGGCCGATCTTGGCAGTTCGTTTCTCGGCAGTCTGACCGGCGATGGAGACGTTCGCGCTGAATTCGTAGAGCGGCTGATCGCCGTAGCCGGCGGGATACCAAAGTTTGGGCTGACGGATTTCGATCGGAATGTCGATGACGTTCGTTCCGGCGTGAAGAACGACGAGTTTACTCAGGGTTACAGGCGCAGTGCTGCCGGCGTATTCAACGCTGATTTGTGCAGGGCTGTTTGACGATGCCTCGACTTCGACTTCAGCGTCGATGTGGGCGACGGCTTTACTCACATCGCGCTGGCGGATGGCAAAGTCGGCGATGCGTGCTTTGTCCCAGGCTTCAATGCGAACGGGCCGCCAGATGCCGCTGGTGACAAAACGCGGTCCCCAATCCCATCCGTACTCATATGCTGCTTTACGGATGTAGGTCTTTGGCTCAACCTTGGTGCGCGGCTGCCACGGATCCAGGGCCGCGACAAGTTGGGCCGCAGCGATGGGCGATGGAAACACGATGCGCAGCAGATTGCTGCCGGCGTGCAGATAAGCCTTCGCAGACACGCGCCAAACCCGGAACGAGTCGTCAGCGTTGAGTACTTGCGAGCCGTTCAGATAAACCTGCGCCGCGGCGTCGAGACCGTCAAAGACCAGGTCGACATTGGAACGAGCCAATAATGTGGGTGTGACATCGAAGCTGTCGCGGTATTCCCAGCTTGCGTTTTCGATCCATTGAAGCTTTGATTCGTTGTCGCGGTAGAACGGGTCTTCGATTTTTTTGTTGGCCAGCAGATCGAGGTGTACGTCGCCGGGGACGGTGGCGGGCAGCCAGCCAGATTCAGCGTTCTGCGGGGTCGAGGTAATCTGGCGAAACTGCCAACCATGATCGAGAGTCAAAACGGCGTTCTGTGCGCGGGTGGATTGCGCGCGCGCCTTGAAGGAAACAAAGCCAAGGGTTGCCGTGGGCAAAATAAAGCACACGACGATTCTGCGAATTGTTCGACGCATCGCGCTTCCTCCAAGCCTTCCGCAAAGACAAGATGAAGGGCGGAGGGCGGCGAAAAAATTCCGTTGATAAGGTTATCACGCGAGATTTCGTCGGCTGTGGCAACGCTCACCCGAGGAGTGAACGGTAGAAGATCTCCCACTTGGGAAACAGGATGCGGGCGTCGAACTGGGTTACGATCCGTTCCCGCGCGGCGCGGCCAGACATGCGGCGCAACTGAACGGAGCTGCGCATGACGTCGAGCATTGCCTTGGCAAGTGCGTCGGGATCTCTTGCGGGAACAACTATGCCGGTGTCACCAAGCAGCTCGCGCACGCCACCCACGTCGGTGGCGACGACTGGTTTCTCCATAGCCATGGCTTCGCCGACTACGAGCGGCATTCCTTCCCATGCCGAAGAGAGAACGAATCCGTCGGCAGCATCGAGCAGAGCAGGCATATCGCGGTTGAGACCGAGTTGGTGAATGCGCTCAGTAGTTCCCTTTGGAACGACGAGGCCGGTGTATTCCGCGCGCGGTGATTTGGGCGTCGGGTGTTCGCCGGCGATCCACAGTTGAGTATGCGGATGTGCGACCCATACTTGAGCGAACGCCTCTAGAAGATTGAGGAACCCTTTGGCGGAGACAATTCGACCGGCGGCGAGCCAGATGAAGTCGCCATTTGTTGTGTGTTGGGCACGCGTTTCGGATCGGCGCGCTGGGTCGGGAGTGAATTCGGAGACGTCGATGGCATTTGGGAGAACGATGCGCTTGCGCGACGGTACAGCTTTGGATTCGAGAGCGTGGCGTGCGACGGCCTCACTTACAGTAGTAGTTCCAAGCGCGAGAAAATCGGTCAGACGATACGCGAGCATACGCGCCCGGCCTCCCTCAAAGACGTTGTGCATCGTTGATAGAACCGGAGGCGACGCACCAAGAAGACGAAGGACGCGAGCGAACAGATTGGCCGGAAAAGCGTGGCTATGCAGAAGATCGGGATGGAAACTACGAAGAAGACGGCGAGCGCGCACCAATCCTCTGAGAATGCTTGCAGGTGTTTTACGCAGGTCGAGATAGGCAACTTCAAGTTGAGTCGGCCACTGTTCCGTTTGGCGCGGGAGCAAAGAGATCAGAAGCACGGAGTGCCCGTGCTGAGCCATCCACTCAGCCAGCGCTATAGTATGGCGCTCCGCTCCACCCATGCCGAGCGAGTTGAGCATATAGGCGATGCGCATCCACGCGATGATATTGCGTGGCGCTCAGCTCTTGATGTGCCCCGCGACACTGCGCAGAAGAAGCGTGTCGACCGCGATGGAGCCCGGGCCGAGGATCAGAATCAACAGTGCGGCAAACCAATACGTGTAGGGTGTTGCGCCATAAAAATCGCTTGGATTAGAGAGGATATGCGAGAGGTTGACACGATCATCCGGCACGCTGAGATAGGCCATCGTCATGTTGACAAAGAGCACCAGCGACGTGAGGCGCGACGCAATGCCAAGCGCGAACAGGATGCCTCCGCCAAATTCCACGGAGGCGCAGGTGAGCGCAGTCAGGTGCGGCGCCGGAAGATTGAGGCTGGTGAAAAAGTTGGTGACTTTATCGAGGTGGGTTAGCTTGCCCCAGCCGTCCTGTGCGAACTGCCAGCCCCAATAGAGGCGGATCGCGAGCAACAAGGGACTATGCAAACGCGCTGCGAGCGTGGCACAGCCAAGGTATGCGTTTTTCAAATCGCTAATGAACTTCATAGATTCCGTTCCTATGCCTTGATCAGCGATTCGAGATCGGGGGCGCAGATCCAGCCCAATTCGGCCCAGGAGCCAAACCACTGTTGAACCAATCCCGCACGTTGGGGCTCCGGAATACGGGAGCCAATGAAACCGGACTCAAGGGCGTCGGCGAGAGCAAGGCCTTGGCGAATAGCTGCGAGGGTGAGGAACTCCTCGCGCTTGAGCCGCAGATAGTAGACAGAATTGTCGACGCGATGCGCTGCAACCCACGTGGGGCGCGGGCGCAGTTTGGGAAGCTTCACTGGCGCGTCGTCCGTTTCTTCATGGCTCACGCCGGCTTCGCTTGTCTGGCGCTTATCGCGCTTGTGCAGGCCGAGTACAAGATCGTCGGCTGGATAGTTGAGGGCGATCAGGATCAAATGCGGTTGGAGAGCAAGGCGCGATCCAGCGTCGAGGGTGGCAATCTCTTCGACTGTCAACTGCGTACGTTCGGCGTTGTCGAACGCTTCAATAAATGCCCATTCAATCCGCGTGATGTCAACTGCGAGGCGATGGCGGCGGCCGGTTGCCTCGGGATTTGCGAGGAGCCACTGCGCTAGATTGGCGCCGAGATTGCGCAATGTGAAGGAGCGGCTGGGATGCGCAGTGAGATAGGCGATGGAGAGCGCTTCAAAGGCACGCGCCCCGACCACCGCTCGAAGTGCGGGGAAATCCTCAGCCAACGCGCCAAGCAAACGATACCAGTACTGACGGTTATAAATCTCGAGCCGCTCGAAGGCGTTGAGCTTGCTGTTGGGGGCGATGAACGACGCGGCAACGGCGTTCATGTCGCGGCCGTCGGCCGAGACTGCATGCATGTCTTCGGTGGCTGTGAGCGGCTGCATCACAGCTTTTGCCATCTCGCGCTGGAGTTCGGCGAGAGACATTGTTGGCGCGGTCATTTCGCTACCTCCGCTAGTTCTCCAGAGTGAGCGAGGAGATAGCGCTCGGCCTTTTTTGCTTCGGCGTGCACCTCATCAAAGCTAGGAATGTGATCGTCCCACTCCAGCAGCGTCGGCGTTGGACCGCAGCGGGCGATTGCTCTTTCATACAACTGCCACACCGGGTCGATGACGGGATGGTCGTGCGTGTCGAGGATGTACTTCTCGTAGCGCGAATGGCCAGCGATATGAATCTGCGCGACGCGATGCGCGGGGACGGCATTCACGTAGTCGATCGGATTGAACTCGTGATTCACGGACGAGACATAGATGTTGTTCACATCCAGAAGAATGCCGCAGTCGGCGCGTTCGACGACTTCATTCAGGAACTCCCATTCGGTCATCTGCGAGCCAGTGAATGCCGCGTAGGAGCTGACATTCTCGACGGCAACGGGGATCTCCAGGTAATCCTGCACGTGACGAACACGCTCCACGGTGCGTTCCACGGCCTCCCACGTGTAAGGCAGCGGGAGCAAGTCATGCGTGTAGGTTCCGTCAACCGAACCCCAGCAGAGATGGTCGCTCAGCCACGGTGTGTTTGTCCGGCGGACGAGCTGTTTCAATCGGCGGAGGTGTTCGGGATCGGGCGCGGTCACCGAGCCGAAGTACATGGAAACCCCATGCTGAACGACGCGATACTGCTCCAGAATCTGATCGAGGACCGCGAGGGGGCGGCCTGCGTCGACCATGAAATTCTCAGAGATGATCTCGAACCAATCGACGATAGGCTGGCGCGAGAAGATGTGCTGGTAATGCGGAATGCGCAGGCCGATGCCGATGCCGTGATTCGAATGCGCGTTGAAGCGATTGCCGGGCATGGATAAAGACTCAGGGAACAGGGATCAGGGAATGGGGAACAGAAGCCGGTGTAAAGTTACGACTCGTCAGGGGTGAAAGTGGGATCGGCCGAGGGAGGATTCAGAAACTTGAATTGGTGAATACGCCCGCGGCCGGTCCTTGTGGAGTTAGACCAGCTTCGGCATCTTGGAGCCGTCGGTTGCGCAGCCGCCCTTGCCTTTGCAGCTGTTCTTGCCTTTGCAGCCGTTGTCGCTCGACTTGCAGCCGCCCTGGCCTTTACAGTCGTTTTTGCCTTTACAGGAGTGCTTGGTGGTGTCCTGGCTGGTGTAGCGCAGGCCGGCCTTGACTGCCTTGGCCGAGGTGCCGTTCGCCGTGGTTCCTGGTGTGGCCGCATGAGCCGCGACAGTTCCGCCAACCAGACCGGAGAGAGCTGCGGAAAGCAGCAGAGCATTGAATTGGTTCTTCATTTGGATTGACCTCGCTTGGGGTTTGGGGCGGAGGATCTCCGCCGTTTGCGGCGATGCGGGACCAAGGGAACGATCCAGCACTTTCCGTGGCACGCACACAAAGAGTGGCTGCACGGGCGAAAGGTTACAGCGAAAAGGGTGCCAGTGAAAATGAATTTCTTCGCTCCGGGCCCTTTGCTGGATGAACGGGCCTCAGCGGCAATTGGATTGGTCGGAAGTTTACCGAGTTGGCCTCAGGTTCTTGAATCGGCCCGAGAGGCCTTAAGCTGATTGAGCCTATCACGCAAAATGCGGGTTGGCGATGGGAGGTTGCCGGTGAATTCAAGAAGTTGGACCGCTATTGGTGGCGCGGGCCTGATTGTCGCGATTGCGCAAAGCCTGTGCACCGCGGTCCTCACTATCAGCGGGATTCGTGTGGCGATTGGATTGTCAGCCCTAGCAGCCGCCAGCGGCATCTATGCGCCGGCGAAAGGCTTTCATCAGGATGCGATTCGCATTCCCATGCTGATTCTGGCAACGGTTGGCGCGATTGTGAATTTGGCGGTGTTGGCTTGGATCCGGCATCTCCGTTCACGGCCCTCGGCACAGTGGCGCAGGCGCGAGTTGAGCGCGAAGGAAAAGCGAAGCGAAAAACTGCAGATAGCGATGGCGATTCTGACCCTGATCCTGGTGGGGCTCGAGACGTGGACTCATCCGATGGTGCATCGGACGGGGCCGCCGCCTGGCGCTGTCTTTCCGCACAATGTTTCGGAGATGCGCGTCCGAGCCGCTTTTTCCCTGGCGAGACATTCTGAGGCAAGCTCGCATGCATTTCAGCTGAAGCAGCGCGAGAGTGGAAGAGATGCAGGGATCGTAGCGGAAAGTGAAAATTCTCTCGCATGAAAGGCGAGGCAAAGAATCGGGCTGAAGAATGTGAAACGCAGAATGGTTTGTTTACCGCTGGTGGAACTTGAAGAGTTTCTTGTGTTGATTAAGTATTAACTATGAGCTGCCACTTTGTAACGCTCTGTCGATGCGTTCATGGAGGCGCTGGCGAAACCCGGCCGGTAGCTCAAAGACGCGGTCGTCGGCCAAGAGGATGACGACATTGCGTGTGGAGTCCAGCACTGCGGAGCAGATCTCGCAGGTCTCGAGATGCTTGTCGATCTCGGCGCGCATAGTTGCGTCTACCTCCCCCTCGATGTAAGCGGAGATGTGCTGCCAGACGTGTTTGCAGTCGATTCTCATGCGCGCCCCCACAAGAGACCTCTGCGCTTGGGTGCAAACGCTTTCAATTGCGGGGCCAGCTCCCTCTGAAGCATTGCGCGAGCCCGATGCAGCCGGACTTTCACTGCTCCCTCGCTGATGCCGAGGGCGGTTGCTGTCTCGCGGATGTCCATCTCTTCGATGTCTCGGAGGAGCACAATGTTACGGTAAATCTCCGGCAACCCCTCGATTGCCTTGCGAAGAAGGGCGCCAAGCTCCTTTTGTTCAAGCGCTGCGGTTGGGACTTCGCGCCAACTAGTGAGGATGGCCGGCGTATAGTCGCCCGACTGATCGTCGCTCGCGGCATCGAGCGATTCCTCGCGGCGGATTCCCTGCTTGCGCAGGCGGCTGAGCGCCTCGTTTCGTGCGATGGATAGCACCCAGGTGCGGAACTGTGCTTCACCTCGAAAAAGATGCAAGTTCAGATAGACCTTGATCGCAGTTTCCTGCGCTGCGTCCTCCGCTTCGGCTTCGTTCTTGAGCAACGAGAGCAGCAGGAGGTAGATGGATCGCTCGCAAGGGCGAATCAGATCGTGGAAGAGATGGCGCTCTCCGGCGATGACCCGGCGGATGCATTCAGCCTCGAGTTCTGGGTTCGCCGGCATATTGCTATTGAAGTAACTGGGCCAATCCTGTGAGCCCGAAACTTACTGAACGAATATAGCGTGCGAGCCACTCCAGACTGTCATGAAACTTAAAGCATCAGATGAGGTCTCGGGGTAAGTTTTACGTTCTAAATACATTCCTTATTCAAAATTGTTCAAATGGGCGGTACAATCTCCGCACGAGGAAACCCCATGGCAGGAGATATTCAGCTCACTTGCAGCGACTGCGGGCAGGACTTTACCTTCACCGCTGCAGATCAGGCGTTCTTTCAGGAACGTGGTTATTCGACACCAAAACGCT
>Ga0181535_10003427_pt1 | contig 18406 bp, 13 predicted proteins | sample PEATcosm2014_Bin_44_FD_119774 | JGI IMG/M metagenome (GOLD analysis project Ga0181535, IMG submission 119774) | Peatland microbial communities from MTU Mesocosm Facility, Houghton, MI, USA - PEATcosm2014_Bin17_30_metaG | ecosystem: Environmental > Terrestrial > Soil > Wetlands > Peat | place... | reverse complement strand
TCTACCCACTACCCGACATCGAACCCGTCTGGTGCGTGGTGGCCACGCCGGAGCTGGGCGTCTCGACAGCCCAGGCCTTTCGCGACTGGGACGCCCTCTGCGCCACCGAGGGTTTGACCGCCGAGGCCAGTAAAGCTAAACTAAATGAGTTGAGCCGTGCCTATGCCAGCGCCTTTGCGGGAGGAATTCCGCGGGGTCGGTCGGGAACAGGCTCCTCCGGTGTCTCCTCATGTAGAGAAGACCTGGCCGGACCACAAGAGTCCGCGCTTGTCCGCACCGGGATCAGTAGCTGGATCCAGAACGACTTTGAACGCGTCGTCTTTCCCCAGCATCCTTCCCTTGCAGAAATCAAGCGCATTCTTTTGAGTCCGGGCACTCCGGAGGCAGCCTGCTATGCCTCGCTGTCCGGGTCCGGTTCGGCACTCTATGGGTTGTATCTGACCCGTGGGGATGCGGAAGCCGCTCAAGTCAGGTTGAATGAGCAGGTCCAAGAGGTAAAGGTGCGAAGCACCCTCACCCGGACCCTGCTGCGGCAGGCCTACTGGGACGGAATGCTTTTGCAATAAGTAGATTGACAGTTGTCCGTTGCGCACGTGAAACTCACGGACGGCTGTGAATGTTGGGCGATCGTCTAATGGTAGGACAATGCCCTTTGGAGGCATTTGTCCAGGTTCGAATCCTGGTCGCCCAGCCAAGTTTTCTAATGCGGTACCCGAAGAACAGCCAAAGCCAACCAGCTTGGAGGTAGTCGGAAATGGAAGCGGGAACATCGACGGTGATAGCGGAAGACAAAAAGCCGGAAAGCGTATCAAACTCTCAGCGCGACGGTGCGGGCAATCAAGCCGCTCCAAAAGATCCTCAGCAGGTCGTTGCCCAGGCCAAGGACGCCAAGCCGGCCCCGGAACGCAAGCGGACCCGCAACCTGAGCGAGGACAAACGCTTCAAGCTGTTCAGCGGTACGGCCAACAAGCCGCTGGCCGAAGAAATCGGCCGTCACATCGGAGTTCCGGTGGGCGAGGTCAAGATTCAGCGCTTTGCCGATGGCGAAGTGTACTTCCAACTTCTCGAGAACGTGCGCGGAGTGGATGTGTTTGTGGTGCAGCCCACCTGCTATCCGGTGGACCAACATCTGGTGGAGCTTCTGGTCATGATTGACGCGCTCAAGCGGGCCTCGGCGGCCAGAATCACGGTGGTGGTTCCCTACTACGGCTACGCCCGCCAAGATCGCAAAGACCGCCCCCGCGTGGCCATCAGCGCCAAGCTGATTGCCGATTTGCTGACCACCGCAGGCGCCAATCGCGCCCTTTTCGTCGACCTGCACGCCGCCCAGATTCAGGGCTTCTTCAACATTCCCGTCGATCACCTCTTCGCCAGCCCGGTGCTGGTGAGCTACTTCCGCGAGCTCAAGCTGCCCAACCTGACCGTGGTTTCTCCAGACGCGGGCGGCGTGGAGCGCGCGCGGTTCTTTGCGCAGAAAATTGGCGCGCCGCTGTCCATTGTGGACAAGCGCCGCACCGACATGAATGTTGCCGAGGTGATGCACGTCATCGGCGACGTCGCCGGCAAAACCTGCCTCATCCTTGACGACATCATCGACACGGCCGGCACACTGGTAAAGACCGTAGATGCCCTTTATGCCTCAGGCGCGACAGCCGTTTACGCCTGCGCCAGCCACGCCGTGCTCTCGGGCCCGGCCGTTGACCGCATCGCCGCATCGCGCCTGGTTCAGTTGGTCGTCACCGACACCATCCCGCTGCGCGAAGCCGCACAGAAGTTGCCCAAGATCAAGGTGCTTTCCATCGCCGGCCTGCTGGGCGCGGCCATTGAGAGCATCCACATGGAAACCAGCGTAAGTTCGCTGTTCAACTAGCAGGGGTCAGGGATCAGGTTTCAGGGATCAGTGGCCCGCAATGACAATTAACAGCCGGCGACAGGCTGACGGCAGACGGGAATCGGCATGCAGTTCTTCTGACCCCTGACCCCTGACCCCTAGCCCCTACAAAGGGAGCGGCCCCAAACAGCCCGTGCCCGATATCAGGAAACGAGAGACGCAATGCCAGAAGTAGTCATAGCCAAGCCCCGTGAGGGCAAGTTCAACAAGAACGCCGCGCGCCGCGTACGTGTCGCCGGCAAGATTCCAGCCGTACTGTATGGTTCCGGGCAGGACCCGATTGCTGTTGAAGTGGAACCCAAGCAGATTTCCCGGATTCTGTTTTCCGAGTCCGGCCATAACAGCATCTTTGACGTGGAGATTGCCGGCCAGCCAACCGCAAAGGCCATGATCGTCGACTGGCAGCGCGAGCCGATCAATGACAACCTGATCCACATCGACCTGAAGCGGATCGCCCTCGACAAGGTTTTGCGCGTCAAGGTGCGCGTGAAGCTGCTGGGCATTCCCGTGGGCGTCAAGACCTCCGGCGGCATTCTGGACCAGGTGATGCGCGAGGTGGAAATCGAGTGTCTGCCAACCGACATTCCCGGCCACGTCGATCTCGACGTGAGTGGGCTGGAGATGTACGGGGCGCTGCGCGTAAGCGACCTGCCGCACTCGGACAAGATCAAGTATCTGAATGCCGAAGACGCGACCGTGGCCCACGTGGTCTCGATCCGCGAGGAAGCGCCGACGCCTGCTGAGACTGAAGCAGCCGCCATCGCCGCCGCAACTGCCGCAACCGCCGCCGAGCCCGAAGTTGCCAAGAAGGGCAAGACCGAGCCTGAGGCCAAGAAGGCCGACGCCGGGGCAAAGAAGTAAGCCTTGGCCGGAGAAAGTGAATCCCGTAACCGGCGTTGCCCTTTCCTGATAGTGGGTTTGGGCAACCCCGGTCCGGAGTATCTGTGGACCCCGCATAACGTTGGGTTCATGGCCATTGACCGCATCGCCCGGCAGGAAGGGGTTGTGGTTCAAAACCGGCGCTGCCGGGCTGCTACCGCAACCTGCCGTTTGGGGGGGCGCGAAGTGATCCTAGCCAAGCCGGAGACTTTTATGAACCTGAGCGGGCTTGCAGTCGCTGCTCTGGTTCAGGAATTTGAAGCGGACCCGGCCCGGGACTTGCTCGTGATTCACGACGAGTTGGACCTGAAGCTGGGGACCTTCAAGATCAGGGAGCGCGGTTCGCCCGCCGGGCACAACGGAGCCCGCAGCATCACCGGCGCCCTGGGGACTCAGGAGTGGTTGCGCCTACGCATTGGCGTAGAGCTCGACCTGCCTCCTGAAGCAATTGCGGCCGGTGGCGGAAGGCGTCCGGGTAAAGATTACCTGCTCTCGCCGATGCGCAAGGCGGATTTGACGGTTTTGGACGAGGTGCTTGACCGGGTGGCAACGGCCACGCGGCGCATCCTCGAACTGGGGCCGGCAGCCGCGATGAACGAGTTCAACCGCAAGGAAGACAGGGATCAGGGACCAGAAACGAAGAACTGAGAACTGAAAGCTGAAGGCTGAAAGCTGTGAAGATTGGCCGCTATGGTGTTTGCCGGCGGAAGCGGCTGGAGGCTAGAAGACTCCAGCGGAAAAGGAATGCAGATGTCCCGTGTGTATGAGGTTATGTTTATCGTTCGGCCCGATGTGACCGAAGAGGATACCGACAAGCTGATCGCCGGCTTTAGCACCACCATCACCAATGGCGGCGGCCTGGTCAAGACTGTCGAGAAGATGGGCCGGCGCAAGCTCGCCTACATGGTGCGCAAGTTCAACGACGGCAATTACGTTCTGCTCACCATCGAGGCTAATGGCGCCGGTGTGCTCGAGCTTGAGCGCCGCCTGCGCGTTACCGAGCCGGTGATCAAGTTCATCACCGTCCGTATCGACGAGGAGGAGAAGCGCCTCGCCAAGGTGAAGGCTCTGCGCGGTGTCCGCCGCAAAGTAAGTACGGATACAGTCGCCGCACCAGTCGCCGCTGCTGCGCCAGTTGCCACTCCCGTAGCCGAACCTGCTGCAACTCCAGCGGCTGTACCCGCCGTGGCGGCAGAAGCTGCGGAAGTTGTCGAGCCTGTTCAGGCCACCGTCTAGCAGCGTTGCTGTCCATCGCCGCTGCAGGCCAAGTCTGATCTGGGCCGATCGCGGCACGATTTAGTCCTCCGCTGCGCCGTTGAGGCGCCCGGCGGAAACGAAGAGAGTAAAAAGAGGAAACACTATGTCTGATGAGACTCAAGCAAAGGCGCCCGAAGCGGGCGTAGCAGCACCCCAGGCAGCCGAATCCGGCTCTGGCCCGGCCTCCGGTTCGAATTCTGGCCACGGTTCGAGTTCTGGCCCCCGCACCGGCGGACGTCCCGCGGGCGGCCGTCCCTCCGGTGGTCCCGGCGGACGCGGCAAGTTCTTTCGCCGCAAGAAGGTCTGCAAGTTCTGCACCGAGAAGATTGACGCCATCCCTTACCGCGACGTACGCCTGCTGCAAGGGTTTGTGGCCGAGCGCGGCAAGATCGTGCCCCGGCGGCTCACCGGCGTTTGCACCACGCACCAGCGCCGTCTGACCCGCGCCATCAAGCAGGCCCGGAACATCGCCCTGCTGCCCTTTGCCACACGGCACTAGGAACCGCGGTTTTAAGGGTACGGGCTTCAAGTCCGTGCATTGTGTCTGGCAATCAACGATAGGGGCGAATAGGGATGGTTCTTAACCCATCCATTTATCCTCTGCGAGACTGCCGGCAGCCAAATTTGAGAGTCACGCGCGGCGTGGCTGGATCACCGGCGCTCTTGTCCAAAAGGCAAAAGCACCCACGGCGCCGCACAATTGGAGAGTTTCACATGGAAGTCATTCTGAAGGAAGATGTAGACAATCTGGGGCATCGCGGAGAGGTAGTGAAGGTTGCAGAAGGCTACGGCCGCAACTTTCTGCTGCCCCGCAAGCTTGCCATGCAGGCGACCGAGGCCAACAAGGCCGTCATCGTGCAGATGAAGGCCAGCGCCGCCCGCCGCTCCGCCACCGAGAAAGCCGTGGCCGAAGCGCTGGTCGCCAAGCTCGAGCCCGTCGTGCTCAGCTTTACCCGCAAATCGGGCGAAGCTGGTCACCTCTTCGGTTCCGTCACCTCGGCCGATGTCGCCGCAGGCCTCGCGTCGAACGGCTTTGAAATCGATCGCCGCAAGATCCAACTGCCTGAACCCCTCAAGACTGTGGGCGATTTCAGTGTAGCCATCAAGCTGCACCGCGAAGTCACCGCGCAGGTGAAGGTCAAGGTGATTGCCGAGGCTGTCGAGGAAGTGGCCGCCGAAGCTGCAGAAGACGCAGCAGACGCGATCTCAGAGCCCGTCGCCGAAGCTGCCAAGGCCGAGTAGCTCCAACCAAACGAATCCGCGCCGCCTCTCTTTGCTGAGGGGCGGTGCCTACTTCTTCGTCGCTGGTCCCCGGCGCAAGACGGTCTGACTCTAGAAGAGAGCCTTCTCTGGCGCCCCGCCGGTGAGCACGATCAGCTTCTTGACCGCCTTGGTCATGTTCTCCTCGAAGTCCTTCACCTGCTCTGCCTTCGCAAACGAAAACAGCAGCCGCACGCGGTTCGAAGAAACGCTTGCATCGACTTGGCCAGCCTTGTCGTAGCAGGTTCTCGCCGTCTTGCCGGCCACCGAGACCATGGTCAGGCGCACCAGTTTTTCCCGCGTCTGGCGCGAGTCACTCGGATCGAACGCATCCCACACAAGGTTGTTCGGGTTCAGCGCATTCAAGACCTCATCGCAGTGGCCGCCCGGCTGCGTCACGGTCAGTACGCTCGAAGTCAGATCGAACTTGACCTCCAGGTTGTCGTTGACGCCGTCTTCGGGACTGAGCGAAAGCAGCGCTCCGCGGATGTACTCAAACAGTTCCGGCGCGGTCGGCTCGGGCTTGGGCTCGGCCTTCTTCTTGTGAACCGTGGCATGCGCCGACAATGCGGGCAGAATCGCGATGAGCACCACGGCTGAAATGCGTGCGAAGAACGTCATGGCTTGCATTCTCCTTCTCTCCAGCCCAGCGCGATCAAGGCGGCGCCTTCACCCCGCGTGCGGAGAGTATAAACCCGTTGCCGCAGGTGAAACCCCTACCATCGCCAACGGACGATTTCTGTCAGTCCGCAGTGTCGGCACCGCCGCCAGCAGGCTGCGTGTGTAGTCGTTTTCCGGAGCAGTCAGCAACCGCGCGCAAGGCCCAGTCTCTACAATCTGCCCAGCCTTCATCACGGCTACGCGGCTTGCCACCTCTCCCACCACCGCAAGATCGTGCGAGATGAACAGCATGGCCAGCCCATACTGCTGTTGCAGTCCGCGCAGCAGCTCCAGCACCTGCGCCTGCACGGTCACGTCGAGCGCAGTCGTCGGCTCGTCAGCAATCAGCAGCCGCGGCCGGTTGATGAGAGCCATCGCAATGAGAATGCGCTGCCGCTGCCCACCGGAAAACTGATGCGGGTAATCGCCGTAGCGCTCGGCCGCGTCGGGAAGATCGACCGCCTCCAACGCCGCAATGGCCTTCCGTTTCGCTTCGCGCCCTGTCCAGGAGGTAGCATGCGCCTGCGCTCCTTCGGCCACCTGGCGGCCAATCGACATCACCGGATTCAGCGCCGTCATCGGTTCCTGAAAAATCATGGCAATCTCGCGCCCGCGGAGCCGCCGCAGAGCACTCGCCGGCTGCTGCAACAGGTCCTTACCTTGCCAAAGAATCTGCCCCATAACCTGCGCCGCCGGCCCCAGTAGCCCCAGAATCGCCAACGCCGTAGCGCTTTTGCCCGACCCCGACTCGCCGACCAGCCCCAGCACCTCGCCCTCGTCCACAAGCAGGCTGATGCCGCGCACCGCTTCGGCGGATGCAAAGCGAACCTGCAAGTCGTGAATGCTGAGAAGCGAACCCATGCAGTCATCCTAGTGCATCGGCGCCCTCGCCGCAGAACAGCAAAAGGGTTGCATCCCCACCAATATGTGATCGAATAAGGGGGGAAATCTTATGTCCACCGTACTCATTCAAAACGGCACCATCGTCAACGCCGACTCAACCGTGCAAGCCGACCTCCTGATCGAAGGCGCGACCATCAAGGAAATCCGCGCCGGCATTCCCGCAAGCTCAGCCTACAAAGTCGTGGATGCGCGCGGACTGCTGCTGCTGCCCGGCGGTATCGACGCGCATACACATCTCAACATGCCCACTGGCAGCACGCAACCCGCCGACGATTTCCTGACCGGCACAAGGGCCGCAGCCATCGGCGGGACCACGACAATTGTCGAATTCGCCACTCAACCGCGCGGCACCAAGATGCGCGATGCGCTCGATGTCTGGTGGAAGAAAGCCGAGGGCAAGGCCTGCATCGACTACGGCCTGCACATGACCATCACCGACCTTGGCGAGTCGGGCCTGGAAGACATGGACGATCTGGTCCGCGAAGGCGTGACCAGCTTCAAGCTCTTCATGGCCTACCCCAACTCGCTCATGGTCGACGACGCCACCATCTTCAAGGCCCTGCGTCAAACGGCGAAGAACGGCGCGCTCATTTGCATGCACGCAGAGAACGGATCTGTCATCGACGTCATCGTGCAGCAGGCGCTGACCGAGGGCAAGACCGCGCCCATCTATCACCACCTAACGCGGCCCACGCTCGCCGAGGCCGAAGCCGTGCATCGCGCCATCGCCCTGGCGGAGATGGCCGGTGCGCCGATCTACATTGTTCACGTCTCCTGCGAAGACGCGCTCAACCAGGTGCGCGAAGCTCGCGACCGCGGCCTGCCTGCCTTTGCCGAGACCTGCCCGCAATATCTTCTGCTCTCGCTAGAAGACGTTACCGATAAAGGCTGGGAGGGCGCAAAATACGTCTTCACGCCGCCTCTGCGCGAACGCCGCAATCAATCGAAGCTGTGGGAGGGCCTGCGCACGGACCATCTGCAAGTGGTCTCGACCGACCATTGCCCGTTCTGTTTCGAAGATCAGAAGGCTCTCGGCAAAGACGACTTCACCAAGATCCCCAACGGCGGTCCCGGCATTGAACACCGCCTGCAACTGCTGCATCATCACGGCGTGGGCAAGAGCAACTTCTCCATCAATCGATTTGTCGAGCTGGTTTCGACGGCGCCCGCGCGCATCTTCGGCATGTATCCGAAGAAGGGCTTGCTTGCGGTTGGCAGCGACGCGGACCTTGTGCTGTGGGACCCAAACGAGGAGTACACAATCTCTGCCGCAACCCAAGCCATGCGCGTGGACTACTCGATGTACGAGGGCTTTCATGTGCGCGGCAATGCCCGCGATGTTTATTCGCGCGGCGAGTTGATCGTCTCCGGCGGCAAGTTTATCGGCAAGCCCGGCCGCGGAAACTATCTGCGCCGCGAAGCACGCGGAGGCGCGTGGAAGTAAACCGAAGACGCGGAAATGAAACCCGGTCAAGCTTTCAGCAGAAAAACCAGGAGCTACTCAAACATAAGTACCTAATTTGAGAACGCGCCTGTTTTTGAAACACGCTCTTGCCATTTCTTTAGAAATGGAGAGTCCCCGCTTTAGAAGCATCCGATCGATTCATGAGCGGCCTTTACCGCACTTCTCCTATAAACACACCGAATGGCCCCAACTCGATCGCTGTGGACGAAGCCGGGTCGGTCCCCCCTGGCGATTTCAGCAGCGTCTTGATCTTCCCACCCGTCCCCTGAACTGCCAGGCTTACGGTCTGCGGCTCGGCCGTAAAATTGGCAGCCACCACTACGGCCGGCCTTCCCGGCGCGCGCCGCATCCAGCTCAGCACCTTGGTGTTTTCCGTGTCGAGCATCATGTTTGCGCCGTTCTCAAACGCCGGGATGGTCTTTTTGAGCTTGATGAGGCTCTGGTACCACGCAAAGAGCGAGTTGGGATCGTTCTTCTGCGCCTCCACATTGATCGCCGCCGCGCTCGGCGGCACAGGGAGCCAGGGCGTTCCTGTCGTGAATCCGGCGTTCGCGCTCGCTTCCCACTGCATCGGCGTGCGCTCGCCGTCACGGCCCTTCTCCTTAGGCCAGCCGGTAATGCCGATGGGGTCCTTTACATCCTGCTTGCGCTTCGGCGGCGTGGTCTTCATCCCGATTTCGTCGCCGTAGTAAAACAGCGCCGCGCCGCGGCTTGCAAAAAGAACCGTCGAGAGCACCCGCTGAATGTCTTCGTCGTGGACTCCGTCGCCGTAGCGCAGGTCCAAGCGAGGGTTATCGTGGTTGTCGAACAGCAGCAGCGGCGTATTCTCGCCGATCCGCGTCTCCAAATCTGTCAGCTTGGCGCGGAATACCGCCACATCCAGCTTGTTGATGAAGGCCACCTGCGTATCCATGGGCAGATGGAATTCCGGTTTGTCCGGCGATCCGTACATCTTGGCCAGCTCCGCGATGTTCGGCAGGTACGTCTCCCCGATCAGCACCCGGGTCCCCGGAAAGGCGCTGGTATCGAACTTGTCGCTCGCCGCACGCATCTCCTGCATCACCGGATGCAGCCCCGGCAGGTTATCGGTCTTCGAGTTGTCAAGTTGGGGATCGCCGTAGGCGTTGATCTGCGGCTTGCCGTCCTTGTCTTTCACCACGCCCTCATCGGCAAGGCTCGGGTCCTCGTAGAGCGTCGTGATCGCGTCGAACCGGAATCCGCCGACACCGCGCTTCAGCCAGAAGCGCACGATGTTCTCGAAGGCGTCGTGTACTTTCGGGTTGTTCCAGTTCAGATCGGGCTGCTGGATATAGAACTTGTGGTAGTAATACTGCCGCGTCTTTTCGTCCCATTGCCAGGCCGAGTGCCCAAACAGCGACTGCCAGTTGTTCGGCGGCTGGCCTTTATCGGTTTCAGTTTGTCCCTTGCCGTCATGCCACACATACCAGTCCCGATAGGCGTTGTCTTTCGACGAGCGCGACTGCAGAAACCACTCGTGCTGGTTCGAGGTATGGTTCATCACCATGTCCATCAGCACGCGGATGTGACGCTTGGCCGCCTCCGCCACCAGCCGATCAAAGTCGGCCAGCGTGCCGTAATGCGGATCGATGTTTTTGTAGTCGGAGATGTCGTAGCCGAAGTCCACCTGCGGCGATGGATATACAGGCGTCAGCCAGATCGCATCCACGCCCAGCGCTTTCAGGTAGTCGAGCCGCTCGGTAATGCCGTTCAGATCGCCGATTCCGTCGCCGTTCGAGTCCTGAAAGCTGCGCGGATAAATCTCGTAGATGACGGCATTCTTCCACCAGTCCCGCGCACTTGAAGTTGTCCTGGCGGGATTGGGTTTTACTGCCGGGGTTTGTCCTGCAGCCGCTAGCAGCGCGGTCCCCAACATCAGGGCAAGAGTGCAGTTCTCGATGGTCTTTGCAATACGGCCAGACAGATGCATGGCGATCTCCTTTTTCAGTCTCCGCTCAGCTTGTTTCATGGCAATACTTACGATATATATCAGCGCACTTCAAACACGGCCATCGACTGTGCCGGCTGTTCGATATGGAGCTTTCCGTCCCTGACTACCGGAGCGCTTCCCGTGGCCGGCGCAACGGCATCAAACTTTGTACACTCGGCAAGCGCCGTCTCTTCCACCGGCAGATCGAGTGACTTGCCGCGCTCCGCCTTATTCACGACAATCAACAGCCGCGCCTTTGCGGGACTGGAAGGATGACTGGCCGAGCAGCCGCCTTCTTTCAGCATACGCACAAACGCGAATGCGTCCTCGTCCGCGAAGAGGTTTTGCTCGAGCCCGGTTTCGAGTACCGGATTCGACGCCCGCAAAGCCAGCATGCCGGATGTCCATGCGAAGACGCTGTCTTCAGCGGCCGTGCGGCCGGCACCGCTGAAGGCGTTGTGCGCATCGCCGGCAAAGCCGCCGGGAAAGTCGTGGCGGTTATCGGGATCTTCGCCACCGGTCATCCCGATCTCGTCACCAGAATAAATCTGCGGCATTCCGCGCAGGGTAAAGAGCAGGCCCAGCGCCAGTTTGAGCTTTGGCAGCGATCCTTTCGCTTCCGTGAGGAAGCGCGCGGTGTCGTGGTTGCCAATGAACGGAACCAGCCGCTCAGGATGCGGGTAGAGCCCATCCTGGCGCAGCACTTCGGCCAGCTCCGTCATGGGTTTGCCGTGCGCAAGCACGTCGCGGAGGGCGAAGTAGACGGGGAAGTCGAAAGGCGTGTCGAGCCCCGTGTCAATGCCCTTGTGCGCCGCGCCTCCCGCGAAATATGAGGTGACTTCGGGATCTCGATTGGAGATTTCACCCACGGTGGTCAGATGCGGATAGACGCTGTGCAGCGTGGCATGAAAATCTCTCCAGAAAGCGCGGTCCACATAAGGAAATGTATCCAGCCGAATGCCGTCGAGGTTGGCTGATTCAACCCACCACAGCGCGTTTTGAATCAGGTAGCGGGAGACCAGCGGATTCTCCTGATTCAGGTCGGGCATGGCATCGGTGAACCAGCCCTCGGTGATCGCGCTCCACGCCTGGCGCGAAGCGTGGGGATCCACAAGCTGATAGAAGTCGCTCTGTGTCAGGCGATGATGCTGGAGCGTGCCGTGAAGCCAATCCGGTGCGGGAGGATCAAGAACCCATGGATGCTGGATGCCTATGTGATTTGGCACAAGGTCGATGACCAGCTTCATGCCTCTGGCATGGAGGGCATCGGAAAGATGCCGGTAATCCTCGAGGGTACCGAAGTGCTTGTCCACCGAGTAGAGGTCTGTGGCCGCGTACCCGTGATAGGACTCAGGCATGGCGCCGTTGGAGGCAACCGGCGTGGTCCACACCGCTGTAACTCCCAGTTGCTTCAGGTAGTCCAAATGCTTCTCGATGCCGGCCAGGTCTCCGCCATGCCAGCCGCGCGGAGCGGCGCGATCGAAACCAGGCTGGTTGTTGGTTGGATTTCCGTCGGCGAAACGGTCGGTCATGATGAGGTAAAGCACATCCGCGGAAGAGAAGCCGCTATGGCTTTCCGCGGGGTTGGAACGCTCGTCGAGCACGTAGGCATGGCGAGTCTGACCCTGCTCATTGCTTGCGGTTACCCATAAGGTTTGTGGCGCGGCAGACTTGGTTTCAAGCCAAAGAAAAGCCCAATGGCCGTTCTCCGACGCCTGCGTGCGGTTGAGAGTTACACCGTTGCCGCTTAATGTGAAGCGCGCATGGTTCAGGCCCTCTCCTTGCACCAGCAGCATGGGGCTAGGCAGGCCGGCCCACCAGTTGGGCGGATCGATCTTGCCGATAATCGGCGCCTGGGCAAAAGATGCGGCCGCAGCGACGTACAGCCAGCCAGCCAATAATTTTGAAGGCCAAAACCGCATGAAGTTCTCCGAGGGATTGCACGCCAAAACCGGAGTGCACACTACAGCGCGCAGCTTGGTCGCTGGAGTTCACCACAAACGCCGGGGGAGAAAAGCCCGCGGCAGACAGGAGACTGCCGCAGGCTTGTAATGGACACGATTCGCAACCGCGACTAGAAGCGCAGCCGCCCTCCGAACTCAAGCTGGCGCTCAGTGTATTCGCGCGTATTATCGATAGCGCCAAAATTGCTCAGAGAATTTGTATTGCCCGTACCGCTGTCCCAATACCCGTTCGGATTTTGGAACTGCGGTGTGTTGGCGATGTTGTACACCTGGAAGCGGAATTCAAAGCTCGCTTTTTCAGGAAGCGCGAAGCTCTTGAAAATCGCTGCATCCATGCTGCGGTAGCCGGGGCCATGAATCACATTGCGATTCAGGGTTCCGGAGCGGATGGGAATGCCAGCCGCGGTTACCGGCGGAGGAGCGAACGCGCCAGGCGAGAACCATTGATGCAGTGTCTTCGGATAGCTGAAGGCGCTGGTTATGTCCACCCGGTTAGTGAACGACGAACTGATGATTTTGCCATTCGGAGCAGTGCCTTTGTTGGTTGTCAGATCGAATGGCGTGCCGGTTTGGATGGTGACCACGGAATCGAACTGCCAGCCTCCAATAACCTCATCGAGTGAGCGGGGGATGTTGGAAGCAAACTTCTGGCCGCGGCCGAAGGGCAACTGAGCCACCGTACTGAAGGTGAAGGATTGACGCTGATCCTGGTCGGAACTGCCGTAGTTTGCCGGTAGATCGATACCGGAGGTGGTAATGAACATGTTCTGTCCGGATCCATTGGCCCCGGTCGAAAAGGCTCCGTTGGAGTTGTCAAAGGTGTGCGCCCAAGTGTAAGCCGCCGTCAGTTGCACGCCCTTGACGGCGCGCCGGTTCAGAAACACCTGAAGCGAGTTGTAGTTTCCTGAGCCAATATTGGCGCCCTCGGTAACAGTGCCGCGAAGGGGATAGAGGGTGGTCGTGCTGTTGAGCACCGGGCCGTTGATGTTGAACCATGTGGAGAGGTTGTTTGAGCGGTCACCGACGTAGGCGACGTTGAGCGAGGCAAGCGAATCGAGCTGCTGCTGGATCTGCAGGTTCCACTCCTGCACTCTGGGCGTTTTGTTATTGGGCAGAACCGCGATCAGCGCCGAATTGACTGGGTTGGCGCGATTGACGGTTGAACCAAAAACCGGCAGCGGCAGTGCCTGTGTCGCCTGCACGTTGTTGTTGTTGAACAAGGGACCCTGGCCGGTGAAGGTAATGCGGTAACCGTTGCCTGCCAGATACTGCTCCGCGCCGTTGAAGTCCGGGTTGTTCGACAGTTGGTTGCCTACGCCGCCGCGATCGAGGAAGTAGAAGATCCCGTAGCCGCCGCGAAGCGAAGTCTTGCCGTTTCCGAAGAGATCATAGGCGAATCCCAGGCGCGGAGCAAAGTTGCTCTTGTCGATCGCGATGAGGCTGCGGCTCACTCCGTTGGCTCCGGCTACGATCAGCGTCTGCGTGGGGAGATCGAAGTTCGACTGGTAGTTGTGGGTTTCGTAGGGGTTCGTGTAGAGGTCGTAGCGCAGGCCGAGGTTGAGCGTCATACGGCGAGTCAGCTTCCAATCGTCCTGTGCGAAATAGCCGGTCTCCCAGTTGATGGTGTCGAAGTACTGGCTGGCCACGCCAATGGCGTAGTCAGTGAATCCCGCCAACAGTTCGGACTGCTCAAAGCCGGTGAAGCGGCCGGTGTTGGGGTAGTTGAACCCGCCGATATTGAACTGCCCCTTCGAGTCGGGCGTGTTGAAGAAGTCGACCTCGCGATGAATGATGGAGGCGCCAAACTTGAAGGTGTGCTGTCCGCGATTCCAGGAGATGGCATCGGCGAACTGATGGGTATGTTGCGGAACCTCATAGGGCCCGTAATCGCCCGAGTATTCGAGTTCGCCGCCATTGCCGCCGATCAGTGCGCCGCCGCCGAGAAGTGAATTGCGGTTGGCGTTCAGGATGCCCAGATTCGCTGAGACCGCCGTTCCTTCAAACGGATTGATATACGCGTAGTAGGGGCGCACATAACCGTAGCGGAACTCGTTGATCAAATTGGCGTTGAAACTGTGAGTCCAGCCCGCAGCGCCGCCGCGGGGATGGTTTACGTTGGCGCCTGTACCATAGCCGGCGGGCAGATTGGCGAATTCGCTGGTCTTGGGATTGGAGAACTCACCGTAGCTGTAGCGCACGAAGACCAAGTCCTTGCTGGTGAGATTCGCATCGAGCCGGACATCGAAGTTGTTGTCAGTTACCGTCTCCTTCTCGTGCGTCTGGTAGTTTTGCAGGATGCCGTTGTGCGAGCCAAGGCCAGGCGTCGGCAGCGGGAATGCCTGCAGGTATTTCAGCGCCGCCGCGTTGGCGCGCCCGCTGGAAATGATGTTCCCGGCAAACGGTGCGCAGGTGACAGGGTCGTAGATGGCGCCGGGAACAGTAGCCCCGCTGCATCCGGTGAGTGACGACCAAGTCGACGAGCCGGGGTTGGTGGTGATGGGATTGGGATCGGCGAGCAGCTCAGAGAAGTTGCCGGTCCGCTCAAGGGCCGTGGGCACAGTAACAATTCCGGAGGCTCCGGGCAATGCTTCGCGAACGTCGGCGAGATCGCCGAACATGAAGAGCTTGTTGCGCAGAATCGGTCCGCCGGCCGCGAATCCAAACTGGTGCTTGCGGTATGTGGTCGTCGTGGGCTTGGTTGCGAAATACGCGCCTTGCGCGTTGTTGGCGTCGAAAGCCTGATCGCGATAGAACTCGTAGGCCGTGCCGTGATACTCGTTCGTGCCGCTCCTGATGGAGCTTTGCACAATCGAACCGCCGGCCTTGCCGAACTCCGCCGGAGCCATGGTGGTGTTTACCCGGAACTCCTGCGTGGCCTCAATGGGCGGCAGGAAGACAATTGCGTTGACCAGTCCGTCGTTGTTGTCAACGCCATCGAGTTCATAGTTGTTTGCCTGCTGACGGAGACCATTGGTGGAGAGCGCCGTGCCGCCGACATCGAAGAAGCGCGAAAACTCGACGTTTCCGTTGACCCCTGAGACCGCCGAACCATAAGCTCCGCGGCTGACGCCCGGCACCAGCAGCGCCAACTGGGTAAAGTTGCGCCCGTTCAGGGGCAGTTCCTCGATCTGCTCGGCCTGGATGACCGAACCGGTAGACGAGGTGGAGACATCGACAATCGGGGCCGCATCTGTGACAGTGATCGACTCGCTTACCGAGCCAGCTTTGAGCTTGAAAACCAGATTGACGTCCTGCGAAACCTGAACGACAAATGGTTGGACTTCCTTTTCAAAGCCGGCAGCCGTCACCGTAGCTGTGTAGTTGCCTCTTGGAATCGCAATGAATCTGAAGTTGCCAGTGCTGTCGGCTACCGCGGTTCGAGAGAGGCCGCTATCGGAACTTGCGAGTTCGATGGAAGCAGCAGGGATTGCCGCTCCGGTTTGGTCCTGTACGCTGCCTCGAATGCTGCCAAGGTCCGACTGCGCAAACAGGCGGGGCAGCATAACAGAGGATAGCAAGAGAGCAATCGCCAGGAACACCATGCGAAAGCGGGGATTGATGCCGGGTAATAGACTAGTTCTGTTGAACATCACAAAGTCCTCCAAAATGCAACGTTGAAAAAGCGTTGACTTCTAGCAGCGGTTTCAGCGAGTTCCAACGCTGTTCTTCGCTGTCGTGCCAGAGGAGACGCCTTTGCGCGGACAATGGTCAATCCACAGATCGCCAATTCGCCGTCAATTGAGCATCATCGGCTAACATACCTGTTTTTAATAGATTAAGGGTAAATCCCTCCTGAGAATTCAGTACCTTTCCGGCCTCTTAACATCAAGATCGTGCATTTGATCGTCTATTTCCCGTACACTGCTATGCAGAGTTTCACTCCCCAGCCATGACTACTGGCCCCCACATGAACGGCGCCAAGCGGGTGCAGTTCGGCATCTTTGAAGCCGACCTGGAAGCGGGGGAGTTGCGCCGCTCCGGGGTTCGCGTCCGGCTGCAAAGCCAGCCATTCAAGCTGCTGACGGCGCTGCTGGAGCACCCCGGCGAGGTAGTCTCCCGCGAGGCGCTGCAACTGGAACTCTGGGGCGCGGACACAACCGTCGATTTCGACCACAGCCTCGGGATTGCCGTGAACAAGCTGCGCGAGGCGCTGGGCGACTCAGCGGAGAATCCACGTTTTGTGGAGACGCTGGCTAAACGCGGCTACCGTTTCATCGCTCCGGTCAGGACCCTCGATCCGCATGCCGCTCCCGCAGATCCCAGTGAGGTCCTGAGGCGGGTGGGCATCGTCCGCTGGCGTTGGATGACCTCGTCTCTGGCTCTCGTCTGCCTGCTGCTGACCGCGATTCTGTTCTTCCGGCCGGCTGTTCGCAGGCCTTACCGCGTGGTTCAGGTCACTTTTTCCGGACAAGTGCTGGCCAACAACCTGGATGTTGAGAATTTTTCCAGTTCGGCCAGCGATGGTGCGCGCATCTATTTCTCCCACGTGGACAATGGCAACCCCGTGTTGGCTGTTGCACTTGCGGCCAATGGCGAGATAAGCAACTTCCATCTGCCCGCGGAGATCGGCGCCCCCCTGATCGGAGCGCTGTCTCCCGATGGTTCCAGGCTGGTGGTAAGCAGCCATCTGCAGGCCGAGCCGGAGCAACCCTTATGGATAGTGCCCACGCTGGGGGGCGATGCCCACCGCGTTCCCAACGTGCTTGCGCACGACGCCACCTGGATGCTCGACGGCCGACGCCTGCTGGTCGCCAGCGGCAATGAGTTGACGATCATGGGCGCAGACGGCAGCGATCCTCACAAACTGCTCACCACGCCCGGTCTGGCTTTCTGGTTACGCTGGTCTCCGGATGGGCGGCAGTTGCGCTTCACGTTGCGCGATCCCAAGCGGCAGACCTCCGCACTTTGGGAGGCGGCATCCGATGGCAGCAATCTCCACCCCCTGTTGCCCGAATGGAGCCAGCCCTCCTCGGAGTGCTGCGGAAGCTGGACCCACGACGGAAAGGAATTTGTTTTCCAGTCCTCGCATAGCGGCCGAAGCGAGATTTGGGCGCGGCGGGAACGGCCCTGGTACCTCGCGGACCGCGAGCCGCGGCAAATCACCAACGACCCGCAGGACTACCAGGCGCCCATCACATCGCCGGGAAGCAATCGGATTTACTTCATCGGGGCCAATACTCAATTTGAGCTGCTGCGCGCGCTGCCCCGCTCCACAACATTCGCGCCCCTTGCCCAGAATCTGAGCGCCGCGGAACTGGCCGAATACTCGCCGGACGGCCAGTGGGTCGCATGGCTCAATCTCTCCGATGGCTCGCTCTGGCGCAGCCGCGTCGACGGCACCGAGCGCATCGAACTGACCACGCCGCCGCTGCGCATCTTCACCATGAAGTGGTCTCCCGACGACCGGCGCCTGGCGGTGATGGCCGAAGAGCCAGGAAAGCCCTGGCAGGTCTACCTTATCGATTCGGAGGGCGGGAAGCTCACTTCGGTGCTGGGCGAAGACCGCAACGAAGCCGATCCAGACTGGTCGCGCGACGGCCGGTCCATCGTCTTTGGCCGTTTGCCCGACCGCATGGACAACAGCCAGCCCAAGGCGATCTACCTGTTGAATCTCGAAACCCGCAACGTCACCGAAATCCCCGGCTCGACCGGCTTTTTCAGCCCCAGGCTTTCGCCGGATGACCGTTACATCGCCGCAATGCCCATGGACCAGCGGGCACTGATGCTCTTTGACAGGACAATGGAGCGCTGGACTGCACTCACAGTCCACGGTGTCGGCGACCCCACATGGTCTCACGATGGCCGATTCATTTACTTTCAAGACTTTGTCGAGAGCGGCAAGCCCATCTACCGGATCGCCGTGCCCGGCGGAAAACCGGAATTGGTGGCCACCATCGACAACCTACGCCCCATCGCCGCAAGTGATTACCGATTGATCGGCCTGGCGCCCGGTGACCTGCCGGTGGTGACTGCCCGCACCTCCACTGTCAACCTATATGCGGTTGACCTGGATGAGCGCTAAGGAACCTTTGCGCAGGGGCGTGATTTTGCGGCGGCGACGCGGCTTCGGATGATTTCCTGATTGTGGGTCAGTTTTCTGTCGGAAGGGGGTGCTGCGTGCCTTTCTGGTCGCATGAGGCCGTTTTCTGGCCTCCGGAGACACTACGCCCTTTGAGGGG
>Ga0181535_10003420_pt1 | contig 18418 bp, 16 predicted proteins | sample PEATcosm2014_Bin_44_FD_119774 | JGI IMG/M metagenome (GOLD analysis project Ga0181535, IMG submission 119774) | Peatland microbial communities from MTU Mesocosm Facility, Houghton, MI, USA - PEATcosm2014_Bin17_30_metaG | ecosystem: Environmental > Terrestrial > Soil > Wetlands > Peat | place... | reverse complement strand
CTAAAAAATTACCACCTGCAGCTCATGGACATAGACAACATGGCAGGGTGGAGGGACTCGCTGAAAAGATACTTAAGGTCAAAGTCCCGTGCGTAGAAATAATCAGGAGGTCTTATGAAAGTACTTGTCATAGGCGGCGCCGGTTTCATCGGGTCAAATACGGCAGAAAGGTTCCTGAAAAAAGGGCACGAGGTATGGGTGTTTGACAACCTCTCGCGCAGGGGCACGCAGTGGAACATCGACAGGCTCAAGCAGAACAAGAATCTCGCCTTCATAAAGGGCGACACGCGCAATTACGCGGAGATAAAGAAAGTTTTTGAAAATCACCGTGATTTTGACGCCGTCTACCATCTTGCGGCGCAGGTCGCGGTCACCACATCTGTCACGAATCCCAGGGAGGATTTTGAGATAAACGCCATGGGGACATTCAACGTGCTCGAGGCAATAAGGGAAACAAAATCCAACCCGGTGATAGTGTATTCATCCACCAACAAGGTTTACGGCGGAATGACCGACATAAAAATAGTCGAAAGGAAGGGCAGGTACGAGTATAAGAGCCTTCCGCGCGGCATTTCGGAAAAAAGGCTGCTGGATTTCCATTCGCCCTACGGCTGTTCAAAGGGAACCGCGGACCAGTATATGATAGATTATTCCAGGATATACGGCCTTAGGACCGTCGTTTTCAGGCAGAGCTGTATTTACGGCTACCGCCAGTTCGGCATCGAGGACCAGGGATGGGTGGCGTGGTTCACCATCGCGGCAATGATGGGAAAGCCCATCACTATCTACGGCGACGGAAAACAGGTGCGCGATGTATTGTTCATCGAGGACCTTGTAGACGCCTACGAAGCCGCTATAAAGAACATAGACAAAATAAAGGGCCAGGCCTTCAATATCGGCGGCGGGCCGAAGAACACCATGTCTCTGCTGGAACTGCTGACTTTTTTGGAGAAATTCTTCGGCAAAAAGATAGCGCTGCGTTTTTCGGACTGGCGGCCAGGGGACCAGCCGGTTTTCGTATGCGACATAACCAAGGCGAAAAAAGCATTCGGTTGGTCGCCGAAAGTCAGGCCCGAAGAAGGGGTCAAAAAACTTTACGACTGGGTAAAGGACAACAAAGAACTCTTCAGGGACCTTTAGGGCCGGGAAGAAAAAGCAATTGGAGAAAAGTCAGTTGAAAATATTATTTATATCACACAGTTCCGTCCTGAAATCGCACCAGCGGAAACTGGCAATACTTGCGGAAAAATACGGGCACGAGATAATCCTGGTCACACCTCCATACTGGCCCGAGGGGGGGGTAAAAACAATCCCATACACCGGATATCCCTCAATAACATACCTGACCGGAAAAGTCTGGTTCCCAAAAAAAATGGTGCACATATACCTAGATGCGCGGGACATCCTTAAAAAAACAGACCCGGACATTGTTTATATAGAGGAAGAACCATTTGATTTCGCCTGCTATGAATTCATTTCTGCCGCCGTGAAATCCGGAAAGAAAGCCGCATTTTTTACCTGGGAAAATATCAGGAGAGGCCACAATTTTATTTACACATATTTCAATGATTTCTGCATCGCCAAAGCATCCGGAGCGGTTGCGGGCAACGCCGAGGCAAAGGATATACTGCTGGAAAAAGGTTTTAAAAAGGACGTGGCAATCCTGCCGCAGTACGGCGTCGATACGGCTGAATTCACAAAGAAAAAAGAGCGGGAACAGGGAGCTCCTTTCAATGTCGCCTTTGTCGGCAGGCTCACAGTGGAAAAAGGGATAGGCATTATTTTGGAGGCTTTCTCAGGGCCGGACAATGCGATACTGCACATTGCGGGTACCGGGCCGATGGAAGGGCTGCTGCGCGAGACAGTCCATAAGGAAAAGATGGACGACAGGGTGAAATTTTACGGACATGTGGAAAGGGAAGAAATACCCAAATTTTTATCCGCCATGGACTGCCTTGTACTGCCTTCAATAACCACGGCCAACTGGAAGGAACAGTTCGGCAGGGTGATAATAGAGGCTTTCGCCGCCGGCGTCCCGGTGATAGGCTCGGATTCGGGTGAGATACCCCGGGTCATCGGGGATGCGGGGCTCATATTCCACGAGGGCTCGGCCGACGGCCTCAAAGCAAGGCTAAAGGAACTTATTGCGGGCTCGGACCTTTACAAGGAACTGCAGAATAAAGGGCTCCGGAGGGTAAAAGAGAATTTTACCAACGAGAAGATCGCGCAAAGACTTGATGAATTTTTCAGGGCTCTTGTAAAATAAGAGGGGGATATGGATTTTTTAATGAACGGCTTTTTGAGTTTTTTCTTTCCCACCCGGTGCGCCGGGTGCGGCAGGTACATCAAGGATTTTAAATACCTTTATCTCTGCGGCAACTGCTACAGGGCCATAAAAAAAATCCCCGAAAACAGGTGCCCGCGCTGTGCGAAACCGATGGCCTCAATGCACGCGGCAGGATGCAGGGAATGCAGGGAAAGGAAGAATTTTTTCTCCCGCGTGGAGCCGGCGGCCGTTTATGAGGGAGCCCTCAGGCAGCTCATAAGGGGGATGAAATTTTATTACAAAAGCTCCGCGGCCCGCATAATGGCCGGGCTTATCATGGAAAGGGCGGACCCCGGGATATTTGAAGGAGTGCATATGATAGTCCCGGCGCCGTTATCCAAAAGATCGGCGCGCGAGCGCGGATTCAACCAGACAGAACTTCTGGCGAAGGCAGTATCAAAGTCGACAGGCATCCCCGTGGTCATGGCTCTGGCCAAGATAAAAGAGACGCCCCCGCAAAACTCCCTGGACAGGAAGCAGCGCATGAGGAATCTGTTGGGGGCCTTCAAAGCGGTTTGTAATGTCGAGGGTAAAACTGTTATAATAGTGGATGATGTTTTTACCACCGGCGCCACGATAAACGAGGCGGCAAAGACCCTTATGGCGGCCGGGGCGGCGGAAGTGAGGGGAGTTACGGCGGCAAGGTCGGTGTAGATGCCCCGGGCGCAATATTTTCGCGTGTCCCTTGTAGGGGCCGACTTATATGTCGGCCCGGTATTTAGCCGGGGCATGGCAGGCGGTGCTTTTTTTAGCCAATCGAGCAGCTTTGGTCATTGCCGTATGACACGGTAAAAGTGGTTATAAGGTTTCGCGCAGCTTTATTGACGCATAAATGTATTATATGGCGATTGGCAAAAAAAGCCCCGCCCGCCATATTTTTTCGTGTCCTTGTAGGGGCCGACTTATATGTCGGCCCGGTATTTAGCCGGGGTATGTCAGGCGGAACTTTTTTACGCCACCGCCGTCCGAGTTTAACTTGAGGCAGACCGGAAGAAAGAACCTGAAAATTATAGTTTTACTTTTGTTTGATTTACACGGCAGTCTTTGTTGGACGGACGGGCCATAAAAAAGTCCCGCCTGACATTTCCTATTTGCTGCCGCTAAACAGGGATGATTTATAAAAAAAACACAACGGAGCTTTTATGAAAACAAAATGCATGGTATTGCTTTCCGGAGGGCAGGATTCCACCACCTCGCTTTTCTGGGCGAAAAAAAAATTTGACGGTGTGGAAACAGTCTCGTTCGATTACGGCCAGAGGCACAAGGTGGAGCTTAAAAGCGCAGCGAAAATAGCAGGCCTTGCCGGGGTGAAAAACAGCGTGATAGTGATAAAGGAATTCGAGGCGATAAAATACAGCGCCCTGCTGGATGCGAAGGCCGACGTTTCAAAAAAACACAGCCTTAACAAGACCCTCCCGGCCACGTTCGTCCCGGGAAGGAACATCCTTTTCCTGACGGCGGCGGCCGCATTTGCCTACACAAAAGGGATAAGCAACCTTGTCATAGGCGTATCGCAGGTTGATTATTCGGGATACCCCGACTGCAGGGGGGAGTTTATCAGGTCCATGGAAAAATCCCTAAGGCTTGGAATGGAATATCCGGTCAGGATATTCACCCCGCTTATAAAACTGGATAAAAAAGGGACCGTTCTGCTGGCAAAAAGACTCGGCGCGCTCGACGCGATGAAATACACGCATACCTGCTATGAGGGCAAAAATCCGCCGTGCGGAAAATGCCCCGCGTGTTTGCTGAGGGAAAAAGGTTTTAAAGAGGCCGGGATAACGGACCCTTTGAAAGCATAAATATCCCTATCCGGGAAATTTCGCCTCGATGAGCCACGTCCCGATAATGCCCAGCGGCACGCTGCAGCATACGGCGACAACCGTAAGTGCCGTGTAAACGGCCATGCACCTGCCGGTTTCCAGCGGGCAATTCAGGGCCAGGACGCATATAATAACGGAAGTCACCAGGAATAGAGACCCCGCCGTTATCTTTGTGATAAGAAAAGGGGTATTATACCTGCGGAACCTTATTTTGCCGTCAATAAGGCCGCTTAACAATGCGATGAGCACCACTGCCGGGAGAATGGCGGAAACGACGCGGATCGTTGTGATGAAGGCGTCCTTCACGGGGCCTGCCAGGGCAAAAGTCGCGCAGGCCAGCAAAAAAAGGAAAAAAGCGAAGGCCTGGGGGAAGTGCACGAGTATCGGGTGTATGTGAAGGCCAAGTATCATCCTTCTTTTTTCGGAAACAGTATCGGTAAAAGGCTCGAACATTTTAGCGGGCACGCCGCAGGCCGGGCACCTGTCGTGTAATTTCCCGGCTTCCATGACAAAACCGCATGATTTGCATCTTACAAGCTCGGACATTTTTAACACCTCGATTTTATATAACAACCTATCTCTTACTGGTATATTTTAACCCACATAATGCAAAAGTCAAGATATGCGCCAAAAAAAATAAAAATAGATTTTAAAATTATTAAGCGGGATTTTATGCGTTGAAATTCTGCAAAATTATTAAGACGCAGGCTTATTGGAAAGAAAAATATTACTTGACAAAATAATATTTTGAAATATAATTTCAAATATAAATAGGGGTATCTCTTAACAGCAATACCGGCGGCGCGAATTTGCCTCATTTATTACACTAAAACACAGGGGTTGGGATAAATTTGAAAAAATCTGGCCGCATTTTTTTCTATTTAACCATATTTAATTTATTTATTCTTTTTATTTTCCTGTCATCATATGCCCTGGCTGATGACGGCAATTATACGGTGGCGGATGTCGTATCCAGCCAGACACAAAATGCTTCAGCCGTGCAATCGATATCTTCTAACGTGGTAGGAACAACTGAATTCAACGGCATGACGCAAAACCTCTCCTATAATTATCAGCTGACGACGGATTCCAACGGAAATAATAAAATAATGGTCACAACAAAAACAACAAAGAAGGGTGAGCGAGAAAGATGAAGTGGAAAATAATTATATATACATTTTTTTTGATGGTCGTAGTGACGTGGTTGTATGCGGATCAATTAGGGACTACTCAAACAATAAAGGAAGTTCCGGGAGTGACAAGAGAAACAAACACGGACAGCACAAATACTATTACAATAAATTTGTCGGAAGTTGATGAAAGTAAGCTGCCGGAGAAATATAACGCAAAGGTTGTTCTAGAAGCGCCAATTATTATGGCTCAAAGCTACGATCAGGAACTTGATTTAAATGAAAAAGTAATCATAGAAAAAGATGAGAACGAAACAATGGATTTTGAAAACAACAACTTTACGCCTGATGGAACATTCTTATGCGCCCCGGTATCGGATGGATATCCTGATGAGACGTCATTTGACGTAAGCATAAACAAAGAAGGAAAAATTTATATAATGGATATTTTGAATGGCCGAATTCAAGAGTTTGATTCAAACGGGAAACATATAAATAATATTCCTGTCGGGAAAGCATTGAAGATGAAATGGGATAAAAAGAAAGATCATTTTATTTTAATAAATTTCAAAAATGAAATTGCAACCGATGAAAAAGGAGAATTATTTATTCGAGATAAAGCAGAAAATAAAATTGAACAAATAAAGGAAACCGGAGAAGTCAAAACGATAACGGACTTACCTGAAAAATTTGGTGGGGAAAATATGCGAGAGAAGAGAATGACCGCGGATAAAGGCGGAGTGGTGGTTGGGGGAAAGCGGATATATTCGGACGAAGGAGATGAATTTATAGCCAATAAAATAAATGAAAGAAAAATAGAGTTTAAAAAAGGCAAATCAAGGTTGCTTATTTGCCAAAATTCTCCAACGGCTTCAAGTATGAAAGAATTATATAGGGATTATAACAACAATATTTATTTATACATGTTTTCTTCTAAAGGAAAGGAAAGCGGAATAATTAAGATATCAGAAACGGGGGAATTGTTGTCGGTTATAAAAGAAGGGAAATATTTATTTGGACATGAATGGATGGATTCGTGTGGAAATAAGCCGAGTCCGTTATTGTTAAATTGGGAACGAAGCATGAAATTCGATTTAAATGGAAATTTGTATTTTTTAGAAATGATTTGTTGCAAAAACATTCCACAGTGCGCGAATAAAATTAGAATATTAAAGTTAGAATATAGAAAATAAAAATTCTTACCAGGTAGGCGGGGGATATGACTAAAAAAGGGATTGCCGTATTACTTATATAATATATCATCCTGCTTCCAGAAAAACATGGATGAATGCCTGTTTCATTTATTTTGTAAAATCGAATGTCAACCAAGCAGGTTAATTATTGAAAAAACCTCCCTTATATACTATCATATATCCATATAATACCGGTTAAACGGAGGTAAAAATGGACGCAGTAATTCTCGCACGTATCCAGTTCGCCATGACAATAGGGTTCCACTTCCTGTTCCCGGCAATGACATTGGGCACCGGCCTTATCATCCTTATCAGCGAGACCATCTACATGGTAAAAAAGGACGAGGATTATAAAAAAATAACCGATTTTCTCGCACGGCTTCTTGGGGTGATATTCGTGGTGGGCGCCGCCAGCGGCATCACCATGGAATTCTCCTTTGGCAACAACTGGTCGCAGTATTCAAGGGCCGTGGGCGATATTTTCGGCCCCATCCTGGCCGTCGAGGGGGTCGTGGCCTTCTTCCTCGAGTCGGTCTTTATCGGCGTGCTTGTATTCGGCCGCGGCCGCGTCTCAAAGGAGCTTTACTGGCTCTCGGCGCTTCTTGTTTTCATAGGCAGCCACCTTTCGGGATTCTGGATAGTGGTGGCCAATTCATGGATGCAGACGCCCGCGGGATTCGACCAGGCCATATACGCGCAGACCGGAAAAATAGTCCTCTCAAATTTTGGCGCGGCCGTATTCAATCCGTCAACGTTGCCGAGGTTCATGCACACGATAATGGCCTCATGGATGACATGCTCCATAATGGTGACCGGCATAGGCGCGTATTATGTGCTCATCGGGAAATTTGGGGAGACTGCGAAAAAAATGCTTAAGCTCGGCATTATCCTCTTCGCCATAACGCCCCTGCTCCAGCTGGTTACCGGCCACATCCACGCGGTCCAGGTCCTTAACACGCAGCCTGTCAAAGGCGCGGCTCTTGAGGGGCTTTTTGAGACCAGATCAGGCGTGCCGATATACGGCGCGGGCTGGGTTGATGTCAACAACAGGAAAACGACGGGCGTCGCCATCCCCGGCGGCCTTTCGTTCCTTTACAACTTCCATCTCGATTCCACCATAAGGGGCTTGAACGAGTTCCCAAAGGAGAACTGGCCCAACGTAAATTTTATATTCCAGACGTACCATTTAATGGTGGCAATCGGTTTGCTCTCTATTGCGGTAGGACTATTCGGCGCGTGGCTGCTTTACAGGAAAAAACTTTACGACACAAAATGGTTCCTTTTCCTTTTGCCATTCATGATACCACTGCCGCATATTGCCCATGAAAGCGGGTGGATTTCCGCCGAGGTCGGGCGCCAGCCGTGGATAATTTACAACATGATGAGGACGCACGACGCGGCATCGGTGGTGGTGGGCCCGGGCCAGATAATATTTTCGCTCGTCATGTTCGCGGCGATATACGCCCTGCTGGGAATAATATTCCTGTCGGTGGCCCTCAAGATAGTCAACAGGGGCTTCGACGGCCCAAAAGCGGAGGCGTGACATGACTCTTATAAACCTGCAGGATATGTGGTTTGTCCTTATATGCGTTCTGTTCGCCGGTTATTCAATTCTCGACGGCTTTGACCTCGGGCTCGGCGCGCTCCTGCCGGTCCTGGGAAAAAAGAAGGAAGAAAAGGACATTTTGATATCATCCATAGGCCCGGTCTGGGACGGCAATGAAGTCTGGCTAATCACCGGCGGAGGCGCGCTTTTCGCCGCCTTTCCCCAGGCTTATGCCACGGCATTTTCCGGGTTTTACCTGGCCATGATGCTCGTGCTCTTCTCCCTCATATTCAGGGCGGTGTCCATGGAATTCCGGGCTCAGGATACGGCGCGCTCGGGCTTCTGGGAAGTTTCATTTACCATCGGCAGCTTTCTTGCCGCGTTATTATTCGGCGTCGCGCTGGGCAACGTGGTCTTCGGCGTGCCCCTTGACAATAAAATGGAATACGCCGGCGATTTTTTCACGCTCCTGCGGCCGATGCCGCTGGTATTCGGCGTGACGGGGCTGTGCGCGGTTCTCGCGCAGGGCGCCTCCTGGGCCGCGATGAAAACCTCGGGCAAGATTCGTGATAGGGCCTTCGGCGCCCTTGAGGTGATACTCCCGTTTTATTTCGTCCTTGCTCTGCTTTACATGGCGCTCATAAATATTTTTGTAAGCAACATAATAGGGTCGCCGCTGTTCGCCGCGGGCGCCCTGATAACGGTGGCGGGACTTATTTCCGCCATGGCGGCGCGGGAAAAACAGATGGAAAGGACAATATTTTTTTCAACCTCAACGGCGTTCCTCGGCCTGTGGGTCATAACTGCGGCGGCGCATTACCCCAACCTGATAAAAGCTTCCAACGACGCGGCCCTTTCAATTACCATTAGGAACGCCTCAACCTCCCAGCTGACATTGACGCTCATGTCGTGGATAGCGCTCATAGGCATGCCCGTGGTGCTGGCGTACACCATATTCGTCTACAGGATATTCAGGGGAAAGACCAGGGAAATAAAGTACTAAGAAAAAACTTTCGTGTGTTAAAATAGAACTTATTATGCTATCACGGAGAATTTTATGAAAAGCAGGACGATTACAATCACCGCATTATTCCTATCGGCAGCGCTGCATGCAGCCGTCATAGGAGGCATGGCGTGGCATGGCTTTTTTGGAAGGACAGGCGGCGCGCCATCAATACGCGCTTCTGCAATAAAAAACACGGATAAATACGCGCTTTTGCCCGACGTTGAGATAATATCGGATCGGTCGGCCATAAAAAAAGAGGACAGGGCAAAGCCTTCGGAGGAAAAGAAAGAGGATTTCGGATCGGCTCCAAAGCCTTCCGCTTCCGGCGATAGCGAAAAAGAATCGGTCTTCGAATACAAGGACGCGGTCAAACGCAGGATACAGGAAGCAAGGGGTTATCCCGAAGAGGCTCGCAGGGAAGGGACACAGGGCGTGGTGGCGGTTGAATTTTCCGTTATGCCCGACGGCAGTGTGCCTTACGCGGGCGTGGCCAGCTCGTCAGGATTTGCAATGCTGGACGAGGAGGCAATAAATACCATAAAAAGGGCCTCTCCGTTCCCTCCTTTTCCGGGAGGGGTAAGCCTTGAAAAAATGAACCTGCAGGTTTCCATAATATACAGGCTCAATTGAGCCAAAAGGGGACAGGATGAAAAAATTTATGTTGGCGGCATTATTGATATTTTCGGCGCAGCTGGCCTGGGCCGCCCAGGGCGGGGCTTTCGTCGGAGCCGGCGGCGATGAAACCGCCGGGGTAGACCTGGGCGCGGTAATGGTCGAGGACCAGGAAGAGAATGTACAGACTGGACTCAACGATTACGGGCAGATATCGACCGTGTTCAAGGAAGGCGCTCTGACAGGCGGAGCCGTCACCGCAGCGGACCTTTTGTCCGAGGTTCCCGGTGTATATTTTAGCAAAGCGTCCATAATGGCAGCCGGAGACGGGACTTTTACTCCGCAGGTCATAAATATAAGGGGATTCGGCAACGCCCCCAACGCCAACATCCTGACCGTGATCGACGGCAGGCCGCAGTCGATGTCAATGTGGATGCATCCCATGCTCGACACGCTGACCCTGGACTCGCTGGAATCCGTGGAAGTCATAAAGGGGCCATCCGGGGTGCTCTACGGCAACCAGGCCACGGGCGGGGTCATAGACATTACGACAAAAAAACGCGACGTGGAAGGGTCCTCCTACACGCTTGGAATAATGGACGGGACGCATTTTACCCAGGATTATTTTTTCAACGGGCTGTTCAAGGCCGACGAGATAGATTCCTCCTTTACCGCAGGTTATAACTCGACCGGCGGAGACCGGAGGAATTCCGACTCGTATACCGAGGACGGCCACGGCCACGTAGGTTATAAATTCGACGAAACACTTTCGGCCGCAATAAACGGCGATTATTCATACATACGCTCCTTCAATCCGGGGCCGGATTATGCGCCTTACTGGCCCAGGGAAGCAGAAGCGCTCCAGGCCATCCACAGGGACGGGGACTTCAGGATGAATTACAAGTTCAGCGATTACAACGGATCCACAATGGCATATACTGATTCGGGCAACAACAGGTTCCTGGGCAACGCGTTCCCGTCTTCCGTCACACCGGGCGCATTTGATTTTGCCATACCGGGCGAATACGACCAGTTCGAGAACCACGGACTGCGCATAGCGAACGAATGGATAATTTTCCCGGGCAATTCCACCAAGGCGGGATTTGACTGGCAGTATACGGGGACATATTACGAGAACTATCCGGCGGTGACCGCGACGGCAAAATCAGTGGGGACTTCCGAGAACAGTTACGCGCCATATTTCCTGGTAAGCCAGGCGGTGGGGATTTTCGGCATATCAGGGGGATTGAGGTATGCTTTTTCCAGCCAGTGGGGGTCGGTGCCGATTCCACAGGCAGGTTTTAAAATTTCCCTCTTCGACCAGCAGACGATTTATGTGAACGTATCAAGGGGATATTCTACACCCGCAGCCGGGCAGATGGTATTCGCGGATTTTGGCTCACTTGTGCCGGAAAGTTTCTGGCAGTATGAGGCGGGATTGACCCAGACCATATCCGACAACCTGACATATACCCTTTCATGCTACCAGATGGAAGGCGAAAACCTTTTGCAGGTGGACCCCATGGACGACACGCTTAAGAATTCCGGGTTTATCCTCGAGCGAGGCACCGAGGCCTCGGTAGATTACAAGGCTTTCGGTTTCATGGATACCGGCGCCTCGGCGACATACATGGACCCGCGCGGGAAGACGGCGAGGCTCTCGCTTTTTTCCGGAAAAGGGTATGTGAAGGCAGACATAATGAAAGCGTATGAATTCAAGGTTTCCGTCGATTTCGCCAAGGACAGGTACGACGCGGATAATTTCGGGACAAAACTCGGCGATTACGCGGTCATAAACGCCTCGCTTGACTATAAAACGCAGATAGCGGGTTCCGAGACAAAATTTTACGTGAACGTGGACAATATCCTGGACACAAAATATTACGTCATATCCGGCTACCCGGCCGAGGGCTTTAACGTCATGTGCGGAATGACTATGAAAATCTAAAGAGAGAAGGCAAAATGAAAAAAATATTTCTCGTGATACTGGCGGCCGTTGCGGCGGCGGGATGCTCCTTCCAGGGGCCGAAAAAGACCGCGGTATTGTGCGGCACCTCCATGATATTTTCAATGGTAAAGGACTGCGGGGCCGGGCTGAAAAATTCCCTTTTGATACCCTCGGAAGTCTGTCCGGGAGGTTACGACCTTAAGCCCGGCGACGCGGAAAAGATAAAAGAGGCGGCCATCTTTATAATCCATCCATACCAGAAGGACCTGGCCGACAGGGCCGCAAAGATAAATCCGGCCATCAAAACAGTCGTCATAGCCACGGACGACCTGACCATACCCGAAAATTACTTCAGGGGGTTGCAGGAAACGGCTGCGGCGCTTTGCACCGCCTTTCCGCCGAAATCCGGCGAGATAATAAATTCGATGAACGCGAACATAAGCGCCATCAGGGAGCGGGTGATAGACGACAGCGCCTACCTGATGAAATTAAAGGCGAAAAAAATAAAAGTGGTTTCGTGCGCGTTCCAGGCGGAGGGCGCGAAATACCTGGGATTTGATGTGCTCTATGTTTTCGGCGACGTGGAAAAATTAAGGCCGAAGGATATAAACGATGCGGTTGCCGCGGGGCGCAGGGGAGCCTCCTTTATAATAAGCAATCTCACCGGCACCCAGGACGCCTCGGCCGACGCCATAAACAGGGGGCTGAGGATAAAAAAGATAATACTTTCAACATTCCCCGGGGTGTCATCGGGTACGGACTCGCTTTTCCTTCAGCTGTGGGAATACAATCTGTCCATGATAAAGGCCGCGGCCGGGAATTAATATGGACATATGCGTCGAGTGCGCGGGCGTCAATGTAAAAATGAACGGCGTAAAGGTGTTAAACAACATAAACCTGAAACTTTCCCGGGGGGAATTCGCCTGCGTTGTGGGCAGGAGCGGCTCGGGCAAGACAACGCTGCTGCGCACGCTGCTGGGATTTAATCCCGCGGACTCCGGCACGGTCCAGGTGGCCGGAGCTTTCGCAAACCGGCAGGGCATCCCTGTAATAAGGAAAAGGACCGGTTATCTCCCGCAGTCCCTTGAAAACAACTCTTCAATGTCGCCGTTTACTGCCATGGATATCATAAATATGGGGGCAAAAGGGGAGAAGGCCGGCGGGGCAATCGAAGAACTTAAGATCAGGCCGATCCTGTCAAGGCGATTCTCGACATTATCCGGCGGGGAAAAACAAAAAGTGCTCCTGGCAATGGTGCTCTCGCGCAGGCCCGGCGTCATACTTCTCGACGAACCCAACCTCAATCTTGACATGGTCTCATACGCCGACTTTCTGAACCTTGTGGAAACGGCCCACAGGGCCCACGGACAGACCATCCTGCTTGTGACGCACCTGCTTGACCGCCTGCCGGCCTCATGCAGGAGGATAATAGCCATGGATTCAGGCCGGATAACTTACGACGGGGACAGGAAAGGTTTTATGGACCCGAAAATGCGCGGGGAGGCTTTCGGTGGATGACCAGCTGATAAAATCCCTGGCCGCAATGGCGCTTTCCGGGGCCGGTTGCGGCTTGACGGGTGTCTTCGTTTATATGCTCGGCATCCCGTTTATCGGTGTGGCAATAGCCCACGCATCGATGGCGGGCGCAATATGGGCCGCGGCCCTGGGCATCAACCCTAAGATCGCGGCATTTACAGCATCCCTTTTTCCGGCAGTGCTTTCCGGCGGCGCCTCCGAGAGGTCGAAGGCTTCCGTTAATATCAACATGAGCGTTGTCTTTTCCCTGTTTACCGGACTTGCATTCATGGGGGCAGGCATACTTCCCGGCGGCGCTCTCAAGGCATCGGGTTATTTGTGGGGAAGCGTTCTGCTGGCGGATTACGGCGACATCGCCCTGCTTGCCGCGGTCCTGCTTTCAATAGCCGCGGCCGTGGCCGCCTTCTACGGCCCCATAAGCGCTGTCCTGTTCAACAGGGAAATAGCGGCCTCGACCGGCATCAACGAGCGCCTTGTATATCAGGCAATCCTGGTAATGTGCGGCGCGGTTGCGGCCGTGAATTTAAGCGTGATAGGCGGCCTTATGCTTTATTCCCTCGTCATCATCCCTCCCGCCGTGGCCGTAAGGTTTTCCCGGGGTTTGAGGAATTTCCTGGTGATTTCCGCGGCGACAGGCGCGGTAAGCGCGGCATGCGGCACATTCATGGCATTCGGCTTCAACCTTCCGGTTTCCGCCACCGTAGTACTTTGCAACTGCGCGTTTTTCGGATTATCCCTGATGTTCCCCGGCACAAAGGACTGATATTAATCCGATTGGATTTACATTTTTTTTTATGGTATATTACGGGAGGGAGTTTTATACAGGAGCTGTAAATGAAAAAGACAATTATTATCGCGGTTTGCCTGGCGCTATTGCCGTTTTATAAGGCGATTGCGGCCGATCCATATGATATTATGGCAAGCATCCAGAACAGCAATCTTGGGATTAATTTTAATGAGTCTTTTTTTGGATTTAACATGGGTACCTGCGACGCATGCACGCCTTCCGACGGAACCCTGACTTACTTGTATCCTTACAATACGGACGACTGGGTTTCCACGACACATTCTGTCATAAAAGTCGACGCACAACCATATGATTTTGACGACTTGCATGATTGCCCCGAAATCGGAAGTTCTTTTATTAATGGAGGGACCTATTTTTCCGAGACAAAAATAGTGAACGGGGAAATCCAGGCTAATTTCCGCCTTGAATTTGTCAATAATCCCGCGACAAACGCGCCCGGTGATACCGTCAAAATAAAATACACACTGACCAACACCTCCGCCGCTGTGCATACAGTCGCCATACGGCTTGAACTTGATACCATGGTAATGAACCAGGATGGCGCCATTATTTCAACAGATAACGGCATTACAACGCTGACAAACACAACCACATGGTATAAATCACTCGGGCAAATTCCGGCAAACTGGTGGGATTTTAACTCCGACCCTCATTCGGTCACACCGACGCTGGTTGGCAGGGGATATACATATAATAACACATATGATGAGGCCGCAACAATGCCGGATATACTTGAAGTGGCAAATTGGGTCGATGTCGCCGGAGACGGAGAATGGGAACAGGAGACCCCGGGGCTTGACATGACCGGATCGCTCGGGAGGCCTGACAGCGCGGTGGTATTCTGGTGGTGCAACGGAGACCCTTCTTCCGGTTTTACTTTGAATCCGGGAAATACTATTTCGTTCGTTACCTATTACGGCCTGAACAAACAGCCGCTTTTGACCACCCCTACGATAACCCCCACTTACACCCAGACATACACAAGGACGCCCACGTTTACCATAACCCAGACCTCATCTATCACACAGACCTCAACTATAACCGCGACGTCGACGCCGACAGCGACGCCGACTTTTTCGCCGACAATAACCGATACTTTCACCAATTCTCCGACATTTACGGATTCGCCGACCGATACGGACACGCCCACGGTAACCCCGACTTACACAGTGACAGAAACCTTTACCGACTCCCCGACCATAACGGAGACTTACACGGTGACCGACACCTTTACGCAGACCCCGACGCCCACAATAACTCCGACATTTACCCCGACCCCTCCGCCCTTTCGGCTAATCGGGAAAGGGAATTTTCCGAACCCGTTCGTAACGGACACGAATATAGTTTACTGGCTTTCAACCCAGGCGCAGAGCGTGAAAATAATGGTCTACACCGTGTCCGGGGAAAAGGTATTCTGGGACGACTCCCTCACCGGCAACGCCGGCTACAACAATTTTTACTGGAACGGCAGGAACAGGGCGCTGAAACCGGTTGCGTCCGGGGTCTTTATTTACAGGATAGACGCCTCGGACGACAGGAACGACCACGCAAGCGTTACGCTCAAGGCAGTCTGCGTTAAATAGGCTTGTTTTAAACCGGAAAACAGCTTTAAGAATTCCTGAAAATGTGATAAATTGTTGGCATGATATTCATCCTCATCGCGGCCGCAGCTGTCATAAACATTATCCTCGGGGTGCTTGCCCTGATCAAAGGCAGGAACCGCCTTAATTTTTCCTTCGCCATACTATCGTTTTTGTTCGCCGCGTGGAATATCTGCGTGGTATTCTGGGACGGCTACAACCTCCAGGTTTTTTCCAGGATAAATTTCCTTTTTGTCACCTTTGTCCCGCCGGCGGCGCTGTTTTTTGTCCGGAGCCTTTTTGAGGAGGAGAGCCGCTTCCTGGACGGCATGCTGAAATTATACACGGCCCTGGGGCTGGCCGGGTTGGTCTTTACCTTATCGACATTTTTTTCGGGACACCTGCTTGATATTTACATGCTTTACCAGGTGCGCTTTGCCATTTTCATGTATGAATGCCTTACCCTGCTGGCGGCTTTCGGGGTCCTTATATACCGTTACATGCGCATTAAATTCAAGCAGGAGAGGACCAAGATACGCTACGTAATACTGGCATTCGGGCTGCTTTTTCTCGGCGGCATGCTTGATTTCATGGGCGGGTTGAAAATGCACAACCTCATGTATATGGGCAACATCAGCAACGTGGCATACGCGGCGCTCATATTTTACGCCATATTCCGCTTGAGGCTGCTTGACGCGGGCGTGCTTTTCAAGAATTTCGCGGTCTACACCCTGGTGGCCCTTGTGCTTGGGACCGCCTACACGGCCCTGGCGCTGCTATTGAAAGACAAACCAATAGCAATGGCGGCCGCCATGCTGACACTGAGCCTGCCTTCGGTTTATTTCCTTAAATATCTTCACGGCTATGTGGACTTCCTGGTACAGAAGATAAGCGGCGTGGCGGCCATCGAAGGGGCAAGGGCGTCGTTTGCCGCCATCAAATCCATGCAGGCACCTGAAGGGGAAAAGATCAGGCATATTCTCCTTCTTCTCGGGGATTTTTACGAAATGGACGCGGCGATATATTCGGCTGACGGGGCTTATTTTGTCCTGACGTGGGAGACCGACCGGAGCGGCTTTGTAAAACTCATGGACACCGCCGCAGGTCCCGGGAAAATGATAATAAGATACGAGGCAAAGGACCCGGCGGAAAAGGAAATGCTGGATAAATTCGGGGCCTCGATAATTGCCCCGTTAAAATACGCGTCGCAGATCGAGGGCATCCTGGCCGGCAGGAAACAAACCGCCGATATTTCGTTCAACCAGGACGAAATAGAGTTGTTGGGCGATATCTGCGAGGCCGCTGCTTTTTACATGAAGGCTTACGCCCTGGGCCGCAGGGTCATGGAAGAGGAGAACATGAAGCGCATAGCAATGATGGCGCGCCAGATGGCGCATGAAATAAAGAACCCGCTTGCGGCGCTCTGGGGAGCGGCACAGCTCCTTGAGGGAAAAAGCGCGCAGGACATTGAAAATACAGGAATAATAAGAGAAGAGATACAGAGGCTCACCGGAATGCTTGATTCCTGGAAGGATTTTGCCGGCGAGCTTAAGGTTGAACGCGCGGAATTCAACATTGTAAAACTCGTTTACGACGTGATAAAGCTGGTCAACCTGCAGGGCATGCGCGCCGCGATGGATTTTGGCGTCCATCCGGATTTTATTACGGTTAATGCCGACGCGGACAAGATAAAACAGGTGCTGCTAAATGTTATGCTCAACGCGGTTCAGGCGGCGCAGGATTCCGCAAATCCAGCCGTTAAAGTGTCGGCCGCGCTCAAGAACGGTTTTGCGGAGATAAAAGTGCGCGATAACGGTGGAGGGGTGGGCCCGGTGGCAATGGAGAAGATCAGGCAGCCGCTTTTTACCACAAAACCAAAAGGCTCCGGACTTGGGCTTGCGGTTTCGGACAGGATAATGAAGGCCCACGGCGGAAGCCTGATAATACAGAGCGACGGCTCAAGCTTTACTGAAATAACAATCGCGCTTCCGACCCGGACGGCAAGGCCTGACACAATTTAATATATTATAAGGAGAGGACATGCCGAAAATACTCATAGCGGACGACGAGGAAAATATCAGGAAGGTCTTAAAAGGGCTGCTGGCAAAGAACGGCTACACAAGCGTACTGCAGGCCTCCGACGGGCTCAAGGCCCTGGAAATATTCCAGGATGAGAACATCGACCTTATAATTTCCGACGTGAACATGCCGGTGATGGACGGCCTGGAATTATTTTCAAAGGTCAAGGATAGCGGGGTGCCGTTCATAGTGCTTACCGCTTACGGCACCATCGAAACCGCGGTCAACGCCGTCAAAAGCGGGGTATATGATTTTCTGCCGAAACCATTTGACGAAAAAAACCTTATAGATACCGTCAACAGGGCGTTGAAGGAAATCGGATGCAACGCGGCGTCCGCCGTTTCCGGCTCCATAGAGGAGATATTTTTTTCGTCGTCGCACCCGGAAATACTCAGGATAAAACACACCCTTTCCAGGGTCATTAATACCCGCGCCGGGATACTTATCTCGGGTGAGACCGGAACCGGGAAAGGCGTGCTGGCCGGGATAATACATTCCCTGAGCGTGGACAAGGCAAGCCCGTTTATAAAAGTAAATTGCGCCGCCATCCCATCGGGGCTCATCGAATCCGAGCTCTTCGGCTATGTTAAAGGGGCCTTCACCGGCGCTGCAATCGACAAGCCCGGAAAATTCGAGATGGCGGATACGGGGACCATCTTTCTCGATGAAATAGGCGAACTGAGCATGGAAACACAGGCAAAGCTGCTCTCGGTGATACAGGACAAGGAGATTACGAGGCTCGGCGATGTCAGGGCAAGAAAAACCGACGTGCGGGTCATCGCAGCCACGAACATTGACATCAAGGCCGCCATCGGGGCGAAGAAATTCAGG
>Ga0181535_10003417_pt1 | contig 18436 bp, 10 predicted proteins | sample PEATcosm2014_Bin_44_FD_119774 | JGI IMG/M metagenome (GOLD analysis project Ga0181535, IMG submission 119774) | Peatland microbial communities from MTU Mesocosm Facility, Houghton, MI, USA - PEATcosm2014_Bin17_30_metaG | ecosystem: Environmental > Terrestrial > Soil > Wetlands > Peat | place... | reverse complement strand
CTGAATTACTGGGCGCTGGATCTCAGAAATTATTGGGGGCACAACGCCATCATCCGCACCGAGCCGTTCATGCAGTTCTGCGATTTGCCGCAACTGCCCGGACGCAAGCCGTTCGGCGGCCAGATTTTGAGCCATGATTTTGTCGAGGCCGCGCTGTTGCTGCGCGAAAACTGGGAAGTCTGGTTCGCCTACGATTTGGAAGGCAGCTACGAGGAGGCGCCGCAAACGATGATTGAAAACGCCCGGCGCGACCGCCGCTGGTGCCAGGGCAATTTGCAGCACAGCCTCGTGCTTTTTGCGAAAGGCCTGCGCGGCGTGAGCCGGCTGCATCTGGCGCTCGGCATCTGCGGATACCTCTCCGGCCCGCTGTGGCTCGCGTTCCTGCTGACGTTCAACTGGATTTGCTGGTTTCACCTGCACACCGGCTTGTCGAACATTCCCGTTCACGCCTTCATGCCGTATTTGAACTTGAGCGCCACCGCCCACGCCCTGCTCGTTTTCATCATCTGCATGGTCGTCATCATGCTGCCAAAATTCCTCGCGCTGATTGACCTCGCGTATGACTGGCCGCGCCGCCGCGCGTATGGCGGCCTCGCGCGCGCGACGGCGGGCGTCGTCGGCGAGACCATTTTTTCCACGTTGCACGCGCCGCTGCAAATGCTCTGGCACACGCGCTTCGTCATCACCAACCTGCTCGGCATCAGCGTCGGCTGGACGCCGCCCGCGCGCACGGACTCCGGCACGACGTGGCTCTTTGCGATCCGGCGGCATTGGGGGCACACGCTCATCGGGCTGGTTTGGGGCGCGTTCATGTGGTGGCTCGGCCCGACGCTGTTCTGGTGGTTCACGCCGGTGCTGGCGGGCATGGCGCTGTCCATTCCGTTGAGCGTCTTCACCAGCCGGCGGCAACTTGGCGCGCGGTTGCGGAAGCTGGGACTCTTTCTCACGCCGGAGGAAACCGCGCCGCCGCCCGAAATCGTCGCCTTGCGCTCGCGAATGAAGCTGCATGAGATCACCGGCGACACCACATTTGCCGCCGGCGCAACGTTTGGAGAAACCGGGCTGCGCCGTCCGCACGCCGGGCTGGCCGAGGCGGTGCTCGATCCTTACGTCAATGCCATTCACGTCTCGCTGCTGCGCGAAAAACAGCTTAATCCCATTTACGCCGAGCAGCTTTCCAAGCTTGGTGCCGGCAGCGAAATGGTCGGCGCGCTCGGCGAAAAGCTGCTGGCTGCGGGGCCGGACAAATTGACGGAGACGGAGCGTATGGCCGTGATGGCCGACCAGCGTGTGATGGTCTGGCTGCACCAGCAGGCGTGGCTGCGGCCTGATGAAAAGCTCGCGCCGTGGTGGAAGGCGATGATACGCGAATTCAGCCGGCAGGAATAAAACGCAACCGGATGTCATCGGAGCACCCGTTTGCGGTTGAACGCGGAGGGGGCGAATTTTCTATTTCGCGGAGAATGAAAACACCGTCGTGCTCTTGAAGGTTTCGCCCGGCCGGAGAATCGTCGAGGGAAAGTTGGGATGATTGACCGAGTCGGGATAATGTTGGGTTTCCAAGGCGAACGCATGAGGGTTGCCGGTGTAGAGCTGGATGCCGGGCTGGGTGGTGCGCACTTCCAGCACCCGCCCGCTCTGCGGATCGCGCGCCCGAGCGGCCAGAACAAGTGAATTGCCGCCGCCGGTGATGATGTAATTATTGTCATAAGTGCCACGCAGCTTGAGTTGGTCAGCGCGCGCGCCGATCAGTGTGGGCGTAGTGAAATCCAGTGGCGTGCCCTTGACCGGCGCGATTTCGCCGGTCGGAATCAACTGGGCATCCGTCGGAGTGTAATGGTCGGCGTTCAGCCACAGCTCCTGGCTCTGCACGTCGCCGTAACCGGCCAGGTTGAAATAGGCATGACTGCACATATTAACCGGCGTCGCCTTGTCCGTGGTGGCCTGATAATCAAGCCGCAGTTCGTTGCTGTCGGTCAGGGTGTAGGTGACGCTGGCGGTCAGATTGCCGGGATAACCCTCCTCGCCGTCCTTGCTGAAGTAAGTGAACCGGACGGACGCTTCGTGTTCGCTTGGCGGCAGCGTTTGCGCCTGCCAGACCTGCTGGGCAAATCCCTTGCGCCCGCCGTGAATTTGATTTCGCCCGTTGTTGGCGGTGAGCTGATATTCCACGCCGTCGAGGGGGAACCGGGCGTTCGCAATCCGGTTGGCGACCCGGCCGATGATCTGCGCCTGCGCGGTGAAAGTGTTGTTGACATAAGCGTCCAGAGAATTGGTGCCGAGCACCACGTTGGTGAAAGCTCCGTGCCGGTCGGGCGCCTGTAGTTCGTTGATCATTGCGCCCAAAGCCATCACTTTCACGGCCATGCCCCCGGCATTGCGCAGGGTGAATTGCTGAACGATTGTGCCGTCGGGCATTTTGCCGAAATCGTGTTCCTCGATCCGCGTCAGCGCCCCCGCTCGCGCGGGGTCAAAAGGAGCGGCCAATGCCAGCAACGCCAGCGAAAACAGAAATTTGGGCAAGTGCATAACCGATAGTTTGAGAAATTGCCAAAAGGAAAGCAAAACCGAAAAAATCCGAAGCGAAGCCCGTGCCGGCAAACTCAATCACGGACTCCGACAAATTGGGAGCAAGTGGACTCGTTTTTTGCCGCAAAGAATTGAGTCTGTTTTTTCTGGCATCAGGCGGCTTTGGGTGGATATTCTTTGGCCAGCGAAATTCCCTGCAAGGTATGAAGGGGTAATTTCGTGATCACAGCAAACTGTGTTTGCGCTGGTGGAATTTGATTCCTCCGGCGCGTGAAAGGAGATAAATGAAAACCGCAAAAATGATTCGAGTCGTCGTGTTGCTCTGCGCGGTGTCGGGCGCAAATTTAATTTTTTCACAAGACGCCCCGCCCGTTCCAAATGCCGCGGCAACCAACGCCCCCGCCGGTGCCAGACGCGGCGGCGGCAGCCCGTTGAGCGAGGCCGACCAGGCCGAGATCGCCAGGGTCGCCGATTTCCCGGCGTGGACGCCCGGTGCCGGCGACGGGTATTATTCCACCGGCCCGATGTTTGCCCCGGCCCCCGAACTGACGCCCAAAGATGGCGTGCCGAAGGGCAAAGTCGCGAGCTTCACGATGAACGCCGCCGACAGCAAATTTTATCCCGACACCGGTTTGCGCGGAGCCACGCCCACCCGCCAGGTGACGGTCTATATTCCCAGCCAGTATGTCCCCGGCACGGCCGCTCCCGTCATCGTGTCGTGCGACGCTTACGGCGCGCGAAACAATCAACTGCCCAACACTCTGGACAACATGATTGCCGACCATCGCCTGCCGCCGATCATCGCGGTGATGATCGCCAACGGCGGCGGCGATGGCGGCGGCAGCGAGCGCGGCCTCGAATACGACACGGTGTCCGGCAAATACGCCGAATTTGTCGAGGCCGAAATTTTACCGGCGGTTGAAAAAAATTACGGCGTGACCCTGACCAGGAATCCCGATGGCCGCATGACGCTGGGTGGCAGCTCCGGCGGTTCGGCGGCGCTCACGATGGCGTGGTTTCACCCGGAACTTTATCATCGCGTGCTGACTTACTCCGGCACATACGTGAACCAGCATCCCGACGCCGACTACCCGCACGGCGCCTGGGAATATCACGAGAACCTCATTCCGAACAACCCGGCCAAACCGCTGCGCATCTGGCTGGAAGTGGGCGAGCGCGACAACGGCGCCACCACCAGCTCCGCCGGTTTCCACAACTGGCTCATCGCCAATATCCGCATGGCGGACGTTCTCAAGGCCAGGGGCTATCACTACCAGTTGATCTACGCCAAGGGCGCGGGCCACACGGATGGCCGGGCGATAGCCCAAACCCTGCCGCAAGCCTTGGAATTCGTGTGGAAGGACTATCCCGTTGAACCGGCGAAATAATTTTAACCCCGCTGGCCCGTGAATACAAAACTGTTGAGCATCGCTTTTTTAATCAGCCTGCTGGCCGGAACAAATCCAGCCGGCGCGCAACCCGCGCCCGCTGCGGCGAACCGTCCGGCGCGGTCGGCGCCGCCCACGCGCGATCCGAACTCGCCGGGTTATGTCGCGGCCAAGGAATTGCCCGACGGCGCTGTGCCGCCGGCGGACGCCGACGGAAACTTCATCATCGGCCCGACTCACAACCGCGCGCCGGAAATGGCCGCGCAAACGAATGTGCCGCAAGGAACCGTTTATGAATTCACCATGAGTTCGGCGGACAGCAAAATTTATCCCGGCATCGCACGCGAGCCAAACACGTTTGGAATTCCAGACACCAACAATCCCGCCAAGCTCATCGTGACCACCAGCCACCCGGCGGCCTACACGCGCCGCGTGGCGGTTTATGTTCCCAAGCAATACGTATCCGGGACAGCCGCGCCATTCATTGTCGGGGCGGACGGACCCGACCGTGAGTTGTTCACGGCTTTGGATAATTTGATTGCGGCGAAAAAAGTGCCCGCGATGATTGCCATCTCCATCGGCAACGGCAGCGGCGACGCCCAGGGCAGCGAGCGCGGTCTGGAATACGACACCATGTCCGGTCAATATGCGGAGTTCGTCGAGCAGGAAGTGGTGCCGCTCGTGGAAAGCAAATACAATGTGATGTTGACCAAGGATCCCGATGGCCGCGCGACGATGGGCGGCAGTTCCGGCGGCTCGTGCGCCTTGATCATAGCGTGGTATCATCCTGAACTCTACCATAGAGTTCTGACTTATTCGGGAACCTATGTGAACCAGCAGTGGCCGTATAATGCCGAGACCCCGCACGGCGCGTGGGGATTCCATGAAACGCTGATTCCCAACAGCCCGGCCAAACCCATCCGCATCTGGCTCGAAGTTGGCGACCGGGACAATTTTAATCCAAATGTCATGCGCGACAACATGCACGACTGGACCGTTGCCAATGAGAACATGGCGAAGGTGCTGGCCGCGAAAAATTATCATTATCAATTCGTCTTCGCCCGCAACGCCGGACACACCGACCGCGGCGTGAAACAACAAACCCTGCCCGAAGCGCTGGAATGGCTCTGGAAAGATTTTCAGCCGGTGACGAAATAGCGCGGGAAGGCGGAGAACGATCAAGCAGCAAGGCTGTCAGCCCTACTCCAAACTACAGTTGCGGGCGGCGGACATTTTCCGGAAATAATCCTGATGATATTCCTCGGCCGGATAAAATTTCGTGGCCGGGGAGATTTCCACGATCAGCGGAGAATTCCATTTCCCGGATTGGTTGATGGCGTCCTTCACGCGTTCGGCCGCCTGCCGCTGCCCCTCGTCGTGATAAAAAATTGCCGGGCGATGCGCGTTGGTGGGTTGTTGCGCCGGATTGCGCGCCGCCAGGAAATCCGCCACCAATTCCCCGTAGCTCAACCTGGCCGGATCAAAAACCACCTCCACCGCCTCCGCATGGCCGGTGTTGCCGGCGGCCACCTGTTCGTAAGTCGGATTCGCCAGCGTGCCGCCGGTGTAGCCCACGGTCGTTTTGACGACGCCGGGAATCTGGCGCAACGTCTCCTGCAAACTCCAGAAACAGCCGCCGGCCAGCGTCGCCTTTTCATACCGCGCCGCATCCGCCGCCGATTTGTTTCGCGAAGCGCCAATGGCCAAAGCCGCCGTCAGGACAGCCACCGCCAGCAACGCTCGCCATAAATTTCTCATGGGAGTGAACTATAATCCCATTTCCAGTCGTTGTCGAATGGAGTGCCATCGGAACGGAGGGCGGGAAAAACGGGCGGAGTCAAAGCTCGTCCTCGCGCTCGGCGTAGAAAAGCTGGAAGGCGCGGTCGTAATCGGCTTCCGGCACGAAGACCTGTGCGGGGCGGCTCAAATCGCCATCGTCCGGCGCGGCGGGGTCCACGAACGACTGCGTGCCGGCGATGCCATGCTTCTCCAGCATCATCACGAGCATCTCGGCGTTCACGACCGGGCCGGTGCAAAACAGTTTCACGCGCGCAATTTAATGCAAATGTCCGCAAGCACCAACTCCAACGGAGTTGAATCATTCAGCCCAGCGTTGACGCGCAGCGGCTACGCTGGGTGAATGGGCAAAATGAAAACGACTCTGAAGGAGTTGTGGCGGTGCGGCGATGGATTTGATGCAACGCCTTCAGCGTTGATGAATTTGTGGGGACGGTTTCCCAGGGTAGGCGCTCCTCGCCTGATGGCGCGGACCGCCAACCCTGGGCTGATGGATTTGAATCCCGTTGCGGTTCGGGGAGCGCGTGCGTCCCGTGTGTGCGTTCGGGCGTCGCGCCCGAACGATGCGATGAGCATTTCAATTTTTGTTTTGGTTGGACGAGGTTTTCGGCGCGACGCCGAAAACGGCACGCCGGAGGCGTGCGCTCCCCAAAAACAAAAATATGCCGCCCCGACGGGGCTTGGGAATGGGGTGGCGCGGGTGGCTACAAAGATTTCGCTCCGGACGGAGCTGCGAACCGGCACGCGGCCTGCGGGAATTTCTCGAACGCGAAGCGCGGAATCTTGGTGACGACGTAATCAATGCTCGGCTCGAAGCTCGCGGGGGGTTCGCGCGTGATGTCGTTCTTGAGTTCGTCGAGCAGGTAGCCGACGGCGAGTTTGGCGGGAAATAAATTTAATGCCGCCGTTTGTGAATCTGCTCCGACTCGGCAATCATCTTGTTTAAGGAAACTCCCAAAGCGTCGGCAATGGCCTTGGCCGTGTCCAAATTGGGGCTTCGTTCACCGCGCTCCAAAAGGCCGACGTAGGTTTGGTGCAAACCGGATAATTCTGCCAACGTCGAACGGCTCAAATTCCTTTTCTCACGGTGTTTTTTAACCACCTGCGAAAAAGCGTCTGATAAAACTGATTTGGCTTGAGCCATCCGTATCAGGATGGCGTTTCGTAACAAACACAAATATAAGACACTTGTCTTGACTTGCCTTCCGAAAAGCGGCTCTCTATGCTCTCGTAACATTTATGGCCAACGAAGCATCGAAAGCGCAAGGCAAAACAGAATCGTCAAGGCGCGACCGCGTTGGCCAAATGAGCGATGTTGTCAGCGATACGTTAGCCGGGTGAAACATTGAATGAATATAAATATATGAAAACCACAATTACACCTCTTGAAATGAGAACAATGACGCCCACTTTTTGCAGAATTTTATTAAGCGTTTTTATTTACAACTGTGTCTTGATGCAGGCACCGGCAACAACAACAAACACTGTCGACATTTCGAGTCAGGCGAATTTCACATGGGCTGGGCAGGTATCTGTTCCTGGTGACATAACGGGAATATATCTTCCCGGCGCTCCGACTGGTTTGGTAACGCTTGGTGGCATCAATTTCAACATCGCGTCAAATAGCATGGGAAACCAAGCGTGGAGCGCACAAGTGGCGGCGGGTGGAGGTAGTGGCCAAGTAAGTGTTACAACGCTTGTGGGAGTTTATGGGGTCAGCGACGTTTATACGCTCATCAACTCAATGTGGGGTTTGCCAGGGCCGAGTTCTGACGCTTCACTCATCTTTACCGGGTCTGGTGGCGCGAGTTATTCTTACCCTCTGGTTGGAAACGTGGACATTCGCAACTGGGTTCCAGGAGGCGATGGGCCGACGTGGACGTTCGGCGGATCGACTACGAACGTATATTCTGGTCCAGCTTATTGGGGTGGCTTTACGGGTGTGCTGGATATGCAGCACATTGTCTTACCCGCAGCTTTCGCGAATCAGACTTTAACCACAATTCAACTTGTGGATAGTGGTAATACAGGCGTCCAACGCACTGTTTTAGATGGTGTGACAGTGGTCTCCACAGGGACTGGCGCACCCTCGCTCACTATCACGTATTCCGGCAACCAAGCCATCGTTTCATGGCCGTCGCCTTCGACGGGTTTCACGCTCCAGACCAACGGCAATCTCGCCACGGGAACTTGGGTTAATTACGGCGGCACGGTCGGCGACAATGGCACGATCAAAACCGAAACCAATTCACCACCAACAGGAACTTTATTTTTCCGGCTCAAGCAGTAGTTGCCGTTAAGCAGTTGTCGCCGCCAACTCCTCTTCAAAATCCACAATCTCTTTGATTTGAAACAAGAACCAACGGTCAATCTTGGTCAGATTAAAAATCTCCTCAATCGTGAATCCAGCCCGCAGCGCGTGGCGGATGAAAAAAATTCGCTCGGCATTTGGCACTGAAAGTTTTCTGGAAATGACATCACGCGGAAGAATGTCTCTATCCCCGTAAACTTCTGTTCCAATTCGCCACGGCTTGCCGTCGCCGCCGAGTCCGCTTCTGCCAATTTCTAGCGAACGCAAACACTTTTGAAGCGACTCTTTGAAAGTTCTTCCAATCGCCATCGCTTCGCCGACGCTTTTCATCTGCGTGGTGAGCGTGGGGTCGGCCTGCGGGAATTTCTCGAAGGCAAAGCGCGGAATCTTGGTGACAACGTAATCAATGCTCGGCTCGAAGCTCGCGGGGGTTTCGCGCGTGATGTCGTTCTTGAGTTCGTCGAGCAGGTAACCGACGGCGAGTTTGGCGGCGATCTTCGCGATGGGAAAGCCGGTGGCCTTGGAAGCCAGAGCCGAGCTGCGGCTGACGCGCGGGTTCATCTCGATGATGACCATGCGGCCATTTTCCGGGCTGACGCCGAACTGGATATTCGAGCCGCCGGTCTCGACGCCCACGGCGCGGATGACGGCGAAGCTCTGGTCGCGCATGATCTGGAATTCCTTGTCGGTGAGCGTCTGGATGGGCGCGACGGTGATGCTGTCGCCAGTGTGGACGCCCATGGGATCAAAATTTTCGATGCTGCAGATGATGACGCAGTTGTCGGCCTTGTCGCGCATGACTTCCATCTCGTATTCCTTCCAGCCGAGGAGGGATTCTTCGATGAGGATTTCCGAGACGGGCGAAAGCTCCATGCCGCGCTTGGCGAGACCGTCGAACTCGTCGCGGTTGTAGGCGATGCCGCCGCCGGTGCCGCCGAGCGTGAACGCGGGCCGGATGATGAGCGGGAACTTGCCGATCTTGTCGGCCACGGCGCGGGCTTCGTCCATGTTGTGGGCCGTGCCGGAAATCGGAACGTCAAGCCCGATGCTCAACATGAGGTCCTTGAAAATCTGCCGGTCTTCGCCACGTTCGATGGCTTCGGGTTTGGCGCCGATCATTTCGACGCCGTGCTTTTCGAGCACGCCGCTTTTGTGAAGCGACATGGCGGTGTTGAGCGCGGTCTGGCCGCCGAGCGTCGGCAGGAGGACAAGTTTGGAAGATAGCGCGGCCGTCCCGGCTGCGTTTAATTTCGCAGGCGAGACGCCTGCGCTACTTTGCATGGGCACGCCCATCTTTTTCATTTCCTCCAGTTCGCGCACGATGATTTTCTCCACGCACTCCGGCGTGATCGGCTCGATGTAGGTGCGGTCGGCGAACTCCGGGTCGGTCATGATGGTGGCCGGATTGGAGTTGATGAGGATGACGCGGTAGCCTTCCTCGCGGAGCGCTTTGCAGGCTTGCGTGCCGGAATAATCGAATTCGCACGCCTGGCCGATGATGATCGGGCCGGCGCCGATGATGAGGACGCTGTGGATGTCGGTGCGCTTGGGCATGGTTCAAACGGCGAAGATGAAACACGAAACGGGCGCGGAGCGAAAGCAAATTGCTTCACTGCGGCGTTCTGGAGTCCGTGATGAATTGCACATGGCCGTCGAGAAAAACGCGGCAGCGTCCGCCGGCATGAATGGTGTGACCGCTGAATCCGGCGGGAACGGTGGGAACAGTGTTCGGAAAATACGGGTCAACCACCAGTTCAACATCGCTGGCGCCGGTGATGAGGCCGACGGTCGGGTCGTTGGTGGATTGAAGGTCAGAGACGGCTTGCGATTCGGTTTTGCCCCAAAAATCCTCCAGCCCCACCGGGGTGTCAGGACGGTCAAAACGCCAGGCCCAATAGCGGCAAGGCGGCGCGTTGGTATCGGCGGAGGTGGCTTGAAGGGATTGCACGATGTTGCCGACGGGCGAATCCACCGCCGCCGGGCACGACCAGATGGTGAAGTTTGGATTTTCACTTTGCAACACCGTCGCCGCCCAGCCGGCGCGCGGGTCGGACGGCGGCCAGGTCGTCCACGGATGGTAACCGCCGGGCAGGCTGGACTTCAAATCACGCCGGTCGGGAAAACGATCGTTGTTGTCGTTGAGATACATTTCAAACGCGAGGCCGATTTGTTTGAGATTGGAAAGACAAACGGCCCGCTGGCCCTTTTGCCTGGCGCGGGCGAGCGCGGGCAGCAGCAGCGCGGCGAGAATCGCAATGATCGCGATCACGACAAGCAATTCAATCAGCGTGAATCCGGGTTTGGCTGGATGACGGGCGGAACGGTTCATTGTTGCAGGACGCGATAGAAGCGATACGGAAAATTGGTCGCAGCGGGGTCGAGCAGGTTGAACACGTTGGTCACAGCGGTGTTGGTGCTGATGGGCGTCCAGGTCGAAAAATTCGTTGACGCCTGCAACACATAGTTGCCGCCCGTGACGCCGACAAAGCCCATTTGGAACGGCCCGCCGGCAGGAAAATTTGCCGACGTGAAATACATCGGCTGGACATTGAAAATGGCGCTGGCGGCGACGCTGGGGTTGAAGTTGGTTTCAGATGCGCTGGCGGAAACCGTCTGGTTGGTGAACAAATTGAAGGGGCCGGCATACCGGGCTGAATTGGTCGTGGGCAGCGAGCCGTCGAGCGTGTAATAAATCGCCGCATTGGTGTCGGGCGCGGACAACAAGACGTTGACCGAGCCGACGAAGCTGCCGCCGTTGGGCGTGATGGCTGGTGGCGCGAGCGCGGGCGTGCCGGGCAGGCGGTTGATCCAGTCGGTGATCACCTGCACGGCGTTGGTGTCAATCAGATTGCGGAAATCCGGCATTTGGATGTCTTGATCCAGCGTGTTGATCCGGAGCAGGAGCGTGGACCGCCAGATGTCCTGTGATTTCACGACGCACGCGTTATCCGAGATGCCAATCGGAAATGAAGCCGGATAGTTTGTGATGTTCTGCTGCGCCAGCGGCGTGTCGTGGCGCGCGTCCCAGGTGATGCCCTGGCCGCCGGGCTGGTGGCATTGCTCGCAATTCGCGTCCAGATACGAACGCACCCGTTCCTGCAGCGAGGCGCTCACGTTCGTCATCGGCGCAAGCTGGGCGTAATTGCCGATGGCCGCTTCGTTGATGGCCGGGTAGAATAATCCCAGCCGGTTCAGCGTCCGCAACTGGTTGTCCGTGACGCCGGTGGCGGAATACGACAGGTTGCCGTTGAGTTGCCGCGCGTTGACCCCGAGCACATTGATCCCGGAAGAATTTCCGGCCACGGGTGTGTTATGACATTCCTGGCAATCTGATGGGCTCGGGTAATACCATGTCTGCGTCCGCACACCCGTCGCGTTGGTGATCAAAATGTCTTCCGACAAGCTGCCCGCCAGCAGGTCCGCGTCGCTATTGTCCGGCCGCCATTTGTAAGTCACGCCATAGACCGAGCCGTTGACATCGCGCACCAAAAGCTGCGTCTCCAGCCGCCGCGGGGGAATGGACGAATTGGTTTCGTTGACCACCAGATCGAAATTTTTCACGAACACACTTCCCGCCGGGAACGTCCAGGAATTTGTCGGCTGAAATTGGATCTGCCCGCCGGGCGTGATGAAGCCGCCGTTTTCCGGCAACGCCATGAGCCAACTGCTGACCGCGTTGTCCTTCCACAGCGGCACGTTCGGGGCATATGGAATCAAGCCGCCCGCCGGGATGCGGTTGGTCGTGTCGCTGAACGCGCCGGTTTCCGAAAGCAGCGGCGGCAGCGCGCCGTTGTATGTTTGCGGCATGTTCAGGAACGCCGGCACCGGTCCATTGCCCGTCAAGCCGTAGGGCAATCCGCTGCCGGTGGCAACGTTGATGTTGACCGGCGCTGAAGTGCTGCTCAAGCCGCTGCCATCAGTGGCCACGGCGGTCAACGCATAATTGCCGGCGCCCAAGCCGGTCGCCGTCAATGCGTAAAGCGGCGCATCGGGACTGTTGCTCAAAGTGCCGAGCCAGTTGCCGTTCGCGTAAAAGGCCACCGTGCTGACGGGATTGCGGGGCGCATCAGCATTGGCTCCGAGGCTCACGCTGGCGGCGGCGGTGTAAGCGGAGTTGTCTGCCGGACCGGAAAGAACGATCGTCGGCGGCGGATTGGTGAAAGGATAGAGCTGTGTTTGCGGGATGATCGCCTGCGCGGTGGACGGACTGCTCCACAGCAGTTGAGCCACGGCGTTGCTGGAGTTCTGAAAATAATCCAGCCGGTAATTGTAAAGTTGCTGCGCATTGAGGGTGATGGAACCGCTGTTGGTGGCGGTAGATGATTGCGCCGCCCAGGTGTCCACCAGCAACTGGCCGTTGACCCACAGGCGCACACCGTCGTCCGCGATGGCGGTGAAAGTATAGGTCTCGCTGTATTGCGGCTGCAACGAACCGGTCCAGCGCGCGGTGAAGTTGGTTCGGCCAATGCGCGGGTCCGGCCCGGCGGAATTCCAATTGAAATTCACCACGGCATCGGTGCGTGTCAAAGTCGGCGGAACGGCGAATGTGACATTTGTAAAAGCGACGCTGGTGGTGTTTGTCCAGTATTGGCCGGTCAACCCCGTTCCGTTCCCCACGGCGGCGGTGTTGATGAACGAAGCGGAAGCCACGCCGCTGTTGACCGCTCCCGATTTGACGGCGACGGCTTGGAGGTTCAAGGTGTTGATCACGGCGAAGGGCCCGGAATAAAGAATGGAGTTGGTCGTCGGCAGCGTGCCATCCAGCGTGTAGTAAATGGCGCAACCCGGCGTGGCGTCGGCGAGCGTCACGACCACCGAATTGGTGAAAGCCGCGCCGGCGGGCGAGATGCCGGGCGTGGCCAGAAAGGCCGTGTAGCCAAAAACCGACAGGGCATATTACGCGCCCACATAGACCTTGCCATTGGCCACGGTCGGCACGGAGTATTTGACGCCGGGGCCGGGATTGTCGCGCGTAGCATTCTGGCTGCTGTTGTAAAGTTCCAGAGACAAGTTCGTGGCATTATAGGCATGCAACACGCCGGCGCCGGTGTCGGAGGGGCTGGCCCCGTCAGTTTGAATCGCCCATACGATCCCGTTTTTGGAACCATTGGCCGAAATCAAGGGCGTGGTGCCGAATCCGGCGAAGCTGGTTCCCGACGAGGAAACGGCCGTGGGTGTGATGAAGCCGTTGGTGATCGTGTAGGCATTCATCACGCTGCCGCGACCTTGATAGTAAATCGTGTAGTTGAAGTAGGCCGGGGTGGAAAAAAAGTTCATCCCGGTGAAAACTTTCTGCACAACACGGTCGGGAGAGAATAAGGACGCATACGTGCCCATGTTGTCCCGGTCCACCAGAAAAATAATTCCCGCCTTGCCGCCGCCGACCAGCAGATGCGGATGCGCTGTGCTCCCGACCGAGTCGGGCAACAGCATCGGTCCGCCCGAACCGAGATCGCTGTCCGCCGCCTGCATGGCGGCCTGGTTGGTCGGGGTGAAATAGTCGGCAACCGCCAGCAACTGATTGGTGGTCGCAAGTTTGACGAAGCTGTCGCCGTAATCGCCGCCGCCGGTATTCTCGCTGAACGACCCGTTGGCGGTTTCAAAATATAAATTGGTGTTGGCGTCCACACATAATCCATCGCCGCCCATCCAGAGCGCGCCCTCGCCGGCGTTGGCGCCGAAAACCGACGTCGTGGCGTTGGGCGTGGTGTTGAAAATATAGTTGGTCAACTGCACGAGATTGGTGGCGTTGAAGCCCATGACCCAGCCGTGATAAGGATCGGTGTCCGCAAAACTGCCGTAGGCGACGTATAAAATCCCGCCAGCCAGCGTGAGCGCCGGACGTTGAGCCTCCTGCTTTGGATCAAATGACACCACCAAGCCATTGCCGCCTACGCCCTCTCCCGGCACGGACCCGCTGACCACCACCGGGCTGTAAGGCTGTTCCATTCCGTTGGTGATGTTCAAGGCGTGAATGCGATGGTAATAATTAGTCGTCGTGATGGTGACTTCGCGGGTGAGCACATCCGCATAGAGCGTGCCGGAAACGGGGTCAATGACCGGCGTCCCCGTGATGCCCACCTCCGGCGTCAGGTCAGTATAAACTCCATTGTGATACCGCCCGCCAAATTCACCATTATTGCTCAACGGCGCAATGCCCAGATTGGTGTGCCATAGCAATCCGCCATTGGCTCCCGCGTTGTTGTCCGCGTCGAAGGCGTAAATGCTGTCATGCTCGGTCGCCACAAACACCACGTTGCGCGTGCCCTGTCCCGGAATGGCCAGGCTGGCGGCATACAGCGGCTGCGCGAAAACAAAGCCATCCACCGCATAAGTTATCAGCCGGCCAAAGTTGTTGGTATTGACCGTGCCGGGCGTCAGCAGGGTCTCGTTGGTGTTCGCCCCGGTGCGCGCGTTGTCATTATGATAAGTCAGCACTGAAACCACCGGAGCGGTCGGCAAGGTCGTGAACGTCAGCGACGGCGCCGCCCAGGCCGTGCCGTCCTTGTTCTCGGCGGCGGCGGTGAAATAATAGATCGTGTTGGTGGACAGGCCGGTGACAGTGACGGCAAAGCTCCCGCTCTGCTGGCCCAAATAAATATTATTGGTCCAGGCGGCGGCGTTGGCGCCGCCGTCGGCCGGACCGTAATACAAAGTGACGGTCGGTGTCTGGTTGCCGATGGAAAGGATTTGGCCGTTCAGAATAGCCGAGGCACCCTGCACGTTTGAGGCCGGCAGATTCGTCACCGTTGCCAGGATGGCAGCCGGTGTGGTGAAGGATTGCAAAGGCGCGGCCCACGCGGCACCGGCATTGTTCAAGGCCTTTGCCGAATAATAATAAGTTGTGCTGGCCAATAATCCCGTGACCACGCAACTGAAATTTCCCGCCTGCGCTCCCAAAGAAACGCTGCCGCTCCAACTGGCCGCGTTCGTTCCGCCGTCCGTCACGCCGTAATACAATGTGACGGCTGGCGACTGGCCGCCGGTCGAAAGCACCCTGCCATTCAACGTCGCTGACGTGGCGCTGATGTTCGCCGCGGGCAGATTCGTTATCACGGCATTCGTTGGCGGCAGCGTTGAAATCACCGAAATGGCGCCGTTGATGGACAAGGTGTTGGTCCAATACAAACCCGCAGTCAAAGTCGGAAGATTTGTGGCGGTGAAAGAACCGGCTTGAGCCGTCGCATTGAAAAGAAAGAACAGGTCGCCGCCCTCCAAAGCCGGGCCGGCATTTATCACCGTCAGTATTCCGCCCAGCGTCAGCGTGCCGACACCGGAAACGCGGCTGGTATTTTGAGCGTTCGTCCGGTTCAACGTAAAAACAGCGTTGCCCGCAAGAGTCAAATTATTGTTGATTGTCAGCGTCGAAGTGTCCACGCCGCCCAAGCCGGGTTGCAAAAACGCGCCGCTCTGCACCGTCACCGGGCAACTGATCGCGCCGCTGCCGCCGAGCGTGCCGCCTTTGTTCGTGACCGCGCCGCCGCCGAGCAAACCGTTCACCAGCAAAGTTCCGTTGCTGATGGTGGTGTTGCCGGAATAAGTGTTCGTTCCGCTCAATGTCTCGGCGCCGGCGCCGGTTTTCACCAGCGACAACGTGCCCGCCGTGTTTTTTATGACACCGCTGAACGTGCCGCCCGAATTGTTTCCACCCACGGTGAGGGTGGGCGAGCCGCTGGTTCCGTCCACCGTGCCGCCGCCGGACAAGCCGCCAATGGTGTCGGTGAAACCAGCCAGATTCAGCGTGCCGCCCACATTCACACTGCTGCCGGACGGAATCGCATTGGCCGCGCCCAATTGAATTATTCCCGCCGCGACGATTGTGTTGCCGCTGTAAGCGTTGGCCGGGCCGGAGAGGATTAGCGTTCCTTGCTGAACTGTCACGCCGCCGGCGCCGGTGTAGTTGCCGGAAACCGTGAGCGTGCCGGGCGAATTATGCGTCAGGCTGTTTACGCTGGAACCCAGCGCACCCGCCAGCACCGCGCTGCCGCTGCTCACAATATTGCTGATCACAATGCCCGCGCCGGACGTGCCGATGCTGCTGTTGATGGTGACGGCGGTATTTTTTTCAGTGCCCTGAATGGTCAAATTGTGCGGCGCGGCGGAATTGCCGGTGCTGCCGGCATTGTTGATGGTCGTCGTTCCCAGCACGCCAACCAGCGTGGTCGAGGTCGAGGTGGCATTATAAGCCGCGCCGATATCCAAGTCGGTATTGGACATCAACAGACTGGGCTGAACCGTCATCGTGTTGATGCTCGAATTCATGCTGATGCAGGCGACATTGTTGTGAGCAAAGGCATTGGCACCCAGTCCGGTTCCATCCATGGTGATGGTTTTTGTCGTGCCATTGACCGTCCAATTACAGCCGCCGCCGTTGCCGCCCGGTTTCAGCCAGCCCACGGTGGCATTGATATCCAATGTGACCGTGCCAGAACTGCCAGACGCGGTGGGGCCTTCAGCCAGCCAGCCGGCGGCATTTGGAATGGTGGCGCTTTTCCAATCCGTCGTGATGCTCGTGCTGCTCCAAACCCCGGTCGTGTCTGAAGCCGTCCATGTGGACGTGCCGGTCGCCGCCTCCAGACTAAACGCGCCGAACATCAGCCAGCCAAAATAAGCGGCGGCGGACAATTGTTTTTTAGCCATCATGCCATCAGCCGAAAACCGCAACACCCGGTTCAACAACACCACAGACATACAAACCGCCAAAATATAACGCGAGATTTTCTCAAGCATCGGTCGAGGCTTGAGCGTCTTAAGTTGTCATGCTTTTAACAATAAAGCAAGGTTATACCACTTGCGGAGCCACCGGCGCGGCAATTTCATTCGCCGACGAAGTGCAGCGCGACGCGGCGCGGATGCGGGCGCGTGCGGTGTTCCCACAAATAAATCCCCTGCCACGTTCCGAGCGTTAGCCGGCCGCCGCGAACCGGGATGTTCAAATTCACCGCCGTCAACGCCGTGCGGACGTGCGCGGGCATGTCGTCGTCGCCCTCGGTCGTGTGGATGAACAGCGGGTCGCCGTCCGGCACGAGCCGTTTGAAGAACGCCTCCAGATCCCGGCGCACGTCCGGGTCGGCATTTTCCTGAATCAGCAGCGAGGCGGAAGTGTGTTGCAAATGCAGCGTCAGCAGGCCGTCCTGGAACTGGTTTTGCTCCACCCATCGCTCCACTTCGCGCGTGAACTCACGCAGGCCGCGCCCGCCAGTGACGATGACGATTTCGTGAAAGGATTGCCGGAGCATGGCTGGCAATGGGTTGGTTTATTGGATTGACGGATAAATGGACAGCCGGACAAAAATCCAATTGTCCATAAATCCATCAATCCGTTTTGGGTTCACTGCGGGACCGGCGTGCCCAGGTCAGCCAGTTTTTTTTCCAGATCGGAATTGCGCGGCTGGCCGAGGTCAAGCGCCTTTTGATAATGGTAGCGGGCGAGCGCCGCCAGCGGCGGATTTTCGCTCAAATAAATCACGGCGAGGTTGTTGTGCGCGTCGCCATAATTGGGGTTGAGTGTAATCGCCTTGCGCAAGGCCGTTTCCGCCTGCGCGCGCAGCCCCTTCTGGCTTAACGTGACGCCGAGATAATTCAGAATCAGCGGGTTTGTCGGGTTCAGCTTCGCCGCGCGGCTCAACGCATCCAGCGCCGCGTCATATTGCTGCTGGCGGAATTTCAGATAACCGAAAGTCGAAAGGGTGAAGGCGTCGTCCGGGTTTTTTGCGAGCGCGGCGGTGATGTGCGTATCGGCGTCGGCGAGCTTGTTCTCCTGCAATTCAATCGCCGCCAGATCGGCCAGCGCCTGCGCGTTGTTCGGGTCGCGCTGCAAAATCTGAAGGTAATCCGCCTCGGCTTTGTCGTAATCACCGGCGGAAAAATACCTTTGCGCCTCGGCGACCAGCGAGGCCGAGCCGCCCGGCAGATTGTTGACGGGTTGTTTTGGGCCACCGGCATTGGCGGGCAGAGCTGGCGTCGGCGATTTCAACAAGGCCAGTTCCTCCGGCGTGTAGGGCACGGTCTGCGCCTCGTCCACCGCCAGCCGCGCGCGCAGCGTTTTCACCTCGTCGCTGGTTACCGCCGGCGCGGATGCCGCCGGGGTCTGCCGCTGTTGCAGACGGGTTTCCAGCGCCGCTTTTTCCAAAGCGTTGACGCTGGCGGCCGACTGCAACGCCTGGTTGTCCTGCGCCAGCTTGTCGGCGCGGCGGGTTTGTTCAGCCAGCTTTTGATTTGCGTCGGCCAGCGCCTGACGCGCCTTCGACAATTCCCCCGGCGCGGCGACGTTGGTGGCGACAGGCGCCAGGCTGGCGCGCAACAAATCATTTTCCTTCATCAAGGAGAGGACCTGTGCCTGCGCCCGGGCCAGTTCCTGCGTGTTGACCGTGGCCGGCTGCACGCGCAAGGCTTCCTTGAGCTTGGCCTG
>Ga0181535_10003416_pt1 | contig 18437 bp, 20 predicted proteins | sample PEATcosm2014_Bin_44_FD_119774 | JGI IMG/M metagenome (GOLD analysis project Ga0181535, IMG submission 119774) | Peatland microbial communities from MTU Mesocosm Facility, Houghton, MI, USA - PEATcosm2014_Bin17_30_metaG | ecosystem: Environmental > Terrestrial > Soil > Wetlands > Peat | place... | reverse complement strand
GCTACGAACCCCCAACGCGATCCGAAGGCTTCCTTCACCCAGGTATAGACCCCGCCGCCCTTGTCGCCGAAGGCGCCGCCGAGCTCGGCCGAGACCAGGGCAGCGGGAATCAGAAAAATGAAGGTAGCAAAGGCGATATAGACGAACAACGTAAGCTGTTCCTTGGCCATCATCGGCAGGCCACGCAGGCTGACCACCGCCGCGGCGGTCATCATCGCCATGCTGAAGGTGGAAACGACGGACTTCTTGGATAGGGTCATCAATGCCTCCGCTAGGTCTGGCGACTAGTGATGGAAGGTCGGGCTCGCACTGGAATGCAAGACCGGGTTGGCCTTCAGATGCTCAAGTGCGCGGGCAAGATCGTCCAGCAACAGCTGCGCGAGATCGCGGCTGACGCCGTGGCGGATCAGGATGCGCTGGATGATGGTGGTATTGCGGTTGGCCGGCAGAGGGTAGGAGGCAATCAACCAGCCCCGCATGCGTACCCGTTCGGACAGGTCGTACAGCGTGAAGCCATGATCCCGGCCGTCTTTCAGTTTGTAGCAGACCGCAGGCAGTGCGCCCTTGCCGTCATAGACCAGCTCCAGCGGTCCGAGCTTGGCGACTTCGGCCGCGAGCCATTGCGCGGTGTCGGCGCAGGCCTGCTGGATCCGCGTGTAGCCGTCGCAACCCAGCCGCAGGAAGTTGTAGTACTGCGCGATGATCTGGCCGCCGGGGCGGCTGAAGTTCAAGGCGAAGGTCGGCATATTGCCGCCGAGGTAGTCGACGTTGAAGATCAGTTCTTCCGGCAGTTCGGCCTTGTCGCGCCAGATCACCCAACCTACGCCAAGCGGCGCCAGCCCGTACTTGTGACCCGACGCGCTGATGGACTTGACCCGTGCGATGCGGAAGTCCCATTCCAGCTCCCGCTGGATGAATGGCGCGATAAAGCCGCCGCTGGCCGCGTCAACGTGGATGGGGATGTTCAGTCCGGTGTCGCTCTGGATCTCATCCAGCGCGCGCGCCAGGGCCGAGACCGGTTCGTAGATGCCGGTGAAGGTGACACCGAGGGTCGCGACCACGCCGATGGTGTTCTCGTCGCAATACTGTCGCAGATCTTCCGGGCGCAGCCCGAGCGCGTCGTCCCGAAGGGGTACCTCGCGGATCTCCACGTCAAAGTACCGCGCGAACTTCGCCCAGCATACCTGGACCGGGCCGCAGACGAAGTTCGGCTTGGCATACGACTTACCGGCGGCCACACGCCGCTTGCGCCACTGCCACTTCAGCGCCAGGCCACCGAGCATGCAGGCCTCGCTCGATCCTGTGGTCGAGCAACCCACGGTGCTGCGCGCGCCCGGTGCGTGCCAGAGATCGGCGATCATGTGCACACAGCGGTTTTCGATTTCCGCGGTTTGCGGATACTCGTCCTTGTCAATCATGTTCTTGTCGATCGACTCGTCCATCAGTCGATGCGCTTCCGGCTCCGCCCAGGTGGTGCAGAACGTCGCCAGGTTTTGCCGTGAGTTGCCGTCCAGCAACATCTCGTCGTGCACCACGCTGTAGACTGCCTGCGCCGACGAAGTGTGCTCCGGCAGGCTATATTTGGACACGCGCTGGCCGGCGGATCCGGTGGCGTACACGTCATCGATTCCCGGGCGGCCAGTCCGAATTACGCTGTGCAACGTCATTTGAGATTCCTGTTCTTGCATGGCGAGTTTCGAGCGACGTTCGCACCAAGGTCGCATAGGTCCCGTGAGTGCCGATATCGACCACGCGGTTCGTCGCGCCGGAGAGGTTGCTCCTGGTTTGGTTGCCCAAGCTGCCGCTCGCCGGGTCAGCGTCCGGACAATATCCGGCAATGATCCCGCCATGGCAGACTCGGAAACTACTCAATGCCGCGATAGTGCCTCAGATGGCAGGACCCTCCCATAATACTTCTCGGTCATCCATAACCGCCGATCTGGCTCGACGGTGTGACCGCGCAATCGGTGTCGTGGATGGGTCCATGGCGAACTGAGTAGTTTCCGAGTCTAACGTTCGGGTTGGCCGAATGACCATATCAAGCGAGGCGTGGTATGTCTGGATCCAACCGGACTGAAGTCGCCTGTCGAGGCAATTAACAATGGAGACGCAGATGTCACAACGCACACTTTCATGGCGCCATCTGGCCGCCGTGGGGACGATTTCCTTGCTCGCCGCCTGTGCCCAGACAACGCCCGCTATGGTCGCATCGAACCCGCCGCCAGTACCCCCTGGACCGGACGCGACCTGGTATCATATCGCATTTGCCAACGACAGCCACGCTATCGACGCCCAGGGGCAACTCACTGTTGCCGATGTGACAAACATGCTGCGGCAGAACCCGAGCGAGGTGGCGACGATTATCGGCAAGACCGACACCGTTGGCAGCCCCGACTACAACATGCACTTGTCGCATCAGCGTGCGGACGCGGTGCGCGACGCGCTGGTCTACAACGGCAACGTCGCGGCCGATCGCGTCGAGACCCGCTGGACCGGCGAGACGCGACAGCGTGTGGCAACGGCAAGCAACGTTTCAAATGACTCGAATCGGGTCGTCGATATCGCCATTCATTGAGTTAAGTCCGTCGCTGCCCTGAATGGGACGGCGACGGCGAGGAGTAAGGTCGTGAAAATTCGAATGCTCATTGTTCTCACGCTGACCCTGCTGGCGGTTTCGGCCTGCGTTGTTGAACCTGTCGGGAGAGGCGGCTACTACGGCGGCGGTTACTATGGCGGCGGTTACTATGGCGGAGGTCACGAGCGCGGGGTCTGGCGCGGTTGAGCCAGGATCACGCGTGACTTGACGGGTTCGCCGTCTCACCAACGGCGGCAGCGCCGGTTGGAGGGCCGTGCCTGGATTCAGCATTGTGCTGCCTGTGTCGATTTCGGTCAGGACGTCATCGCGTGGCTTGCGGGGCCGCACCGAAATAAATGAGTTCCTGTGCGGCCCTTTCGAAATGCCCATTCTGCCGGTCTTAAATGGTAGCGAGCGCAGAGACCGGCACTTTCGATCACTCGCACCACGACCAGACCAGCGCGACGACGGTGGCCGCCATGGCGGCGGTCGCCAGCCAGCCCACCATCAGCAGCAGGCGCGGCAGCGTGAAGCGACCCATGATCGCCGGGCGCATGGTCAGAAGCATCATCACCGCCATGACCGGCACGGCCACCACGCCATTCAGTACCGCGCTCCAGTAGAGGGCCCGGATGGGGTCGATGGGCGAGAAGTTGAGGACCACGCCCAGCACCATACCAACGGCGATGGTCGCATAGAACGCGCGGGCACGCAGCGGCAGGCGGGCCAGGCCGACATGCCACGACAATGCCTCACCCAGTGCGTAGGCTGCTGATCCGGCCAGCACGGGCACCGTCAGCATGCCGGTGCCGATGATGCCGGCGGCGAACAACGCGAAGGTGAAGGGGCCGGCCAGGCCCCGCAGCGCCTCGGCTGCCTGCGCCGAGGTCTGGATGTCGGTCTTTCCGTGCGCGTGCAGCGTTGCCGCCGTGGTAATCACAATGAACAGGGCAATGAGGTTGGATATCGCCATGCCGATATAGGTGTCGATACGGATACGGGCGAACGCGCCCTGCGCCTGTTCGGGCGCGCGGATGAGCGGCCGGACGCCGGCGCGCTCCTTCCCGTCTTCCACTTCCTGCCCGGCCTGCCAGAAGAACAGATAGGGGCTGATGGTGGTGCCGAGCACCGCGGTAATGGCCATCAGATAGGCGGAGTCAGACGAAAACGGCGGCCAGACAATGGCCCAGCCGACCTCTTTCCACGGCACGTTCACCATAAAGGCGCAGATGACGTAGGCGAACAACGCCAGGCAGAGATACTTGAGATAGGAAACGTAGCTCGCGTAGCGGGTGAATATCTGCAGTCCGGTGCAGAGCACGCCGAACAGCACCACATAGAGCAGAACCGGACCGTGGATCAGCAGCTTCACCGCTGCGCCCATGGCGCCGAGATCGGCGCCCAGGTTGATCAGGTTGGCCAGCAACAGCAGCGTCACGACGCTGCCGGACAGCCAGCGCGGATAGTGCCGGCGCAGATTGCCGGCGATGCCGAATCCGGTGACGCGGCCAATGCGCGCGCTGATCTCCTGGATCGCCACCATCAGCGGGTAGCTGAGCACGAGCGTCCAGGCCAGGCCATAGCCGAACTGGGCGCCGACCTGCGAATAGGTGGCGATGCCGCTGGGGTCGTCATCCGCTGCACCGGTGATCAGGCCAGGCCCCAGGACCTGAAACAGCTTTGGGCGATCAGGTTGGTTTTCCTGATCGCCCGAAACTGGTTCGATCACGCCTCGTTCTTGGCCCGGGGCGGAAGACAAGCGCGCCTGTCTCAGCTCGACAAGGCGAGATCGACGAGTTGGATGGCATGGGCGTTGTCGCCGGCGTCCACGGCGTGACGCACATCGCGGATGCGCGACACGAGCTGGCCGTCGTCCGGCACGTGTTGCTGGCCCTGTACGACCGAGCGATCGAGCGCCCGCGTCTCAGCCATGTCCAGCGATTGCTGCGCCTCGCAGGTGAGCCCGGAGACCAGAGAGGCACGGGCGGCACGCAGGTAGTCATTCGCCGTCGTGCCTTCACCGGGGGTTGACGCGCCACCGGATCGCGCGCTGTCGGCCCTGATGATCTTCGCGCACTTGGACAGCGGCAGCGAATCGCCGACGCCGGGCTCGTGGCCTGGCCGTGCGCCCGTTGCGGGGTTCATGCCCGGTGGCGTCTGGGCCAGTGCCGACATAGCGGTCATGCCGAGCAAAGCAGCGGCGGCGAGATTCAGGTATCGCATGGGAAATTCCTTCGACCGGATGGGGTGTGTGGATCATGGCCGTGAGCCGGCCTTCCGACCGGCTCACGGCCAATTCCTCAGCGGATGACAAGTGGAATAGTCACATCGAACAATGGAGCGGGCTGCTGGTAGTAGCCATACGGCTCGACAACAACCGGCGGTGCGCTGTAGTAACCCGGCCCGCCGACCCATCCGCCGCCGCGGTAGCCATCATCGCGCGGCCCCTCCCGCCCTCGAGCGGGACCACGACCGCGGCCTCGGTCGTCCGCGACCTGGTAGCTTGCGGGCACCTGCCGTGCTTCGCTGCTTCTGGCGGGCGGCGTGTTGACGGCATAGGCCGGAGCGGCGAACGCTCCGCCCAGGACGCCAGCAGCCAGGCCCGCGAACAACACAAGACGCAGCGGGGAGACAGGACGACCGTCTCTGATACGATTGGCCATCTGATCCCTCCTAGCTGTGCTTAGCCGGCGCGCCGCGTTTGGCATCGTTGCGGAACACCTGGTCCGCGACGACCTTCTGGCTGTCCGACATGGTGTCATACAGAGCCTGGAAGGCCGGTACCAGCTTCTGCATTTCCTTGGCGTGTTCGGCGCTGAGTTGCGCATAGGACTTGACGTTATCCGCGGCGGTCATGGTGGGCAGCGCCTTCACGCGGCCCTGGAACGCTTGATCGATGGCCACCGCATTGTCGCGCATCGCCTGGGCGAACGGCTCCCACTGCGCTTGTTGCGCCGGCGTGATCTTCAGCTTGGCGTGCAGGTCGGCGATCTGCTGCTCGACAGTACTCTCCTGGCTCTGACGGACAACCGGCTTGGCTGGAGCCGCTGCCGGGCTGCTGGCCGGGGCAACGACAGTGGGGTTACCGGCCGCAGGCGGAGCCGCGGCGGCAGCGAAGGCGAAGCCGCTCAGACCGAGGATGGCCGTGGTCGCGAAGATGGTCTGCCGAAAGGATGTGCGCATGGGGATATCCTATTGAATGTGTGCGTGATTGTGGTCGAACTCAGATTCGCCCGACGAGCATCAGCACCACCACGACAACCACCACCAGACCGAGACCACCACTGGGGAAGTAGCCCCAGTTGGCGCTGTGCGGCCAGGTCGGCAACACGCCGACGAGCAACAGGACGAGGATGATGAGAAGGATTATGGGCATGACCCGAGTTCCTTAGCTTTTCAGTGTGTCCTTCGCGCTTCCGGCGGCGTTCTGCGCCTTGCCTTCGACCTGTTCGGTCTTGCCGTCGACCTGGAGCTTGGCATCGCCGACAAGCTTGCCAACGGCCTGCTTCACGCAGCCCATCATCTGCTTGCCGGCGCCGATCAGTCTGTCTTTATCCATTTGAGTTAGTGCCCTGCTTGGTGTGACTGCCGGCCGTGCTCGTCGGGCAACGCCCCGGGCGCTTACTGCGGGCGGGGGTTGTTGGCGTCGTGCGACACGTTGTGCCCGGCGTCAGACATGTCCTGGCCGAAGCCGGCGGTGGTGTGGCAAGCCCCGAGCAGCGGCACTGCGCTGATCAACAGGGCGAGAGCAAAGGCGATTGAGAGGAACTTGCGCATGGTGATGATCCTTTTGTGTGTGACGCCGTGATCTTGAAGTGCCTCAGTTGCCTTGGTACGGGTTGAGCAGTCGGGATTGGCCGTTCCCGTGGCTGGTTGGCAGGTTGCCGACGTCGCAGGTGGCGTCAACGACCAAAGAGAACACTCCGCCAGCGGAAGCCGCTGTGCTGTCTCTGTGCATTACATAGGAGGTCTAAAGGGACACCGGTAGGTTCGGAAACTACTCTAGGCAGGTCCGGAAACCAGTCTGGGTGTCTATCCCAGGTGTCTGCCAGACCATCTTGAAGGCACAATGCGCCGCCGATGACGCTCGGGATCCGACGCGAGCCAAGTGCGGGAAGCCGGCACCTCTGTCTGGCACGTTTGCCGCACGCTCGACGCTCCGCCTTGAGGGAACCGCGGGGTCGGCGATAACGAACGGCCCTCTTTACCGTCAGAAGCCATCCAAATGCAGGCCTCCGAAAAGCCAGACCATAACAAGAATGAGCACCGCCGAGCCGAGAGCGCTCTCGATGCCTGTTCGGCGATACCGGGTGAACCCGTAATATCCACATCCGCCGAAGAGAAATATCGATCCGGCAACGATAGCAACGGCGTTCATTTTCCGCCCTCCCTGCTCCGCCATGAACGTGGCCTGCGGCCTGTGCCGCTAACCGTCAACCTTGTTGCTCTTGCCTTCGCTGAGCCGTCGCCTGCCGCTATAGCGGCCCGACTCTGGCGTCCTGGTACGGCGCGGTGGCTGCCAGCCATGAGGCATCGCATTCGGCAGTCCATCTGGACTCGCAATTGCGACCATGGTTCGGCTCGTCCTTCAGCACCTTCTTGTCGAGATCAACCATGTAGCCGCCCATCCGCGAGTCGTATTTCATCTTCGCCCACGGAACAGAGATCTCCGAATGATGCTTCCGACCCTTACGTGAGGAGTTTCCGAATGACATTACCGCATAGATCGCGCAGCCACTGGTCGTGTCGATCATAACGTGGTCGACGCTGCCAACATGTTCTCCGGTGAGATCATAGACAATGGCGCCTTTGACCGTGGTGGCCGCGACCAGCGTGCCGGACGTATTCGGAATGCTTTTGGTCATTGTCAAATTTCCCTTGACCCGAGGTCACCCGGGGTCGGCGAAGCTGGCTTGAACAATCGAGGGCCTGTCTTGGTGTCGTGTTCCGACATCGTCCCATTGCTCATGACAGAGCCCTTGTTCCTGGGCGTATCCCGGTGGGCGGCGCCTACCCGGTCGACCGAAGGTCCTACTCGGTGACCGACGTCGAGGATTTCGTGATGGTCGTGGTCACCGGCGGCGGATATGTCATCGTCCTGGTGACGGTATCGTCCGCCACGCCGTTGCTGTTGTGGTAGGTCGTCTCGTTGGTGTTGGTCTGGGTGCCATCCAGCGCGGTGGATTTTTCTGTCCGCGTGACGCTGAGGGTGCCTGGAGGCGGCGCCACAATCACGGGTGTGACGGTCGTGGTGACCTGCGAGGTCGTCGTTTGCGCCAGTGCAATGGCGCTCGTCATCGCCAACGCGATAGCGCCCGTCGCCAATAGCTTGATCATTCACGAATTCCAGTAAATGCAGCACGACGCATGGTGTCGTGGTGTGGGTTTCAAATTAGCGAGCCAGCGCCGCCGGTTCGAGGGTCGGATTCTACTCACTTTGCGCCGGCTCCGATGTGCAACGCCGCCCCCATCACGGCGGCGTACGTATCTGCACCCGAGGGAGGGGCTGTCTGGGGGCAACGTGTGACCCGCCGAACCAGAGCTGCTGATCGATAGCGCGCGAAATCTCGGTGAACAGATCGGCGGTACCGGCGTCGCCAATGGTCGCGGCGTGACCGATGGCGTCGCGCGCGGATTCGCCGAACCCCGCGATCGCCTCGGAAACGGCAAGGACGTGCTGCCGTTCATCGGCGATTCCCTGCGGGTAGGGGAGCAGGAAGGTCTGTTTCGCCGCGACCTGGACGGTGCCGTGCGCGGTGCCGCCGAGACCCGCGGCCCGTTCGGCGATGAGGTCGGAATAGCTTTCGACGTCACCAGCAACTTTGTCGAACAGCTCGTGGAGTGCCATGAGCCTCGGTCCACGTACGTTCCAATGGACCTGCTTCATCTGGGCATGCAGACCGATCGCCGCCACCAGTTGCTTGTTCAGAAGATCAATGGACTGGCCCCGGATGTTCTCGGAAGGAGTGTTGCGAGTCTGCTGGGTGATCGGATCTCCAGGTTATCGTGGATGTCGATTGGCGGGTTGCCGGCGGCAACACGCCAATCGAACAATCTGAAACGTCTATGGTGGAGGAGGCTACTTTTCGTTGCTTCCGGCGATCAGACCGGCGAGCAGTGCTGCTATCAGCACGGAGCTTTTGTGGTCCAGGACCAGGCGCGTCGCCTCGCCGAGCAACAGCGATACGTTGGCGTCGACGGACGGCACCGGGCGGCGCTTCAGGCCGTACCGGCTCAGTGCCAGCAGGGTGAGGCACGGGGTGAGAAGAACACCGGCGGCAATGGCCGGCGCACCGACTGTACCCGCAAACGGCAGGGTGTAGATCCACAGCGCGGCGATACCGCAGGCTAACGCGGCGACGGTACAGCCGCCCGCCGCCACGCAGGCGACGGCTGTGTAGGCGACGCGGGCGGTCGTCCACCGACTCTGGCGCCCGGCATCGACCGCGGCCAAGGCGAGGACGAACCTGACCAAATCGTTCATCGCGATGCCGCGCTCACCGTGACAGCAAACGCCCGCCGACATAACCGACGCCCAAGGCGATCAGCAGCGCGACCAGCGGCTGCGCTTCGATCTGATCGGAGACCACCTTGGCCGCCCGCTCGCCCTCGGCGGCGAGGCCGCGACACACCCGGTGCGCACCATCGTCGAGGTGTCCGGCAGCGCTCTGGGCCCCGGTCGTTGCGCCCAGCTTCAAGTGCTCGATCAGGCTCGCGACGTCGTGCTTCAACGCGGCGATATCCTCCTGTAGTCCGGTGATACCGGGTTCGCTCTTGCCTGATGCGCTCACGATTTTGAATCTCCTGTTGTACGGGGCGGGCAATTGGTCGGTCTGGATGGGTTCCAAACCGTCGATTCTCGCAAGACATATGTCCGCTTGCGCGCGGCAGCATGCATGGCGCCGGCCCGGGCGGCGCCCCGATCCGAACAAAATCCCGATGCCAGTGACGATACGGCGTGGCGGTCGCCAGGAGCAGGCCCGGAATCTACTCAGACCGCGCGGATGGCGGCGGATGATGAAAGGCTGCGCCAAACCCATGGGTATGGTCGCGACGGCATGCCTGTGGTAATGTGTCGTTGTCTTTTCGCAAGACGAACCCGGAGGGCGTGTCCAGAATGCCCGACAGCCGCCTGCATCAGCCCCAAACGCCCCGATCACAATCCCGACATTCCCGGCCGGCTCGGAGCGCCGCTTTGGGTGCCAGGAACGTCGTCGTCGTCGGAATCGGCGCTTCGGCGGGCGGCCTCGACGCCTGTCGGAAGTTCCTGCGCGCGCTGCCTGCCGATACCGGCATGGCGTTCATCCTGGTGCAGCACCTCGATCCGACCCACGAAAGCATGCTGGTGGACCTGCTTACCGGCTACACGGCACTGGCCGTGCAACAAGCCACCGATGGCCTGCCGATCATGGCCGATCACGTTTATGTGATCCCTCCCGGAACCTACCTTTCCGTCGGCAACGGCGCGCTCCACCTGTCGCAACCCCAGGCGCGGCATGGTGCGCGCCTGCCCTTCGACTTCCTGCTGCATTCGCTGGCGGAGGATTGCGGGGCGCGCGCCATCGCCGTGATCCTCTCCGGCACCGGCGCCGACGGTAGCATCGGATTGAAAGCCATCAAGGAACAGGGCGGACTCGTTGTTGCGCAAGATCCGGATGAGGCCAGCTTCGGCGGGATGCCGCAAAGCGCAATCATGACGGGCGATGTGGATCTCGTGCTTCCGGTGGCGGAGATTCCAACCAGAATTATCGAATACGGCCGACGAATAGCCGGCGCGCGTGGCGATGACGCTGAGGTTGCGTCCGGCGATACGGCGCAGGACTGTTTTCTGAAGATCATTGATCTTCTGCGCACCAAGACTCCCTATGACTTTACCCTTTACAAGCAGGGGACGCTGCAGCGCCGGGTCGAGCGGCGCATGGCAGTGGCTGCGATCGATACCAATGACATGGATCGTTACCTGGACATGCTGCGCGGCGACGACACCGAACTTGATCTTCTTGCCAAGGACCTTCTCATCAACGTCACCAGCTTCTTCCGTGATCCTAAGGTATTCGATCTGCTCGCCGAGAGGATCATTCCCGACCTCGTCCGTGGCCACCCGCCCGACCACCCGCTGCGTATCTGGATCGTGGGTTGCAGCACGGGCGAGGAGACCTATTCCCTTGCCATGCTGTTCCGCGAGGAAATCGCCGCGGCCCAGGTCAACATCAAACTGCAGGTCTTTGCCTCCGATGTTGACCCGGAGGCGGTAGCCATGGCCCGTGAGGGTCTTTACCCGGAATCGATTGAAGCCGACGTGTCAGCGGAACGGCTTGCTCGATTCTTTTCGAAGGACGATCACGGCTACCGGGTATTACCCGAATTGCGCGCCGCCGTGGTGTTCACGGTGCAGGATGTGCTGAGCGACCCGCCATTTTCACGCCTCGACCTGGTGTCATGTCGCAATCTCCTAATTTATCTGCGCCCGGAAGCACAGGCAAAAATTCTTTCGCTTTTTCATTTTGCCCTGCGCGAGGGCGGGATTCTTTTGCTCGGAAGCGCGGAGGCCGTCGGCACTTCCGATCGACGTTTCGATATGATAGCGAAGCCCGAGCGGCTGTATCGCCACATCGGTCGCAGCCGGCCGGGTGAAATCGGCTTCCTGACGAGCGGCGGTGAGGGCGCGCGTGTCCGCATGCGGCCGGGACAGGCGCAACCCCCGTCGCGGCAGACTACGGCCGCGGACGTTTGCCGGCGTCTGTTGATGGAAACCTACGCACCGGCGGCGGTCCTGATCAATCGCAAGTATGAGAGTCTGTATTCCCTGGGACCGGTCGATCGCTTCCTGCGGCTGGCGCCAGGGGAGGCCACCAACAATGTGCTCGCCATGGCGCGGGAGGGACTGCGGACCAAGCTCAGATCGGCAATCCAGCGAGCCACTCAGGAGAACGCGCGCGTGGTCGTCGGCGGCGGCCGCGTGAAACAGAATGGTGGTACGGTTTCGTTCAGCATCGACGTGCAGCCCGTTCCGAGCGAAAGCGAGGAGTTGCTGCTGGTCTGCTTCGTCGAGGCGCCGAAGGACGGGCAGAACACGACAGCGGCCATACCGCCGCGGGACGCTCCGCGGGTCACCGAACTGGAACGGGAACTCGAGGCCACGAGGGCGGAACTGCAGGGCGCCATCCGCGACCTTGAGATCTCCGTTGAAGAGCACCGGGCGGCCAACGACGAAGCCCTGTCCATCAACGAAGAATACCAATCCACCAACGAGGAGCTGCTTACCTCGAAGGAGGAATTGCAATCGCTCAACGAGGAATTGACCGCTCTCAACAGCCAGCTCCAGGAAACGCTGGAGCGGCAGCGTACCACCTCCAACGATCTGCAGAACGTTCTGTACAGCACGAACGTCGCGACGCTTTTTCTCGACAGCAACCTCAACATCCGGTTCTTTACGCCGGCCACCAAGTCACTTTTCAGCCTGATTCCAGGCGATGTCGGACGGCCGCTGGCAAGCTTCACCTCGCTGGCTCCGGACGGAGCGTTGCTGACCGACGCTCGCACGGTGCTACAGACCCTCGAACCGATCGAACGCGAGATCCAGGCCCAGAGTGGGGCCTGGTACACTCGTCGCATTCTGCCCTACCGCACCCAGGACAACGGGGTCGAAGGTGTGGTCATCACCTTTGCCGACGTCACGGCACGGCGCGGTACCGCCGATGCGCTGGAGGCAGCCAAGCAGGAGGCGGAGCGGGCGAGTGTCGCGAAGTCGCGTTTCCTTGCCGCCGCCAGCCATGATTTGCGCCAGCCCATGCAGACACTCGCGCTGCTGCAGGGCCTGCTGGAAAAAACCGTCGAGGGGGAACGGGCCCAAAAGCTGGTTGCGCGACTCGACCGGACGCTGAGCGCTATGACGGGCATGCTGGATACGCTGCTCGACGTGAACCAGATCGACGCCGGTGTCGTCCATGCCGAAGTTGCCAGTTTCCCGGTCAATGACCTGCTGGAACGACTGCGGGATGAATTCGCTTATTATGCGCAAGCGAACGGGCTAGCTCTTCGCATGGTCCCGTGCAGCCTTTTGGTCGACAGCGATCCGCACTTGCTTGAGCAGATGGTTCGCAACCTGCTGTCGAACGCATTGAAGTACACCAGGCAGGGCAAGGTGCTGCTGGGGTGCCGGCGCCGGGAAGGTATGGTGAGCATCGAGGTCTGGGACACCGGTATCGGCATCCCCGAGACCGAGCTTAAAGCGATCTTCGATGAGTACCATCAGTTGGACAACGCCGCGCGTGAGCGCAGTCGTGGCCTGGGTCTCGGTCTGTCCATCGTGCAACGACTGGCGGAACTGCTGGATCATCGGATACGGGTCCGCTCGCGTCCGGGCAAGGGCTCCGTCTTTGCCATCGAAGTTGCGTGCCCACCGGATGGGGCGACGCCACGGATCGAACACGTCCGGCCCGGTACGCAAGTCGGGACGGCCGAAGGTGTTCGACGCACCGGCACCATTCTGGTCGTCGAGGACGATCCCGATGTATGCGGCCTGCTTGAGATTCTGCTCAAGGAGGATGGTCATCATGTGGCAACCGCGCCTGATGGGCCCGCCGCGCTGGAGTGGATGGCGAGAGGGACGGTTCGACCCGACGTCATTGTCGCCGACTACAACCTGCCGAGCGGCATGGACGGGATCGAGGTCGCGGCGAAGCTGCGGGAGAAGAGTCACCAGGAGATTCCGGTCATCATCCTGACCGCCGACATCTCGATCGCCGCATTGCGCAGTATTTCGGCTTACGACTGTGTCCAGCTGAACAAGCCGGTGAAACCCGCGGAGCTGAGGCAGGCCATCGACTCTCTGCTGCCGACCTTGCCACAGGCGGTGCACGCACCACATCCCGCCGGGCCGGCCGGTGCTGCCGAGCCACCCGTCATCTTCATTGTCGATGACGACGCCAACGTGCGCGAGGCGTTCCGGAGCGTGCTGGAGGAAGAGGATCTGAGCGTCGAGGACTATGCGTCTGGCGAGGCATTTCTCGAAGCCTATCGTCCGGGCCGAGAGGGATGTCTTCTGATCGATGCCTATCTACCCGGTCTGAGCGGGCTTGAACTGCTTCAGCGTCTCCATGATGCAGGTGACCGACTGACCTCCATCATGATCACCGGCAACAGCGACGTGACGATAGCGGTCAAGGCCATGAGGGCCGGCGCTTCGGATTTCATCGAGAAGCCGGTCAGCCGCCGCGAGTTGCTCGCCAGCATCGAGCGCGCCCTGGAGCAGTCGCGGGATTCGAGCATACTGGCTACCCGGCGGGAGAGCGCGCGCACCGTCGTCGCGGGTCTCACGCCGCGGCAGCAGCAGATCATGGAAATGGTGCTGGCCGGCCATCCGAGCAAGAATATCGCCGCGGATCTCGGTATCAGCCAGCGCACCGTCGAGAACCACCGCGCCGCGATCATGACGCGAACCGGCGCGCCATCGCTTCCGGCGCTGGCCCGCCTGGCTGTTGCCGCCGCCTGGAATGGCGCGGACGAGTCGGCGGCTCAGGATGGACTCTCGGCAAAGCCGCACGGTGGATAGGCGGTGAGTGGTTTGTGGGTCTGTTGGGTGACATCGCGGGCCGATGTTTTGTACTACCGCGGCCGATGAGGTCACGCAGCCCCCCGAGAGACGGACCGGCGGCGGATCGGCGCTGTGTCCCGCTATGCTTCGATAACGGACAACCGTACCATCGTCAGCGTAAGAAGCATGCGGGCGGCGCAGACCAACGTGCCTGCAATAATCAGCGTTGGGTTCCATAGCGCCAACCCTTCAAGGCCGATCGCGAGGCCTGTGAAGGCATTGTAGAAATAGATAACGGTGGGCATTTGCTCTCGGTCGATCGGGAGTGTAATCAAGGCGCCCAAGAGAAGCCCGCAACCCGATAGCCAATAAATCAAACCGGGGACGGCGATCAGCCGATCAGCGCCACTTTGTGCCGTTAAACCGATGCAGCCTATGACAGCGAGAGCCGTCACCACGACCACCAAGCTGAAAGCTTGCCGATCCCAAGATTTCAAGTTCCTCTTGCTAATTCCGTTGAGCTTGGTCCAGGCAATCACCGACCCGGACAGTGACACGGCACCGACCATCGCCCCGATCAGAGTAAGAGCAAGGTCGGTTGCCCGCTCACCCTTATTGCCGAGCATTTCCACTGCGGCGATCGCGCTGGCAGCACCACCACCGACGCAGCTATAGAGCGCCACCATCCGCAGCGTCGATACTATCCACAACTTACTTATGATGAAAGAGATTGCGGAGAGCACAGTATAAACCGAAAAAGAGATACCTGCCGCGCCGACGCTTATAACGTAGACCGACGTCGCTAAAATGACGATCAGAAAAGCCATGCCGGACATCAGCGCAGACAACGCCATCAGATCGGTCGCGCCGGAAGTGAATAGCGGCAGCATCGTCTGCATGTCGTTGTATTGCTCCTTCCTCTGGCGGTAAGTCTTCACGTGACTGGGCTTTGTACGACGGGTTCGAGCGCACCCCCCTTGGACATCGTGAGAACGTGATCCATGACGCCACGGTCGGCCGCGCCATGGCCGGCGCTGCGCAGCGCGGCGAAGCCGGCACCATATCTGACGGGACATTGCCTGGAACAGGATCGGAAACTACTCATATCCCCCCTGTGAGGCGAATTCGTGCCGGAAACTGCCGTGGTCCCGCCGCTTACGGTCCCGCCACCGAACCACCCTCCATCGCACCGGATCTTGCGGTCAACGCAAGCCTCGCCTGGACGAAGGCGCTGGCGTCCCGCAGTGCGGCGCGGGCCTCGGGCAGGATCGGCGCGAACAGCTGCCAGTCATGCGGAACGCCTGGCCAGATCTGAAGTGTCGCCGCGACGCCCGCTCGCCTGGCATTCTCGTATATGCGCCGCGAGTCATCCAGCAGGACTTCGCTGTCGCTTACTTGAATCAGCAAGGGCGGCAGGCCGGTCAGATCGGCATAAACCGGCGAGGCGAGGGAATTCGTCGCTGGCGTGTCGGCGAGATAGAGTTGCGCTTGCGCCGTCACCCAGGACCCGAAGAACAGGGCATCGGAGGCGTCGTTGTCGATGATACTTCTCCCTGTCACCGCAAGATCCGTCCAGGGTGAGAACAACACCGCGGCAACCGGCGGCGGGTCCTTCGCATCGCGCAAGGCGACAAGCAGGGCCAAAGCGAGGCCACCGCCAGCCGAATCGCCAGCGATGACGACGTGGGAAGGAAGCGTTCCTGCGGAAATCAGCGCACGATAGGCTGCCAGCGCATCGTCCAGCGCCGCCGGAAAAGGATGCTCGGGTGCCAGGCGGTAATCGAGAGCGAACAGGCGCGCGTTGCTCCAGGCCGCCAGGCGCGAGGTTATCGATCGGTGAGTCCGAGCCGACATCGTGACGTAGGCGCCGCCATGAAGATACAGTATGCACCCCACGTTGGTGGGCGCGGCGGGCTCGATCCATTCGCCCTTCAGGACGGTTCCATGCTCGGCGCGAATTTGCCAACCCGGCGGCAGCCTCGCCGGAAACGGCACTCTGGCGGCGCGCGCGCGCGAGGTCGCGATGTCCTGGCTGAGAAGCGAATTCGGTTTGATCCAGCGGCGCAAGGCCCAGGTCAACAACTGATTCTGCACGCTCATACGCCACACCCGATACCTGACCCCTGGCTGCTTCCGACGGAGGTTTCCCGCTACGTGCAGGCGCCGTCGAGGTTGGCGATACCAAAGGCGCCGATCAGGGGCATCTCCCGGGTCCTGACCACGATATGCGAGACGGTTCGATCGAAGCGGTCGACGAGGCGCCAATTGGCGTCCGGTGCCCGGACAAGCGTCATCTGGCAACTGCGATATTCGCCGGTGAAGCCGTTATAGAGGTACGATGTCACCAGCTTCGCCATACCCGACGGTGTGGAGAAATGACCCTGCAGGATGATGGCGTCATAGCCTGGAACGCCGTCTAAAACCGCGCCATGGCTGCTTTCGACCGTCGCCATGGAAAACTCCGCGATCTTGACTTGCTCGGACTCCGTGTGCGCGCCCGTGGACACGAAGCGGTGCGTTTCGAGGCGGATCCCCTTGACCGCATCGCCTTGCAGGGACAGCCCGAGGCACTGGAAACTGCCGTCGCGGTTGTTGTCGATCGTGGCAAGCAGCTTGATCGACGCGGTCGAACCAGCGCAAATCCCGTCTTGTCGGCTGGCCGCGGCGGACGAAGTCTGGGGCAAGGTCGCGGCTCGGACGGGAAGGCCCGCAAGAGCGAGCGCGGCGATGCCGACCAATGCGGCGTTGCGTCCAAACGACTTCCGACTCATCGCGAAATAGCCTTGCCATGTGACTTTAACGGCGGAACGCCTGATCCGATCATGCTTCGGGGCGCATGTTGGAGATGACCCAACGCGCGGAAAACGCGCCAGGCTTGGACCGAATCCGGAGATCTGCAGCGTGGCGTCGAAGCGGTCTGGGCCAGACCGTCCGGGAGTGTCCAGAGATTGGGGTGCACGCGACCCGCCAGGGCTGCAGGCCATCGTCAGCGACCGGCTGAACCGAAATTTCCAGCTGCCCATTTCAGCCGTTTATCAATATCGCGTGATCCGAGCGGAATTACAAGGAGTAAGTGGCCGGACAAGACGAATGCGCAGCGGCGACCGGGTCACCGCGCCAGGCGTGATCGCCGGAGCCGCGCATAGGTAGTTTCCGATCCTGCCACCGCAAGCCGCCCGGGAATATGGTCAGGGTCCCTGGAGGATACGACAGGAGCGCCCCATGCCTCGTTGTCGGACCTCAGTGGTCGATCGTGCCTTCAACGGGGTGTGCTCGCGACGGTGGTGTTTTGTGGCCGCGCGCGGCCCGTCGGCACCGGCAAAGTCGAGACAGCATGCTGTGCCACTTCGAGAAACCGCCCGATCGCGCCGGCGCGGGCTTGAGTCAACTTCAACGTGAGGCTTCCGGTATCGATGAGATGAGTGAACGAAGGGAAAGGACCGAAACCAGCATTGCCCTCAACAACCTCCGGGCTGTTGTGATTGTTATCGTGTTGGCCTTCCACTCCGTCCTGGCCTATCTCGCCTCCCTGGGTCCGTCGGCGTTTGCCTTCGACAGTGCCCCCTATCAGTGGCGCGCCTTTCCCATCGTCGACGCCGACCGCTGGCTTGGCTTTGACGTCTTCTGCGCCTCGCAGGACGTCTATCTGATGTCCTTCATGTTTTTCCTGTCGGCCTTGTTCACGTGGTCGAGTCTTGCGCGCAAACAGCCTCGGAAGTTTCTCGGCGATCGATTGCTGCGGCTGGGTGTGCCGTTCGCCTTCGCGCTGATCGTCGTCATGCCGTTCGCGCTTTATCCGGTCTATCGGGTAACCGCGATCGACCCTGGGTTAGGCGCCTACGCGCGTCATTATCTGGCGCTGCCCTTCTGGCCCAACGGACCGATGTGGTTCATATGGCAACTCCTGGCCTTGGCCATCGTGGCTGCCGGCGTGCATCGCTGCGCGCCGCAGTGGGTGGATTCTCTCGCCCTATGGTCGTCGGGTGCCGCCAGCCGTCCCGGCCGGTATTTCGCCGGCCTGGTGGCGGCCTCCGCTGTGGCCTATGTCCCCCTGGCAATTGCTTTCACGCCATGGGCTTGGTCGGATCACGGGCCATTCGCGTTTCAGTTCAGTCGCCCCTTGCTCTATGCGGTATATTATTTCGCGGGCCTCGGGGTTGGCGCCCACGGCCTCGGGCGCGGCCTGCTGGCTCCGGAGGGAATGCTGGCGCGGCGGTGGGCTGCCTGGCTTGCAGGCGCGCTCGTGTCGTTCCTGCTCTGGATGGGACTGATGGCGTTGGCAATGACCTATAGGTCGTCAGCGCCGCTCGGACTGCAGATCGCCGT
>Ga0181535_10003413_pt1 | contig 18448 bp, 11 predicted proteins | sample PEATcosm2014_Bin_44_FD_119774 | JGI IMG/M metagenome (GOLD analysis project Ga0181535, IMG submission 119774) | Peatland microbial communities from MTU Mesocosm Facility, Houghton, MI, USA - PEATcosm2014_Bin17_30_metaG | ecosystem: Environmental > Terrestrial > Soil > Wetlands > Peat | place... | reverse complement strand
CGGCCTCTTTAACGACGCCGAAACTCCCCAGAGAAAAGTCGCGCGCCTGGCCCTCTTCCTCAGCTTCAGTTATATCGGCATAATCCTCGCCATGCGCAGCAACAAGGAAGACTTTTCCCTCATCATTCCCTATGTCCGATTCGCCCCAAAAAACAAACTCGAAAATTTGCTCCTGCTCGACACCAGCGTTATTATTGACGGTCGCATCGCCGATTTGATTGAAGCCAATTTCATCGAGGGACTGCTCGTCGTCCCTCGTTTCGTCCTCAACGAATTGCAGAACATCGCCGATTCCAACGACCCCGTTGTCCGCGCCCGGGGCCGGCGCGGCCTGGAAATGTTGGCCCGCCTCCAGACCAACAAACGCAACGAACTCAAAATTCACGACGCCGATTTTCCCGAGGAAAAGGAAGTGGACGCCAAACTCGTGCGTCTGGCCAAGGTTCTCGGCGCAAAACTCTACACCAACGATTACAACCTCGGCAAAGTCGCCGAACTCCAATCCGTCCCCTACGTCAATCTAAACGAACTGGCCAGCGCCCTGAAACCTGTCATTTTGCCCGGCGAAGTCTTCAGCCTCCGCATCGCGCGCGAAGGCAAGGACAAAGGCCAGGGGATCGGCTATCTCAACGACGGCACCATGGTCGTTGTCAACAACGCCCAAAGCATGATCGGACAACAGACCGTCGTCAAAGTCACCAGCCTGTTGCGGACCGGCGCCGGCGTGATCATTTTCGCCGAATTGACGGCCTCAACCCCCGCCTGATCCGCATATCTTATCCATGAAGCGTGATTTCAACCAACAGATGCGCCGGCTGCAAAATACATTGTCCCCTGGCGAAATCCTCCTCGACTTGGACTCCCGCCAGAAAAACAGCGGCGACAAATGGTTCGCCTCCCATCTGCCCGAAGCCGTGGCCGCGCCGCGCAACGCCGCATCGGTCTCAAAAATCCTGCGCTTCGCCAACCGTCACGCTATTCCCGTCACGCCTCGCGGCGCCGGATTCGGCTACGTCGGCGGCTGCGTCCCCGTCCGCGGCGGCATCGCCTTGTCGCTCGCGCGCATGAACAAAATCAAGGAAATCAGTTCCGGCGATTTTGTGGCGGTCGCCCAAGCCGGCGTCATCTTGCAAAAATTGCAGGACGCGGCGGAGAAGAAGAAATTATACTATCCGCCCGACCCGGCCAGCAAAGCCGATTGCAGTGTCGGCGGCACCGTGGCCACCAACGCCGGCGGACCGCGCTGCTTGAAGTACGGCGTGACCCGCGATTATGTCCTCGGCCTGCAAGCCGTCCTGGCCGACGGAACCATCGTTTCCCTCGGCGGTCGCACCCACAAAAATAAAACCGGCTTCGACTTGACTCGTTTGTTCACCGGTTCCGAGGGATTGCTCGGCGTCATCACCGAAGTCACCCTGAAACTCATCCCCCTGCCCCCTTTCCACGGGTTGCTCGTGATCGGGTTCGATTCAATGAAGGAGGCCGCCCGCGCCATTCGCGAAATTTTCGCCCAAGGCTTCCTGCCCTGCGCATTGGAAGTCGCCGACCAATTCACCCTCGACGCCGTGCGGCGCCGCACCGGCAGCGGACGACTCCATCATGCCCGCGCCTTGATCATGGTGGAACTGGACGGCCAGGAAAACTCGGTCCTCGGCGAAATGAGATCGCTCGAAAAACTGGCGCGCAACCAGAAGCCCGTCTTTATGGAACGCGCGCGCGGCAACGCGGAATGTGAGAAACTTTGGGAATTGCGCCGGGAATTTTCCTTTTCGTTGCGCGACACCGGCTTGATCAAATTGAATCAGGATATCGTCGTGCCGCGCGGCCGGTTGGAGGATTTATTCGAGTTCACCAGCCGCTTGCAAAAAAAATCCGGCCTCCCCATCGCCTGCTTCGGACACGCCGGCGACGGCAATATTCATGTCAATGTCATGTACGACGAAAAATGGCCGGACGTGCAAACCCGGACCCGCGACGCCTTGGACGAATTATTCCGGCAAGTGCTTGCCTGGAACGGCGCCATCACCGGCGAACACGGCATCGGCCTGGCCAAAATGCGCTGGTGGCATATGGCCGCATCGCCCGAACTCCTGTCTCTTCACCGCCTAATCAAAAAAAGCCTGGATCCAAAACGAATTTTGAATCCAGGCAAATTTGTCTGACAATAGGGTTGGTTACTGGCGATAGCCGCCGCCACCGCCGCCGCCGCTGCGACGTTCTCCGCCGCTGCCGCCACGATAGCCGCCGCCGCCGCGATATCCGCCACCACCACCACCACCGCCTAGAGGCCGCTCTTCACGGGGACGCGCTTCGTTGACTGTCAAGGGGCGACCCTGAAAGTCTTTCGAATGGAACATTTGAATTGCCTTTTCCGCGTCTTCCTGCGATCCCATCTCGACGAAGGCGAAACCACGGGAACGGCCTGTCATACGGTCCTGCATTATGTTGACCGACACTACAACTCCGGCTTGCGCGAAATGATCTTGCAAGTCGTTTTCCGTCGCGGTGAAGGTGAGATTACCGACGAATAGTTTTGCTGGCATATTACTTTTACTGTTAACCCATTTCGTTGCTGCATGACCCTAAAAAAGGGCCTTTCAACCAAACATTCAGCGTTGGGGACAAGCTGAATGAGCGAACCTTAAAAAAATGCAAACAATACGCAAACAAAAAATGACCATTATTTTTCGGCCGTTTTACCCCCTAACAAGACCACAAACTCGCCCCTGACCGCCTTTTTTTTCACCTCTTCCAGCAATTCCTTGGCTGTTCCCGGCCGGATTTCCTCAAATTTCTTGGTCAATTCCCGAGCCAAAACCACCCGGCGCTCCGGATACAATTCCGCCAGTTCTTCCAAAAATTTGACAATCCGGTAAGGCGATTCATAAAATATCAGCGTCCCGGGAATACCGGTCATCCCCTCCAACTGCCGCCGCCGCTGGGCTGATTTATGGGGCAAAAATCCAATGAAATGAAACTCTTCGCTGGACAGCCCGCTGGAGGTCAGCGCCGCCACCAGCGCGCACGGCCCCGGCACCGCTTCCACCCGCAGTCCTGCCGCCAATGCCGCCTTCACCACCCGCTCCCCCGGATCGCTGATGCCCGGCGTGCCGGCGTCCGTGACCAACGCCACCTTTTCCCCGCGCTTCAACCGCTCCAAAATTTCCTCGCTACGCCTGGCTTCGTTGAATTGAAAATAGCTCAAAAGCGGCTTGGCTATCCCAAAGTGTTTCAATAACTGGCCCGAATGACGCGTGTCCTCCGCCGCCACCACATCGCACTCCCTCAACACCCGCAACGCGCGCAGTGTTATGTCTTCCAAATTGCCAATCGGCGTTGCCACCAAATACAGCGTCCCGGCGGTCAACGGCGGAAGGGTTGTTATATCATTCATGTCACTCAATCCCGTCAGCGTCCCGCAATCCCGCCCAAATTTCAAGCCCGCCGTCCAACCACATAATATAAGGCGGGTTGTGACCCGCGTCAGTCTATATGAATATGCCAGCTAGTCCGCCTTGAAGGCCCAGTTCCCTGACCGGGCGAATTTTAGACACGCTGTCAGTTCCGCCGGTTGGTCACGGCGGGGTTGGGCGCCATCTGAACGGAATGCCGGGTTTTTGGGTCAGAACTACGTTAACCAATGAATGCGTACTCAAAATCCAAAATCCGGTGGTTCTTTGGACTGTTTCTGCGGCTGGCGTTGGTGACGGGTACTGTCTGTTTATTGTTCATCCTGCTCCAGCTAATGTCCCCGCATTGGAAACTCCGTTTATTCGGAGGCCACCATCTTTTCTGGTTCGTGGGGATCGTGCTGTTGGCCGGCTACACTTGGGCGGTTCACTTTGGGTTTCCGTTTTTTCCGCTGCGCAGCCACCGCTGGCGTTTGATCTTTTCAGCGATCCTGGCCTCGGTGCTGGTCGCCGCCTGTTATGCCACGGTTTGCGCCGCCTTTTTGCTGCTCATGTCATCAGGGATGGGGGCATGGTTCGTTTCCCCGATGGCGCCCGTGAACCGGATACTTTTTGTGGATGCGGCAGGCTTTCTTGACCGGGATTTTTATCTCTTCGCCGAGGCCAGGGGGCAGAAAGCAAGATTTGTTGCGCGGTTGGATGAAACTGGTTACTACCGCTTGTCCAATGTACAATGGACCAAAGATGGCCAGGTGGTTGTTTGTTCGCTAATCCTGCTGGGCGGAATCTCGGACACGGGCCATGCCACCATGACAGAAGGTGAGCTGCCTACCGCCGCCGTCATCGCTTATGACTTCAGCGTCGGCCAAACCATCGCTCCCTCGTGGCTGGCCTTCGATACTCAGGGGTTGGAAGCCAAGGAATCCAGTTGGCGAGAATTTGAACCGGCGGTTCAAAAGCTCGCGGCCGCGCATGGCGGATTAACGCGGAACCGAATCACCGACGATATCGTCAGAAGCAAGGAGAAACTGATGATGTTCTGGCAAATTCCCCAAGTGCCGTAGGAGCGTGTCTGAAGCATCATGCACATACGAGTCACTTTATAGAGATCAGTCAGGCCATCCAGTATGACGCCTTGATTGCAGGTCCAGGTGGTTTCACCGTTGTTCGCGCAATTGGTGGTTAATCCGTCATTGATCAGGCTTTTCGCGTCGATCATGCCGCTGTTCAGCCCGCGCCGCGTTCATCAATGTCCAGAGCCTTGCCTCACGCGCGCCAAACGGTCTGGCAACCGCTGGCGCTGCCGCAAACATCCATCCACTGGCCTGTTACGGGTGATTCGTTCGCGCGGCAATATAATCTACTGCGTCCAAATTACGAAATATTCCGGCGTGCTGCTCGGAGTGATGGAGACGCTGAAATTGCCGTTCGCGTCATAGTGGCCGGTTGCCACGGTCGTCCAGGCGCTGAGCGGCTGCAACGCCACGTTGGTGCTCTCCAGCAAAACGTAAGGCTCGTTGGGCACTCCGTTGGTCCCCTTGATCGTCACCATCCCCCCGGAAATACTGTAACCGACATTGGTGATTGCCGCCGGCGGAGGAACGGACGCCGCCACAACGGACAAAGCTCCAGTGGTCGCCAGGTTGTTTGTGTTCCACGCCAGGCCAAAACCCGGAGCGCCGGGCCGGGAAGGAATGATGCTGTTAAACGTTCCATTCAGGCCGCCGGCGGCTTGGAACAGCGTGAATGTCTTTCCGGGCGCAAGCGTTCCGGCCAGATTCGTCAGAACCAACGTCCCGCCGTAGGTCAGGCTTCCGGCAACGGACAATTGATCGCTGGTTTGGTTGCCCGCGTTGAGCTTCATCACGGTAGTGCCACCCAATGCGCTGGCACCGACGTCGCCCGGGCTGCCCACCGTAAGGGCGCCGATGGTTGAAGCGGAGCCAGGCGCTATGGTCGCGCCGCTCACCGACACCACCATGCCTGTCACGGCGCCAAAACCGCTCAATACCTGTCCGCTTTGCAATGTCAGTGTCTGGGAATTGGTATTGCCGCTTAGGTCCAAAGCCGTGTTGGGAAAAAGCTGGATGCCGGCCGTATTGGCAAGGGATCCCGCGCCCGGCAGGGCGAGCGTCCCGTTGCTGATGACCGTGTTGCCGGTGTATGTGTTATTGCTCGCCAGATTCAGCACGCCCAATCCGATCTTCACCAGCGACCCGCTGCCGCCGAGGACGCCGTCAAAGTTCAACACCCCATCCGAGGCCGTGACATCAAACTGGCAATTGGTGCCGCTGAGCATGGCCGTGTAGCCGGAGACGGTGTCCAAGGTGGAGGTGCTGCTGGCAGCGCCGCTGCCGTTGAGCAATGTGGCGCTGTTGCGCAGCGTCCCGCCGCTGGAAATTGAAAGTTCGTCCACGTTTTCGTTCCAGCCGTTCAAGTCCCACACGCCGCCGGACAAGTTCACCGGCAACGGGACGTTCTTGGTGTCGGAGTGAATCTGGTAGTTGTTTTCTTCCTGCACCAGCGCATTGGACTGGACTGTCAAACCAACGTTGTTGCCCCCCGTAATGGCCTGGCCTCCGGTGTTACCCAGCGTAACCTCGCCTGCGTTGACCACCAATCCCAGACTCTGGGACGACGAGGTCGCCCCGGTGAGCGCCCAAGTGCCATTGCCGGTCTTAATCACCTCGGTGTTGTTGTTGGCCACGACGCCAACGGTGGTCAGAGTGTTGCTGACAATATTTACGGTGATGTTTCCCAGCCCGTTCGGAATGGAAACATTCGCGGCGCCCAAGCTCAGGTTGGTAGTTCCAATAAAATTGAAACTGCCCGCCCAAATGTAAGAGCTTTGTCCCAATGTTAAAGGCCCTCCGCTGGTGTTATCAATCGTCGTGCCGTTGTCGATGGTGAAAACGCTCTGCCCCCCGGCGGCGCTGTTATTAATGTTCACCTGGCCGCCGGCGAGCACAAAGCCGCCGCCCAAAAAGTTGTTGCCCGGCAACGTCAACACCCCATTGCCTGTCTTGGTCAGTTGATAGCCGCTCCCGCCGTCGGAAATCTGACCGGCGACAACCAGGTCTTCGGCGCCGACATTGACGGCAATATTCCCGGTTATCAGCACGTTGGCGGCGCCGGTATTGAAGTTGTTGGCCGAGCCGGCATAGGTGAAATTGTTATTCCAAGTTTCAGGAATCCAGGCCTGCAAGGTGACATCCGACCCGCTGGTGTTATCTATCGCGCCGCCATTGATGGTCAGCGTCCCGGTGCCAATCGGGCTGGCGGAGCCGGTGCCGCCGTTGTTGATGTTCAACTGACCGCCGTTGATGGTCGTGCCGCCGTTGTAGGAGTTCGCACCCGCCAGCGTCACTGTCCCGCTGCCCACCAAGGATACGCTGGCGGAACCGGAAATGCTGCCGCTCCCGGAAATGACGTAGTTCTTGGCCGAGTTGTTGAATGTCACGGAAAGCGGATTGACGGTCGTGTTCAAGGCAACCGAAATGGGCGAAGACCCGCCCGAATCATCAAAGATCACCGCATCGCCGTCGGCATAGTCGGCCCCAACTCCGGCCAGCAGCCAATTTTTTGAAGTGAAATCCCAGGCGCTATTACCCCCATCCCAGTAAACCGGCGTGATGCTGGAACTCGTGACTTGCAGGCAAATCGTCTTGCCAATGTTCACAATGGTTCCCGCCGAGGCGGATCCTCCTGACCACGTTATCATGCCGCTGCCTGGCAGCGCGCCGTTGAGGCTGCCGGTGTATGCGATGAGCGGATAGGTCCCCTCCGCAATCGCCGTGCCGCCCACAGTCACAGTGGGCGTGGTCGTGAAAACCACGTTGCCCGCAACCTGAATCGGCGCCACCAACGGACTGGGTGGAAGCGAGCCAAATTGAAACGCCAGCGCCGGCGTTCCATTTTGGATGGTAAGTGCGCCAACGGACCAATCTTCCCCCGGCTCCGTCATTTGCATGGCGAGGGCGGGCGATCCCGTCGAACCATCCAGGAGAACAGGGCCGCTTGTCATCGAAAATGCCCCCGTCACAACCGCCAGCGTGCCGTTGCTAACCGCAGTGGTCCCGGCATATTTGTTCGTCCCGCTCAAAGTCAGTGTGCCGCCGCCTGTCATGCTCAACCCGGCGCCTCCCCCCTTGTCCGTCAGCGCGCCGGAAAGTGTGATGTTATGCGGAGTGCCGTTGTTATCCGCGCACTGGAAGATGGTGTTGCCGCCGGCAGTGCCAAGAGTCATCGGCACGGATGAGGACCAAGTCGCCAAGGCGCCCACGGTGCCGCCGGAAAGCGCAATGCTGAAGGGACCGGTGTAAGATCCGCCCCGCGTGATGCCATTTGCCCCAACATACAAGATCCCGCCCGATTGGGTCAGCGTGGCCGAACCTACGCCGCCGCCCAACCCAATAACAATTCCCCCCCATGCGTTGATCGTGCCGCCCGATTGGGTCAACACCCCCGTCTCGCTCGCCAAAGATGAACCGGTGTCAAAAAAGGCTATCTGGCTTGCCAGTTGGCCGGCGGTGCCCACGTTCAAAACTCCGCCGCTGACATTGACTGTGGCGTTCCCATTCGCGTTGGCGTCATAAACAATCGCCAGGTTGCGGGCCGTGGTGCCCGTCCCAATATTCACCGTGCCGTCCTGAACCGCCAGGGTCCCGCTTCCGCCGCTGCGCCCTATGATAAAAACGTTGCCGTTGAACGTGGCAACCGTTGAGGAACCACTCACCGTAAGAGCGCCGCTGCTGTAGGAAGTCCCGTTGATCGTCGCAGGATACCCGATGTAAAAGCTGGAGCTTGGAGTCAACGCACCGTTGGTCACGTTGACCTGGGTAAGAACAAACACGATCCCGGGATTGTTGATAACGCCGCTCAAATTGATCGCGCTGCCAGCCGCCCCCGCCAAACGAACTTGTTGGCTGGCGGTAAGATTGCCCGTAACATTCACGGTCGCTCCGCTGCCAAGCACCCAATACGGACTCGTGCCGCTGCCGGCCATGTTGCAGTTGAATGTCACCGTCTTGCCGGCGGCGACGGACAATGTGTTGGTGGTGCAGATGTAAATGGCGTTGGCGCCGGAAAAAACATACCCGTTGTTGTTGATGTAGAGGTTGTTGGTAACGGCGATCTGACTGGAATCCAGCGAGACCGCATAGGTGCCGGGTGCCGCGTCCGGGCCGTTAAAGGTGGCGCCGTTCAACCCCGCCGTGGTGCTGGTCTGCGACCAGACAACGTCACTGGCGCCATTCCACCAGACCGCGTTTCCGGCGGTGGTATCCCAGTTGCCGTTGCCAGCGGTGGTCCCGCCATTGTTGAGGGGATCCCAAATCAATTGCGGGGCGGGCGCGGCGCTGCCAATCCCAACGGTTAAACAATATATCCCGACCAACGAAAAAACGGATGTGATGCGCATAATTTTCGCAGAGTTTAATTTGGCGGTTAAACGTTTCAGTGATTCTTACCGAATATAAGCACCACGCTTGCCCTTGGCAAGCATTTTCTGCGGGATTTTTGCGAAATCCGCCCTGCCTAAAAATACTTTTGCAGAAGCGGTTGCAACGCCTTTTTCGTCTTTGTCGGCCAGCATTTTTTGTCCGTCATGATCGCGTTTTTCAACGCCTCGTGACACGGCCAGCTCGGCTCCGCCGGAATCTCAGGCAGCACCCGCGCGATGATCGCCTTGGCTTGCCCCGCGTTCTTCATCAAATTCGCCACCACCATCTCCACCGTCACATGCGCCTCGTCCGCCTTCCAGCAATCATAGTCCGTGATCATCGCCATGGTGGCGTAGGCTATTTCCGCTTCCCGCGCGCACCTCGCCTCACCCAGATTGGTCATGCCGACGACGTCGTACCCAAGCCGGTGATTGGTCATCGACTCCGCCCGGGTGCTGAACGCCGGCCCTTCCATGTTCACATATGTCCCGCCATTGTGAACCCGCGCCCCTTCCGCCCGGCAGCCTTGGTAAAGCAATTCCCGCAATTCCGCGCAAATCGGGTCCGCAAACGCAATGTGCCCCACGATCCCGTTGCCAAAAAATGTGTGCTCAAAGGACCGCTTCGTCCGATCCACAAATTGGTCCGGCAGCACAATGTCGCAGGGCTTGTGTTTCTTCTGCAACGATCCCACCGCGCTCACGCTGATAACCCACTCCACCCCCAGCTTCTTCATCCCGTATATGTTGGCGCGATGATTCAATTCCGACGGCAAAATGCGGTGCCCGCGCCCGTGCCGCGGCAAAAACACCACCTCCCGCCCCCCCAGTTCCCCGGTCAGATACGCGTCCGACGGCGAACCAAAAGGCGTCTTCTCCGTCACCCATTTCTGCCGGGTGAATCCTTCTATGTGATAAAGTCCGCTGCCGCCAATGATTCCAATTCGATGTGTTTTCATATTCTATTGACCCGCGCAGCATACGGTTTTTTTCGCGCCGTGAAACTTTAAACTTTAAACTTTCCCGCCCCTTTCGCATTATCCCATCCATGACGGATTTATTTGATTTGACTGGTGAGGTTGCCGTTGTCATCGGCGGCACTGGCGTGTTGGGCGGCAAAATCGCCGAGGGCTTGGGACAGGCGGGAGCCAAGGTCGCCGTCCTGGGACGCAACACCGCGCGCGGCGAGGCCTGCGCCCAACGCATCCGTAACAGCAAAGGCAACGCCCGCTTCTTCTCCGCCGACGCCATCTCGCGCGAAAGCTTGCGTCAGGCCGCCGAGGAAATTGAATTGGCCTTCGGCGCACCCACTGTCCTGGTCAACGCCGCCGGCGGCAATGATCCCAAGGTCACTGTGACGGAGCAGTTCAAATTTGAGCAAATCAAGCTGGAGGATTGGCGGGCCAACTTCGATATGAACCTCGTGGCCGGCATGCTCCTGCCCTGCCAGGTTTTCGGCCCCGGCATGGTCGCGCACGGCAAGGGCAGCATCATCAATTTTGCCAGTGTGTCCGCCCACCTGCCCCTCTCCCGCGTCGTCGCCTATTCCGCCGCCAAGGCCGCCGTCATGAATTTGACCAAGTTCCTCGCCCGCGAATGGGCTTCCCGCCATGTCCGGGTCAATTCCATCACCCCGGGTTTCTTCCCTGCGGAACAAAATCGCCGCCTTCTCTTCAACGCCAACGGCACGCCGACTGATCGCGCCAAAAGCGTCTTGGCTCACACTTCCATGAACCGCTTCGGCGAGCCTGAGGAATTGGTCGGCGTCGCGGTTTTCCTGGCCAGCAGCCGCGCCAGCAGTTTTGTCACCGGCGCGGACATCGCCATCGACGGCGGTTTCACGGCTCAGACCATTTAAAGCTGCGTCTTCGCCTCGGCCAGCCCAAGGTCAACATCCTGCCCCCCGATGGTCTGGTGGCAGTGTGCCGCCAGCGTGATGTGCGCGCCGGGTTTGAGCAACTCCCGCGCCGCCGGATCAATGTCAAGCAGCACATAACTGGTCGTGTAGCCGCTTTCCGACCCCGCCAGAACCCCGTTCACGTAGATTTCCACATCCTCGTCGTGAAACACGTTGAACTTCAGATTCGATACCGGGGCCGGGGGCATGATGAAATCCCGGCGCACCCAGATATCGCCCGTGTTCCACTGCGTGCGCACCACCGCGCCCGGCGCAAATGTTCCGAAGCCCGCCGGACCTTCCTTCCACCCTGCCATGTCAAAACCCGGCTGCGCCCAGTCCGCCTCCGGTTTCACTGTCGTGTAATGCCACGTCACCGGAACCTGGCGCGCCGTGGGAACTATTTCCACGACCTTCGGCATCGGCGGCAACGGCGCCCAATTTGCCGGATGCGTCTTATCCCCGGCTGACCACTTTTTCCACACCGCGTCATCCGTGAGCATCTTGATGAATACTCCCCCCACCACGGGCCGGGCATGCATCCCTGAACTGTGGATTTTATCCGTCTCATACGAATCCACCACAGGCACGCGCGAGGTTGTCTGGTTCAAATAATCGTAAATCGGCGAGATGAATCCGGCAAAGTCCCCCGCGTTTTCTGACAGGGTGGCGCTCCAGATCGACCAGTCCGTTTTGGTCAGATGCACCCGCGAATCCAGCGGCAGCCCGTAGGGTTGCATCATTTTTTTGTAATACGCGATTTCCGTCCGGGCCACTCCCGCCGGAAACACATTCAGGCCCAGCACCCGGTCCCAGACCAGATTATATTTCTGGCTCCAAGTGTGCGGCTTGTCGAAAGCCAGTTTGTAGTGATCTCCTTCCCCGTCCGCCTCCATCCAATGTTGCGCGTCGGCCCGCGCCAGTTTCAAATATCTTTCCGACGTCGCCCGGTCGCCCCGCCGTCCGCACAAATCGCCGTAGGCCGCCAGCCCCAAAATCGCTTTGACGGATAAATTGGCGTTGTGCGCCAGATGCCCCATGAAATCGTCCGTGCAGAGTTGATCTTCCGGGTCCAATCCGTATTGCTCAAGATACTTGGCCCATTGCGTCAATTGCGGCCACCACGGCGAAACAAAATTCGCGTTGCCGTCCGCCTTGGCTATCGCATCGCACAGGATCAGCATGTTGCCGCTCTCTTCCACCGGCATGCCTTCCCCGCCGTCGTCCGTCCCGCGCGCAATCGGATACGTCCCCAGATCATGCGGCGCATTGGGAAATTTCCAGTGCGCCGATGCCGCGTAACTCAAAATCGGAACAATCGAACTTTTGGCCAGCGCCGGGCTTAACAGCGCAAAAATGGGGTCCATCGGGAAAATCACGTCCACCGTCGCGATGTCGCCGTTGCTCGTGTTTTCTTTTGTGAATAGCAAAGGCTGCCCGTTCCCGTCCGCCGCCAATCCGCAGGCGGCCAGACATTGCCGGTAGGCCAGGGCCGCGATCCGCGCATATCGTTCGCCTCCCACCCGGGTCAGATCTGCCATCAGGTCCCGGTCAAATTCTTCGCAGCGCTTCGTCAACCGCCCGTAGTCGCTCTCCGCCGATGTCAGCAGTTTCTCCGGCCCGGCCCCGTCCCGCCTCCAATAAGGCCGCAGGTCCCTGCCAAAATATTTGATCGCATAGATCTCGTCGTAGGCAACCATCGCATGGCACGACACCGGTTTGGCCTCCACTGTGCCAAGGTCAAAGGTAAAGGCCAGCGCCGGTTCTTCATCGTTCGCCGCCCGCGGTTTCCGGCTCTCATCCACCGCCGGAACCACCCCCATATCCGCAAAGGACTTCAACAGCGTCTGGCTGTTCCCCATGGCCGATTGCGATTTCCGGCTCGGCGCCGCCAGATAGGCATAACCCCAGTCGATGCGGTGATCGTCTCCGCCCGACCCCAGCACCGGCTGTTGCGCCGTGCCAATGTGCATCGCGGTCAGCCCCCCCGCATTTTTCAACAGGGCCAGCCCTCCCGCCTTTTCCCGCCCCCAATTCACTTTCTCTCCTGGATCGTTGACTGTCAGCAGCCCGCTGATGCTGTCATATATGGAAACAGCGCGCGGCACTCCGTCCACCGACCGCACTGTCCATGTGATGTAGGTCAATGGCCGGGACAACACATCCAGGTCATGCGGCAACGCCGGGGTCATGAAGGTTAGCGTGACGTGAACCTGCGCATCCTCAAACTCATAAATGCTGCGCGTCGGGGTGACTTCCAATCCCGTCTGCGGCATGGCCGGCACGTTCGTCGGTTCGCTTCCCATCAAACGCCGCGCCACCCCGTCCACCCGGATCAGGCTGGCTAATGGATGCGGATGATGCGTCCAATGCCGCGTCACATCATCGGTCAAATGATCCGCTTCCGACCAGATGCTCAAATAGGGATCGCTTGTGACCAGGGGAACCGCTGGCGGACGGAAATTGGGCGCGGAACCTGCCGCGGCTGCGCCGTAACCGGCCGCGAAAACCGCTGCCAGCAGAACAATTTTTGGGATTCGCATAAGCATTCGATGTCCCGCCATATTCGCGCAAACCGCCGTCATGTCAAAGCCTTCCTTCGCCAAATGTTTTCCGTGGTATAAACGGTCGTAATGTGAGTTGACACCGGCCCCGTTTCAGTGAAAACATTCACACGCTGGATCTATGCACCCGGTGATAGCAACAAGTGGACTCCTTCGCCCCAAAAGCCCCCTTCAACTGCCCCAACAGAAGCAGTTGAATTCAGGATTCCTGTGCCTTCCCATCATCGCCTTGGTGGCACTGGCCGGCTGCCTTTTTATTCTTCGTTTGACCGCCCCTCCCAACCTCCTCGACTACGACCAGGAGCGGCCCGCCGCTTACGTCCTTGATGCCGTTCAAAACGGCCACTGGATTTGCCAGCGCGACCTGTCCGGGGATATTTCCTCCAAACCGCCCCTCTGGACCTGGATCAGCGCCATGGTCACCATGGCCGCCGGACGAATCAGCTTTTTCTCCCTTTACCTGCCCTGCTTCATCGGTGTGTGCGGCACCATTCTGATCCTATTTGCCGCCGGCCGCCGTTACTTCGGACCGCGCGCCGCCTTTTTGGCCGCCGCCGCTTCCATGCTCACCCCCGCCGGCTTCAAACAATTGGGATTGGCCCGCACGGATACCATTTTCATGTTGACAGTAACCGTTGCCGCCTTGCTCGCTTTCCGGGCCTGGATGTCCGGCCGGGGCTGGACCTGGTTTTGGCTCGCCGCCGCCGTCGCCACCCTGACCAAGGGACCCCTGGGTGTGGTGCTGGCCGCTGGCGGCTTGCTCGCCGCCTCCTGGGAACGCCGTTCCGGGCGACCCCTTCCTTTGCGCGGAGGCCACGTCGCCGGAATCCTCGCCTACGCCGCCATCGTCGGCGGCTGGTTTCTTCTTGCCTACCACCAGTACGGGACCGCCCTCACTGATAAAATGCTCTGCAAGGAATTGATCGGCCACGCCTGCTCCGACGGCAACGGCACTTTCCCAGGAATGCACTTTTATCAACCCCCTCTTTATTTTCTCGCCCAATCGGCCCCTTGGAGTCTGCTGACTTTCGTCGCCCTGTGGCGCGTTTGGAAATTTCCCGCCCGCGACAACACGGTCCGCCGCTTCGAACGCTTTCTCTTCTGCTGGTTCCTCCTCGGCCTGACCATCTTTTCGCTCGCCCCCAATCAGCGCGGTGACCACCTCTGGCCCATCCTGCCCGCCGCCGCTTTATTGGCCGGATACGAAATGGAGCGTCTTGCCCGTTCTCTTGCTCCGTCCGTCGTGTTCCGCTGCGCCGTCGCCGCCATCCTCGTCGAAACCACCGTCCTCGGCGTCTATTATTTCGGCCCCCGCGCCCGCCTCGCTTCTGTCCGGCAAACCACTGCCCTCGCCCAGTTGGCCCACGAAATCGAACACCGTGGCGGCCCCCAATTTCCGCTCTCTCACACCGACGACCGCCCCGCTTTCCAAATCTGCCTCAACACCTTGCGTCCCGCCATCACCGCCGAACGCGCCGCCCAGCTCCTGCGCAGCCCCGAACCGGCCTTCGTCGCTATCAATAATATCGCCGCCCTCCAATCGGCCCGGCACCCTTCCGATCCCCCGCTCGTCACCCTGGCCGGACCTGATATTTCCAATTGCCCCACCCGCATCGTCAGCAATCAGTCCCGGCTCGAACCCATTGATTCCGCCGCCTGTTGCGTCGGCCCTTTCATGGCCCGCTGGCATCATCTCCGATTGGATGGCGCTTCCGAACATGAATGGCGTGTGACCCCCTGCCGCAAAAACGCCGACATCACCATCGTCAACCAGTCTGTCGATCCTCAACTGGCAGGCGTGGCCGTGCTGGCTGATGGGAAAAATCTGCAAAAGAAACGGGTCCTCGCCCCCGGCGAAAGCTGGCGCCTCGTCCTTAACTAACGCGGCGGAAACAGATAAAGGGCAGATTGCCTGCCTTTATCTGTTTCCGCCGCCTGGCTTCCTCTAACCTTGCGAACTGAAGTCTCCCGGTCCGCCTTGCTCGCGCGGGGGAAATTCAAACGTCACCTTGTTCTGGTCATCCAGCACCAGAAAGGCGGGAAAAGGCCGCCCGCTTTTCGATATGAAACCTTTCAGCAAATCCGTGCGCCCCGTCTCCGTCAGCTTCTTAAGCTGGCTGGCATCCACCGGCTGCTGCAAAATCGTCCGGCCCACCTTGAATTTGCACGGTCTCTTGTCCGCCTGCGATTTCTCGCAAACATAGTTCCCCGCCGCCTCAAAGACACGCCCGCCGCAAGCCGGGCATTTCGCCACCGGCTGCGACTTGCTGAAATCCAGCTTCGCCGCCGGCTCCCTGGACTTGGACGCTTCCCCTGCTTTCTTGGGCTTGCGCGGCTCAAATTCAAACCCGACCTTGCCCCCCGCGCCCGCCACCAAAAACGCCTTGAACGGCCGGCCTTTTTTGGAAATAAATTTGTCAATCAGATCCGTCCGGCCATTGGTCAGCAGTTTCTTGATCTGCTCTGTCTCGATTGCCCGTTGCAAAATGATTTTCCCGGTGCGGAAGGTGCATCCCTGCCGTCGCGCCGCCTTTTCGCAGATGTAATTCATCCCGTTCTCATAGACCGGCGAACCGCACGCCGGGCATTTCCCCAACACTTCCCGGCCCGTGAAGTCCAGCGCCTCGGCCGTCGCCTGGCTCTCCTCGTTCTGCTGCCCAAAATCAAATTCCGGTTTCATTTCCGCCGTCAGCTTGATGATCGCGGCAAACGGACGCCCCATCTTGCTCCGAAATCCCTGCAGCGGCCCCACCACCCGCTTCGTGATCAATTCCTCAATCTCTGGAATTTCCATCTGCCGCCCGGCCACGATCTTCCACAGCGCAAAATCGCATTTCTGGCACTGGAATTTTTTGTAATTCTCCTTGATGACCCCGCCGCATTTTGGACACGGTGTCTTCACTTCCCCAAATTCGCCCGGCACAGTATCGCTTTCGTACCCCTTGGTTTTTTTCACGATCTGCTTGGTCATCTCCTCGATCTGGCGCATGAATTCCGCCCGCCCCAATTCCCCGCGCTCCATCTGCTTCAATTTGAATTCCCAGTCCCCCGTCAGTTCTGGCGATGATAGTTCCGGTATGCCTAATCCCCGCAGCAATGTGATCAGCGAAAATGCCTTCGCCGTCGGCTGCAATTCCCGCAGGTTGCGCAAGAGGTATTTTTCAAAAATCAATCCTTCGATGATCGCCGCCCGCGTCGCCGGCGTCCCCAACCCCTTCTCGCTCATCGCTTCCCGTAATTCCTCGTCTTCCACCAGTTTGCCCGCTCCCTCCATGGCCGAAAGCAGCGTTGCTTCGTTGTAGCGCGGTGGCGGCTTGGTCTGGCTGGCCGCCAGACTGATTTTCACGGTGTTGACCACCTCGTTCGGACGCACTGGAACCAGTTGCGGTCCTTGATCTTCCCCTTGCGCTTCCTTCCCGTACACGCTCATCCATCCCGCGTTGACCATCACTTTTCCGTCCGTCCTGAACGCCTCTTCTTTCACATGCGTGATCCGCGTCGAAATCAGAAATTCCGCCGCCGGATAAAAAACCGCCAGGAAACGTCTCGTCACCAAATCGTAAAGTTTCTGCTCGTGCTCGCTCAGTCCTTTCGGCCCGATGGAGGTCGGAATGATGGCAAAGTGATCCGACACTTTCGCGTTGTTGAAAATCCGCTTGTTCGGGTGAACCCATCCCCGCTTCAGTATCTCTCCGGCAAACTGCCCGTAGCCCGCGCCCGAAAGCATTTCCAGCGTCCCTTTCACCGTCCCGATATAATCCTCCGGCAACGCCCGCGAATCCGTTCTCGGATAGGTCAGCGCCTTGTGCCGCTCATACAGGCTTTGCGCCAGCGACAACGTGTTTTTCGCCGAATACCCGAAACGCCCGTTCGCTTCCCGCTGCAAACTCGTCAAATCATAGAGTAGCGGGGACAATTGTGTGCTCGGCTTGGTTTCTTCCGTCACCCGCCCCGGCTGCCCCAGACACTTCTCCCGGATCGCTTCCGCCAGTTTCCGATCCCAAATCCGCTCCGGTTTCAGATCCGTCTCCGCCCCGTTTTTGTCCCGGATAAATTTCTGGTCGAACCACCGCCCCGCATATTCGCCCGCCTGCGCCGCAAATGTCGCCTGCAGTTCGCAATAATCCCGTGGCACAAACTTCCGTATCTTCTCCTCCCGCTCCACCATGATCGCCAGTGTCGGCGTCTGCACCCGCCCCACTGTCGTCAATTGAAACCCGCCTGTCTTGGAATTGAACGCCGTCATCGCCCGCGTCCCGTTGATCCCCACCAGCCAGTCCGATTCCGACCGGCAGACTGCCGCGTCCGCCAGGGCCTGCATCGCGCTTCCTTCGCGCAACGTTGCAAAACCTTCCCGGATCGCCGCCGGCGTCATGGATTGCAGCCACAACCTTTTCGTCGGTTGTTTGGCTTTTGCGTATTGCACGATGTAGTGGAAAATCAATTCCCCTTCCCGCCCCGCGTCGCAGGCATTAACCAGCCGGTCAACGTCTTTCCGCTTGAGCAGCTTCAACAGCAGTTTCAGCCGGTCCTCCGCCTTTTCTATCGGCTGCAAATCAAAATGGTCCGGTATGACCGGCAAATGGGCAAAAGTCCACTTGCCCCGTTTCACTTCCACTCCTTCCGGCAGACAAAGTTGCAGCAAATGACCCACCGCCGACGACAACACATACTGGTCACTCTCCAAGTGATCCCCGTGTTTGGCGAACCCGCCCAGCGCTTTGGCAATGTCATTCGCCACCGAAGGCTTTTCCGCGATGATTAACGTTTTACCCATCTGTAAATATTTAATTTTCAGACCTGCACTACGACACCTAAACGCGGGAACGTGACGTAAACCCCCGATTATGTCAATAGCAACGACATGGCAACGGCGGCAAAATCAGGAATTCACGGGCATCACTTGCTTCCTCGCGTTCATCTTTTGTCCCCTTGACCTCTTCAAAGCGTTCTGCCAATTATAGTAAAATATGAAACAGTTTTTGTTCCCGATCGCGCTCTTCTCTTTTGCTTTCGCAGCTTGTTCGCAGTCGGTGCTCCACACCTTCGACAAACAGCAACTGACCGACAAGTTCTGGAGCGAGGGCGCCAGTTTTGGCGATTTCAACCACGACGGCAAAATGGACATCGTCTCCGG
>Ga0181535_10003412_pt1 | contig 18449 bp, 10 predicted proteins | sample PEATcosm2014_Bin_44_FD_119774 | JGI IMG/M metagenome (GOLD analysis project Ga0181535, IMG submission 119774) | Peatland microbial communities from MTU Mesocosm Facility, Houghton, MI, USA - PEATcosm2014_Bin17_30_metaG | ecosystem: Environmental > Terrestrial > Soil > Wetlands > Peat | place... | reverse complement strand
GTGAACAATTCTTTGTGGGAACCTACAGCAAACAGACCAACGGTGGCATCGTTAAATTGAATCTTCTTAACAAAGAAGATATTGAGAGGCTGGGCTTTATAAGGATCGTGGAGATCAAGGGGCCTACGTCGATGATTCCGGGGGTTTATTTGCCGGGAAGAATTGACCGGGTAACCGACTATGAGCAACTTAACCCTCGATTTTTGGCCAGGAAAGGGGACGAATACGTACAGGAGACTTTTCCCGGCGAGCAGGCCGTGATTCTGAATGCGAAAGGCAAGGGGCTGGTTGTGCTTTCCAGCTGCGCGCACAGGGGGATTGTCAACACCGTGCGGCACGCGCAGAAGATGACGGGTATTACAAAGGTACACGCCGTTATTGGCGGATGCCATTTGATCAATGCCAAGCCGGAAGTGATTTTGAAGACGGTGGCAGATATTAAGGCAATCAATCCGGACTACATTGTTCCCACGCACTGCACCGGCTTTGAGGCGATCACGGCATTTGCCCGAGAGATGCCCGATCAGTTTATTCTCAACACGGCTGGCACGAAATACATCATTACCACCTAGAGTTGACTACGGGCCAGGGCCAATTAATGATACAGCAGAGTGCCCCGTTCTAGCGGAGCTAGGGCGGGGTGTTTGGCGTTTTCGTAGTATCCATACGCAAAGCTCTTCCGGATTCGGAAGCTTTGCTGCGATGACGCGACGAAGGCTTCACTCACGTCAACAGATGGCTGGAACGGGCCGCCCTCCTTGTCCTGGCTTCGTTTGAATAGGGCATTCCCGAAGCGCCGTATTTCAGGGCTGACAAATCGCTCGCGCAATTCTCTAAATGGAGTATCATCTCCGCATCGGTTTTTCGGGCAATTAAAGGGATTTGGTGAGCTGGCGCACAGTACCGTCCGCGACAGGGCTGCGGTTTTGAGCTTCATGTCGCCTACTCGCCGGGTACGGGCGACGGATCGCCCTCCGGCTCGCGTCGCCGGCGGTGGTGCAAGCGTAATCATTTGACGGGTATGAAGCGAAAGCGACTGGTGAACAGGCGCCTGAACACTTGAGGAGGGGCCGTGGGTACAAGCATCAATACGACTACTAAACCAGAACAAGTGCAGAAGCGAGCGTGGTTTCTGGATCTGAATCGCGCCGAGAAGAGCACTCTGGTCGCAACCTTTGGCGGCTGGGGCCTTGACGGCCTTGACGTCATGGTCTATCCGTTTCTGATCTCCACCTTGATGGCCCTTTGGCACATCAGCCCCGGACAGGCAGGCTTGCTGGGCACGGCGACGTTGCTGATCTCGGCGCTGGGCGGATGGATTGCTGGACTGCTCTCCGATAAATACGGGCGCACCCGGGTTCTGCAATGGACGGTAATCTGGTTCTCCGTGTTCACGTTCCTCAGTGGGTTTACGACATCTTTCTGGCAATTGCTGGTTACCCGCGGACTGCAAGGTCTGGGCTTCGGCGGTGAGTGGGCCGTGGGCGCGGTCCTGATGGGCGAGACTATCCGTCCCCAGTATCGCGGCAAGGCCGTGGGCACGGTGCAGAGCGGTTGGGCCATCGGCTGGGCCATGGCGGCGATCTTTTACATGGTGCTGTTCAAGCTTATGCCGCCGGAGACAGCTTGGCGCGGCATGTTCTGGATCGGCATTCTGCCGGCGTTTCTCGTGTTCTACATCCGGCGCTTTGTGCCGGAACCGGATGTCTTCGCCAAGACGAAGAAACAAATGGAATCCAAGGGCGAGACCAGCCATTTTCTGGAGATCTTTTCGCCCGGCATGCTGCGCACTACACTGCTGACCTCGCTGCTGGCGACCGGTTGCCAGGGCGGCTATTACGCCATCACAACCTTCCTGCCAACCTTTCTAAAGACCGTACGCAAGCTTTCGGTCCTGAACACCGGCGCATACACGTTCGTGGCCATCGGCGGGGCCTTCGCCGGGTACCTGGTGGGAGCATATCTCGCCGACTATCTTGGGCGCAGGCGATCGCTGATTCTATATGCCACCTGTTCGGCCATCACCGTCGCATGCTACACGTTTTTGCCCATTAGTAACGGGGTGATGCTGGTGCTTGGCTTCCCCCTGGGATTCTTTGTGTCCGGCTCATTCAGCCCGATCGGCTCATTCTTTACCGAGCTGTTTCCGTCGCGGCTGCGTGGTTCAGGCCAGGGCTTCGCTTACAACTTTGGGCGCGGCGTGGGTGCACTGTTCCCCACGCTGGTCGGCTATCTTGCTGTGCGAATCACCCTCGGAAAGGCAATCGCCGTATTCGGAGTCGCCGCGTATCTGGTGATGATTGTCGCGGTCTTGTTGCTTCCCGAGACGAAGGGCAAGGAACTGAAGGCATACGAATAGCAGCTTCCCACCCCCGGCAACGACGAAATTAGCCATTGCCGGGGATCTCGACTTTCAGCCCGTTACGCTCAAAAGCTCGCGTAATGGGAACCCGGGCCATACCGCCGGAAGCCCATGCGGCTTACCGGCGGATTTTTTTTGCGCGTGGCGCGGCGCTGTCACCGCGCGAAGGCGGTCTACGCGTCGTTGAGCATCTGCGCCAGGTGGCGGACGCGGGTTCCGGGGCAGAAGTGGCGTATTTGCGAGCGGCACGAATAGCCATCAGCGATCACCACCGCTTCCGGTCCGCTGTTGCGAATCGCCGGCAGCAGCACACGTTCGGCCAGCGCGCGCGACATGTCATAGTGCTGCTTGTTATAACCGAAGGCGCCTGCCAGTCCGCAGCAACTTGCTTCCAGCACGTCCAGTTTCAAGCCCTCCATGCGCCGAAGCAAATCGATCTCCGTATCCATGCCGACGATTGCGCGGTGATGGCAGTGTCCCTGGAGCAGCGCCGTGGCGTTTCGCGCCGGTGGAGTGAAGGCCGGAAGCTCGCGGGTTACGAACTCCTCAAACATGAAGGACTGGCGCGACAGGGCCATCGCGACCGGATTGTTCGGGTACAGCCGGAGCAGCTCGTCGCGGAAGGTGAGAATGCAGCCGGGCTCCAATCCGATAATCGGCGTGCCGCGTTCAATGTGCGGTGCGAGCACCTGCATCACCTCCGCAAGCTGCTGACGGGCCTCTTCGAGCATGCCCTGATCGTAGAGTGGACGTCCGCAGCAAACGTAGCGCGAGGGCACCACCACCCTGCAACCGGCGCGTTCGAGCACCTCGACGGCGGCGATGGCGACTTCGGGGTCGAAGAAGTTATTGAACGTATCGGTGAACAGCACAACCTCACGTCCCTCGTGAGGCTTGTGCGCGGCGAACCACTCGCGGAAGCTGCGATGGGCAAAGCGAGGCAGCGGACGATCCTGATGCAGGCCCAGAGCGCTTTTCGCCAGGCTTCCCAGCGGCGAAGCCGAGACGGCATTGGCGAGCGCGGGGAACTTGGCGGCGAGCGGTGCCCATTCATAAATCTTGCCGAAGAGCTTGGCTTTAAGCGGACGAGGATGCTTCTGATAGTAATGGTGCAGAAACTCCGCTTTGTAGATGGCCATATCCACCGTCGCCGAACATTCCGACTTGCAGCTCTTGCAAGACAGGCACATTTCCATGCTTTCGCGAATGGCTTCGTCAGCAAAGCCGCCGGGAAAGATTTCTCCATTGATGGCCTCGAATAGCATGTGAACGCGCCCGCGTGTAGAGAAAGCTTCATCGCGCGTGGCCTTGAACGAGGGACACATGGCGCCGGCGTCCAGCCTGCGGCACTTGCCAATGCCGACGCAGCGCGAGAAGGCGCCGCCGATGCCGCCATCGGAGCTGAAGTCGAACATCGTTGGAATCTGCTGCGGGCGGTAGCTCGCCATCCGCAGGAAAGAGTGCAGAGGATGGGCATCGACGATGATGCCGGGATTCATGCGGCGCTCGGGATCGAAAATGTCTTTGAACTCGCGGAATACTTCCATCACCTCTGAGCCGAACATTTTTGGCAGCAGCTCCGAACGCGCGATGCCGTCGCCATGTTCGCCGGAGTTCGAGCCTCCCAGCTCGGCGATCAATTCGCTCATGTCGAGCATGGCGCGATGAAAGGTTTCGATGCCCTCCGGGGTGCTGAAGTCAAAGGCCACGCGGCCGTGCACACAACCTTCGCCAAAGTGTCCCTGGTACATGTTGACTGTGAGGTTGTGTCGCTTCAGGATCTGATCGAAGCGGCGCAGATACTCGCCCAGCCGGTTCGGATGGACCGCGAAGTCTTCGGCTCCGGGCCAGCCGCGAGGCACGCCTTCGCGCGGCGCGCCTGAGCCGAGGCCGGACTCGCGCAATCCCCAAACCGCATTGCGCTCCTGCGGTGCGGAAAACAACGCCGCCCCGGCAACGCCCTTGGCTTGTTTGGCGCGCGAGACGAGTTCCTCGCCTCGTGTGCGCGCCTCGTCAACGGTCGCGCCGCCCAGCTCGATGATCAAGTAGCTTCTGCCCGGAGGCAGCAGTTTGACCGAGGTCCAACCCTTTTCCTGCCAAAACTCAACCAGGTAGTGATCGAATGCTTCGACCGCTTCGGGCTTGTGCTCAAGCACCATCGGGACGTGATCGCCCGCCAGGAAAATGTCATCGAAACCGAGCACTACGAGCACAACCTCTTTGGGCTTCGGCACAAGCCGCACGGTCGCGTTGAGCACCAGCGCCAGTGTGCCCTCCGAACCAGTGACGGCACGCGCCAGGTTGAAGGAGTTTTCCGGCAGCAGTTCGTCAAGGTTGTAGCCGGAGACGCGCCGCGGAATTCGCGGATAGCGGGCCCGGATGAGGTCGGCATGCTGTTGCGCTATCGCCTGCGCGCGGCTGTAGATTTCCGCTGTGCGCCCGCCGCCGGCAAGCGCGGCCTGAATAGTTTCGGCGGTGTTCGGGCCAAGTTTGAGCCGCGTGCCGTCGTAGAGCACAACGTCGAGATCGATCAGGTTATCGGAGGTCTTGCCGTAAGCGGCCGAATGCGCTCCGCAGGAGTTGTTGCCGATCATTCCGCCCAGGGTGCAGCGGTCCTTGGTGGCTGGATCGGGCGGGAAAAACAGGCCAAACTTGCCCGCTTCGGCGTTCAGAATGCTCTGCACCACTCCGGGCTGCACCACCGCTGTTCGCCGGTCGGGATCGATCGACTTGATCTCCGCCATGTAGCGGGAGAAATCCAGCACCAGCGCGGTGTTGCAGGAGTTTCCGCTGAGGCTGGTGCCACCGCCACGGGGCACGATCGGCACCTGATTCTCGCGCGCCAGCGCCAGAGTGTTAACGACATCTTGCTCATGGCGCGGGCAAACCACTCCGACGGGCACTTGGCGATAGTTGGAAGCATCGGTGGAATAGACCGCGAGCGACCTTGCATCAAAGCGGACATCACCTTCAAGAACTCGCTTTAACTCAGACTCAAAACTGGCTACGGATGAAGACATTGGGCCCCGGGTTTCGAAGATTGCGATAAAAATTCAGGTATAGAGAAAGTATAGTGCAGCAGCGGCTCGGAAGCGAAGTTATTGATCGGCAGGGGCAGTTTTGGATTGGCAATCGCACGGCCAGAAAAAGCGCTTCAGGGTGCCCCATTCAAGCGAAGCTTAGGTGGGGCTGTGTGGTCGAGATCAAGCCCGAGTTTACAGCGCGCGCCGACGCGAACGCATGGGCATGTGGTTGCAAATAGGCGCTACGAGAAAATCAACTACCCCGCCCTAGCTTCGCTAGAACGGGGCACCCGGCAGCGAAAGCTACCCGCCCAGCCTACCCAAAGTCCTGGCGCGACCAGCGGATCATGAGGGCAAAGCGTGTGGGCGGCGTTTCAAGTTGTTTTGAAACGCCGCTCCGCTGAGATCAGGCTAGGTCGAAGCGATCAAGGTTCATCACCTTGTTCCACGCAGCCACGAAGTCACGCACGAACACCTCCTTCGAGTCGCTGCACGCATAGACTTCCGCAAGGGCCCGGAGCTGGGAATTCGAACCGAAAACGAGATCGACAACGGTGCCCGTCCACTTGAGGTCGCCCGTCGCCCGATCGAGCCCCTCCAACACGCCTTCAGATGTGGCGGACTTCTGCCACTTCGTGTTCATGTCGAGGAGGTTCACAAAGAAATCATTGGTCAACGTCCCCGGCCGCTTGGTGAAGACGCCGTGTTCGGATTGCCCGACGTTTGCGTTCAGGACGCGCATGCCACCGACAAGAACCGTCATCTCGGGAGCGGTCAGCCTCAGCAGGTTCGCACGATCCACCAGCAGCTCCGCCGCCGATTCCAGGTGTTCCTTTCGGAGGTAGTTACGGAATCCGTCCGCGGTCGGCTCCAGTACGGCGAACGAATGCACATCGGTCTGCTCCTGCGAAGCATCCGTGCGCCCCGGCGAGAAAGGAACCTTCACGTCGTGGCCGGCCTTCTTCGCTGCTTCCTCGACGGCTGCACAGCCGCCCAGAACGATCAGGTCTGCCAGCGATACCTTCTTCCCGCCGGACTGCGCGCTGTTGAAATCCTTCTGGATCGCTTCCAGCTTCTGGAGGACCTTCGCCAGCTCGGCCGGCTGGTTGACTTCCCAATCCTTTTGCGGCGCGAGGCGAATGCGCGCCCCGTTGGCCCCGCCGCGCTTGTCGCTGCCGCGGAACGTTGCCGCCGACGCCCAGGCCGTCGTGACCAGTTGGGAGATCGATAGTCCGGATGCGAGGATCTTGGCCTTCAGGGCAGCAATGTCCTGTTCCCCGATCAATTTATGATCCACTGCGGGGATGGGGTCCTGCCAGATGAGCTCTTCCTTCGGAACCAGCGGGCCCAGGTAGCGGGCGATCGGGCCCATGTCGCGGTGCGTCAGCTTGAACCACGCCCGGGCAAACGCGTCTGCGAGCTGATCCGGATTCGCGTGGAAGCGCCTTGAAATCTTTTCGTAAACAGGGTCGAACCGCAAAGAGAGGTCCGTGGTCAGCATGGATGGCGCGCGACGCTTGGATGGATCGTGGGGATCCGGCACCGTACCGGCGCCTGCGTCATTCTTCGGTCGCCACTGATACGCACCGGCCGGGCTCTTGGTTAGCTCCCATTCGTAGCCGAACAAGTTCTCGAAGAAGTTGTTGCTCCACTTCGTCGGTGTCGTGCTCCAGATGACTTCCAGGCCGCTGCCAATCGTGTCATCCCCTTTGCCCGTGCCAAAACTGTTTTTCCAGCCCAGGCCTTGCTCCTCGATGCCAGCACCCTCGGGTTCTGGACCGACATACTTGTTCGGATCAGCAGCGCCGTGGGTTTTGCCGAACGTGTGTCCGCCGGCGATGAGGGCGACTGTCTCCTCGTCATTCATAGCCATGCGAGCGAACGTCTCCCGAATGTCCACTGCCGCAGCCACTGGATCCGGCTTGCCATTGGGTCCCTCCGGATTCACATAGATCAGGCCCATTTGAACGGCGGCGAGAGGATTTTCAAGCTGACGGTCGCCGCTGTAGCGTTCGTCGCCCAGCCACTTGCCCTCAGATCCCCAGTAAATGCTTTCGTCTGGCTCCCAGATGTCCTCGCGTCCACCGGCGAAACCGAAGGTTTTCAATCCCATCGACTCCAGTGCGACGGTACCGGAGAGAACAATCAGGTCGGCCCAGGAGAGTTTCCGGCCATACTTCTGCTTGATCGGCCAGATCAACCGGCGCGCCTTGTCGAGGAGCACGTTGTCCGGCCAGCTGTTGATGGGGGCAAATCGCTGCGCTCCGGAGCCCGCGCCGCCACGACCATCGGAGATACGATAGGTGCCTGCGCTATGCCACGCCATACGAATGAAGAACGGCCCATAGTTGCCGAAGTCCGCAGGCCACCAGTCCTGCGAGGTCGTCATTAAGGCACGAAGATCCTTAATCACGGCATTCAGGTCGAGGCTCTTGAACTCCTCGGCGTAGTTGAACTCCTCGCCCATGGGATCGGACAGGGGGGAGTTCTGGTTGAGAATCCTCAGGTTCAGCTGATTGGGCCACCAGCCCTGATTCGACATGGCCCCAACCGCCTTCTTGTGAGACCCGCCCGTCACCGGGCACTTGCTATCGCTTTCCATCTCAACTCCATTCGTATTTTTGACTGCTTTAATCTGTTTCGACCGAGTGCCGCGTCGGCCTATATCGGCCCAATCAATTAGGTAAAGAGTTCGGTATTCTTTCCGATCGCGGAAAAGATTTTGGCCTTCGCGAGTGACGTCGTGGGAACCAGCAAATGTTCCATGGGCCCTGGAGCCCTTGGTGTGCATTCGGCGTTCCGGAATCACTTCGCGATCAAAAGTGAGCAAGTCTTCCAGATACGTCCTGCAGGAGCGCCGGGCCGCGAAGTCCAGGCGGTCATCACGTTCTGATTGTCGACAATAGGCGCCCCGGCATTGTTGGTTTAGCTCATTTTGCTACAGGTAAACCTCCTAGATCACTGTAGGCTATTTGCATTATATCGTCCGTGAGCTGCTGTGCAAACCTAAGCTGCATCCGCGACCGAAAGCGAAATAATCTCGAATCGGTCGAAGAGGTCTGAAAGCCCCCTCGGGGACTCAGCCGTGGTCAGCCGATGAGTTACGGGCCATTCGGAAACTGCCCCCCTGCCTTTGAATTCTCTGGTGTTTGTTTCCGCACGGCGAGATATTCTGGAAGCAGTCTCATGCCGCACACGGAGCTTTTTCCTTTTCTGCGTCTGTTCGACGGGCGTTACCTCGACCCGCGCACCCACGTCTGGTGGCTGGAGGCATTGTTCTGGATTCTCGCCCTGCTGCTGGCGATTCCGCTGTTGAAATGCGGTAAAACCTGTGCGCGCATGGAAGCCGCATGGCGGCATGCAAGCTGCCATCGAGTACCCTCGATGCTTGCCCCGGGGCTTTTAGTCATCGTGCTGCGTTTGGCGCTGTTGCCATGGATCCCCGTGCCCGCGCCGGAGATTCACGACGAGTTCAGCTACCTGCTTGGGGCAGAGACATTCGCCGCAGGGAGGCTCACCAATCCCACGCCGGATGCGTGGCAGCACTTCGAGACTTTTCATGTCAACATGCGGCCGAGCTACCACTCGATGTATCCGCCGGGGCTGTTTCTCTTTCCCACGCTCGGCATCCTGCTGGCAAACAATGCGTGGATCGGCGTATTGCTCGGCGTGGCCGTCATGTGCTCGGCGATTACCTGGATGCTGCAGGGGTGGGCGCCAGCGCACTGGGCTCTGCTCGGAGGCTTGTGGGCGGCGCTCCGCTTCGGCATCTTCTCCTATTGGGTGAACTCCTATTGGGGCGGAGCGATGGCTGCCACGGCGGGCGCGCTGGTACTGGGAGCAGTTGCGCGCATTCTCCATTCGTGCCGGCAACCTCGGCTACACGCCGTCACGGCAGGCCGTCTCACCCCAACATGCGCAGCTACGGCGCATATTGGGGACCCCAGTCGCGAGGCCAGGGTCACAGACGGTGTTCTGCTGGCGCTAGGACTCCTCCTGCTGGCCAACAGCAGGCCGCTCGAGGGCTTGCTTTTCAGCCTGCCTTTGCTGGGCTACCTGGTCGTTGGAATCATTCGTTGCAAGGCCGGTCTGCGTCGCAAACTGCTTTCGCGGATCGCTCTTCCCGCGGGGCTGTTGTTGCTGGCGGGCGCGCTTTGGATGGCGTACTACGATAGCCGCACGGTGGGGAGTCCGTGGACGATGCCCTACATGGTGAACCACGCGGAATATCACGTGACTAAACCGTTTCTCGGGCAGGCGCGGAATCCCATCCCGGCTTACAGACACGATAGTATGCGCCGCTTCTACGTCATTCACGAGCTGCCGGACTACCTGGACTCGCAGACCTCCTGGGGAGTTCGTCAGATCCTGGAGCGGAATGTCGCAATCGTTTACGTCTTCTTTTTCTGTCCGGTTGGCTTGCTGATGTTGGCCGGCTGGCTTCGGATGCTGCGCAGCCCGGCGCAATCCATGATTGCCGTTTCCGCTGTGGCGGCCGCCGTTCCATCACTGGTTGGGCTTTGGCCTCCACACGGGCACTACGTCGCGCCGGCTACAGGTGCGTTCATCCTCATTGGGTTGGTGGGGTTGCGGCGTCTAAGGACGGCCAAAGTGCGCGGCGCGAGAATTGGACGTGCGCTTTCGTGGGCTGTAGTGATCCTGCTCGCGGTTGCGTTGCTCGCCGCCACGTCGACGAAGATCATGAATCCGTTTGAGCTCTCTGCTAAAGCGTTGCCCTTGCCCTTGCGCATTGAACGCGAGCGCATGGAAAGTCAGCTTTCCGGCATGCAGGGCCAGCACCTGGTGATTGTTTCCTACGGCCTCAGAGACATTCCCAGCCAGGAATGGATTGCAAACAATCCCGATCTGCGCTCAGCCAAAATCATCTGGGCCCGTGACATGGGGGCGGTCAAGAACGAGGAATTGCTCAGGGCCTATCCGGGGCGCCACGTCTGGTACATCAATCGCGGCGACCCTTTGCAGCAATTGAAACCCAGCTCAGCCACGACACCATATTAAGAATTTGGATTGGAGGAACGAGGTAATCGAAGGCAGAGGGGTTACCCGCCGGATTCTTCCCGTCCGTGCGTGGCGAGAATCTGATCGTCACCGAAGATGCGCGGAAGGGTGCGTCCCCAAATAAACTTGCCGCCGTCGATCAATTGGAGGCCGACGTGTCCCTCGGTGGCAGAGTTTGCGCCGCCGACCCAGACAACGCGATATCTGGCCTTGCTGCTTTGGTGTTTCACGCCGACGACGCAACCGCGTTGCAGCAAATGGTCAATTCCCTTGAGCCGGGCTCCGGTTGTGGTGATGTCCACCGTTACCGCATCCTGCTCAAACAAAGCGCCATCCAGATCCATGCCCCATAGCTGCACCGGAAGAACGATGCGCGAGCGTTGTTCGCGTCGCGCGCCGGGCTTCATTTCGAGCTCAGAGTGAAGGACCACACGGTTTCCACCGGCGCGCTGAGCTTCCAGCACTCCCGCAACCGCTGCCGCGAACAGTTCGCGCCTGGACTTGGCGTCGCGCGGAAACAGTGCTAACCCGATGCTCACCGTAACCCACACTGCCTTTGGGGGCAGTCCGGCGAGCAAGCAGGTACCTTCAATCTCTTCGCGCACGCTTTCGGCCACGCAGTATGCGTCTGCCGTACTCGCTTCCGGGAGGACTAGCGCAAATTCTTTGCTGCCATACTGCGCTACGGCATCGCCTTGGCGGCCGTTTCGCGACAAAATGGATGCAACGTTGCCCGCCACTTCGTCGCGGAAATTCTCGCCATATAAATCGTCCAGAATCCCGAAACGGTCAATCTCGATCACCAACAACGCCAGCGGGCTTCCGTTGGCGTTGGCCCGAGTAATCCCGTGGCGCAGTTGCTCGTCGAAACTATGGCGCATCTCTAAGGTACCAGCGGGACTCGCGGCAACCAGTTCGGAACGAGAGAGTTTTAAACTCTGAGAAATCGAGATTACGCGAGACTCAAGTGACAAATGTTGCCTCAACGATGGATGCGGAAGCTCGAAGCTGAAATTCGCTGCCAATTTGATTGTCCTCTGACACACCGGTTACGCACAATAATGCACCACCCCATCTACTTCTACTAGTACTACAGAATATGAGTATCGGTTAGGTTACACCCGTAACCGAACCCTATTACCACATCATTCTTCAGGCAAATACAGTTTGTTTTCTGGTGCGGGCGTTTCCACCCGAAAGTGTTACTCAAGAGAGAATGCTACAGGAATCAAATTCGCCATCTTCACGCGCGCGCCAATCTGGGCGAACATCGTCAAGGACTTGCAGCGGGCAGTGTGCCCAAGGTGACGGGCCGGACCAGGGTCCCCGACAGACTCTGTCTGTTGGGGTTGGGGGCGATGAAAGATATCAACGATCTACTACTCGAAAAAGAGGCGGAGCTACAGCAACTTGAGAAGGAAATAAAGGCATTGCGCCTGGCTGCAAGTTTGCTGAACGAGAAGGGCTCATCATCGGCGGCGGGTATCGTCGCGGTTGCGAGCCCGAAGATTCCGGCCTCGGCGCCGGCCTCGGAGGAACGTACCTCCGAAATCACTGTGTCCGGAGCACCCACGTCGCGCCAGTTTCCATGAGGAAAATTTGCTGACCATGGCTATCGAAACCGATTTGGAGACTGGGACGGAGCGACGCCGCTTCTGCCGCCGGAGTATTAGCGAGTTTCAACTGTTGACCGCCGATGTTTTGCCAGCCGGCACCGGCATCGATCGGCAGCAAAGCTGCATTGTGCTCAATGTGAGCGAGTGTGGGCTGGCGGTGCAGCCATTTCTGCAGCTTTTCCCGGGAACCGTGGTCGAGTTGCGTTTTGGCATTCCAGGAGCAGGCAAGCCTTTTACCAGCAAAGGAATGGTGGCCTGGACCGGATCGGGCGGCCCGGCTGGCATACAGTTCCTGGACCTGACTTCTGGGATTCGCGAGCGTCTGCGAAAGTGGGTCGGCGACGATCTTGGTCTGACTCCGCTACAGCCCAGCGCAAGCGACGCCAATATTGCCGGAGTAGGCGCACGAGAGTTCGATTCCGCTCTTCATTTAATCGCGAAACGTGCGCAGGTCATAACCCGCGCCCATGGCTCAGCCATCGCGCTTGGCGATGCCGAGAGCATGGTTTGTCGAGCGAGTACCGGCGTGGCCCCGGATTTGGGTGTCTCGCTGCGTTCTGGATTTGGACTCGCTGGTCAATGCCTCTATACCGGAAGGCTTGTGCAGACCTCCGATGCTCGCTCCGACGCGCGCATCGATTCGGCCGTTGCCCGTCAGCTTCAACTCGGTTCGGCGGTGATCTTGCCCATCTGCGTGCCCGGTAAGCTTGCTGGCGTGCTGAGTGTGTTCTCGCGGCACCCGCGCGCCTTTGACAACTTCCACGTTCGGCGGCTGGAGCGCTTAGCGGCCCTGATTGCCGGCGCGCTGGTTGAACCGCAGGAAGGGAAGTCGAACCCCGGAATCAGCGCCAATTCCGCCAGATTCGATAGATCCGATGGACCCGAGGAGCCCCGCCCCGCCTCAAACTTACTGGCTCCAAGATCACTTGCAGCTACGGCTGATAGCCGCCCACAGAACCGACTGGAGTCTCTCTGGAACCTGATAGAGACCACGCATCACCGGCGAAGAAGCTCAAACTCCACGCAGTAAGAACCCGAAGGAATCGGTGGGCAGGCGAACGAATGGCGATCCCTCGTTCGAGGTAGCTAATGTGAACGCCTGTGGCCGTTGAAAAACTCGCTCGCGGAAAGTGCGCCGAAAAACCGTCGCGCCAGGAAGCCCTATAAACGATTTTCTCCGACTTCGGATATATTTCTGATCACCCATTTGAGCCGGATTTCGGCAAAGCCGACTTTTTCAGCAGCTACGCCTGTCCTCAACAGCGATTTGCCTCTTCGTGTCGGATACACAAGTCTTCGCGACTAGCTTGGACTTGCTGTGACCCGATCGCAATGTTCCCAAAGGAGGATGTTGCAGCTTCCGCAAGTCTGGTCTATCGAAGCCGGTCCCCGCCCGGTATAATTTTGAGCAAACCAGCACTAAAGAACGGGATCCCTGTTCATGCCTCGCGAGAGCCGTTTTTGTCGAATAATTCGAACCGGAGCCGCCGTTAGCTGCTGGCTGTCAGTGATGTTCTCCTTAACGCTTCTTGTTTTCCTTGCGCGATTTAACCGCATGACAACGGATGACTTTGTGTATGCCCGGACTGTTCAGGATCATGGCTTCTGGGGAGCACAGGCTCTTTGGTATCGGGAATGGTCCGGGCGGGTGGTTTACACGTTTGTGGCCTCAGCGGTCCATCTGCTCGGGCCGCGAATGGCGCAGATTACGCCCATCGCTGTCTACGTCATCTGGTATTTGGTCGCGGTCTGGTTTGCTCACCTTCTCGCACGTCGGCTACATTGGCGGCACACGTGGATGTACTCACTGCTGCTCGCGGCTGTGATCATCTACTCCGCAGTGATCGCAAACACCTCGCTGGGCGAGGTGATGTGGTGGGAGACTGGTGTGCTGACTTACCCGCCCGGTCTTATCGGCGCAACTGCTATGGCGGCGGTAATCCTGACCGACTGGTCTGACAGGACGAAGATGATCACCGCGGCGGTGCTGGCATTCATTTCTGGTGGTTTTTCAGAGGTGACCGTCTCCGCAGAGATTGGATTGCTCCTGGCCTGCATTGGCCTAACCTTCATCTTCCCAAGCGGATTCCTCGTAAGTGTTAGACGACCATTAGGTGCGGCTTTCCTAGGGGCGGCGTTGATCTTTGCTATTACTCTCGCAGCACCCGGCAATGCGCACCGTATCGCCACTGAGGGAGTCAATCACACCCCGATTCTGTTAGCGGCATATCGGTCATTCAGATTCTCTTTGGGACATTTTGCGCGCTACATTTATCTAAACCCTGTTGGTGCCTGCTTGACTTTCACGGTGGGAGCACTAATCGGGACAGAGCGTCCGGCCCTCGTTCGCCCTCTCGAGTTTTCCCGCAAGCGCGGTCTGCAAGTGGTAGTGTTGTTTGCGGCAGCATGGTTTGTTATTGCTGCGTATTATGCACCGATAGTTTTTGTCTATGGGGCTGGGGGATCAGTCGGACGCCAGAGCATTATCGCAGATTTTTTTATGGCGATCTACGCAACGGCTTTTGGTTACGAGGTCGGGCGCAACTTGCCGCAAATTGCAACACGCTGGTCTGCAATTCCCGTTGTTACGCTCGCATTGGGCGTACTGACACTTTCCATTAGCCCCGTGCTGAACGGGGTCAACGTAATCTGTCATGACACAGCGAGGGCTGCTGTCATGGCGAGCGATTTCGACAAGCAGCAACGTCAGCTCACAGCGCTGGCGGCGAACGGGGCACTTTCGGCCCGTGTAGGGTATTACGTCTTTTGGGATCAGGTGGACGATGCGGAAGCACGTAATCCGAGTTCAATTCATAACACATCCATCGCTGGCTATTACGGCTTTCACCATGTTGTAGGTCGATAAGTCGGCTGGATTGCTCGTGCGATGGTTTTCCATTAGGTAATTTATTTCGCGGCGCGTTTCGGTCGGGTAAGCTCAGCCATTTGTTGTAGCTGGTTTGCGACGGACGGCCATGTACGCAAGCGCCATTCTCATCCCCAGTTGAAAGCAAGATCACACAACAGGAATCGCCACTCTCGTTGATGGACGATCAACCGGTCGAGGCGTTCAATGGCAAGTGACCGCTCTATGGAACGGTCGCAGTTACGACCTCGGACGTGCAGGTGACATTCGTCATCGAAAGCTGACGAGAGCGGGTGGGATCTCGGAGTGCGTTCTGTCCCGCCTCCGCATGAATCGCCTTTTCACCAGGAATCCTGCAATAGGTGACCGGTCGTCGCCAGCCCGGAAACTAACCTCTTCCGGGGCTGTTTACTAGATTGACAATTTCCAATTATCCTGTTCAATGACATTCTGTTGAACATTCGAGATTAGCAAAGAACGTCCGTCCAGCTACCCTGGCGCACTATGAGCGTTGTTCGTGTGTCTTGGAGGGCGTCGCGAAGGCGACAGCTCGCCGGTCGGGATGCACGCGGCGGGACGTTCGCCGGTGGACGAACAAGGAGTTCTCATGGATAGCGGCGGCCTGAACATTTCTCCTCTGCTGAAGAGCAAGCGCTTTTACATTGTGGTGCTGCTGTTTTTCAACATCGTAATCAACTATATAGACCGCATAAACCTTTCCGTTGCGGCTCCTCTTATCGCGAAGCAATTCCACTGGGACCCGGGTCGCATGGGCATCATTTTTTCTTCTTTCCTGTGGACCTACGCCGTGGCGCTGATTCCCTGTGGCTGGCTGGCCGACAAACTTGGAAGCCGCCGGGTGAACTCAGGCGCGATCACGATATGGTCGATCGGGGCGATGCTGACGGGCGCGATCACCGGCTTCGGCAACATGATTGCCGCGCGCCTGGTGCTGGGAGCGGGTGAAGCTGCTTCCTATCCGGTGGCCGGCAAGGTGGTGCGGCAATGGTTTCCGGCCAGCGAGCGGGGAGTTGCCACCGCCATCTTCAATGCGGGGGCCTATGCCGGACCGGCCGTGGCAACACCATTGGTGGCCTGGATTGTCCTGCAAGCCGGTTGGCGCCCATCGTTCATCATTCTGGGCGCACTCGGGTTTGTTTGGCTCATTTTCTGGATAAAGTGGTTTCGCGTGCCAGAGGAGTGCACTTGGTTGTCGCCGGAGGAGAAAGACTACATCATCAGCCATCGCGATAACCAACCTGCCAAAGCCAGTGGCAGCCAACAGTTGAAAGTTTCCGTGACCCGCTTGCTGGCGCAAAAATCCATGTGGGGGCTCGCCATTACACAGGGCTGCGCGGTCTATACGCAGTACCTGTTTCTCACCTGGCTGCCTTCGTACCTGGTGCAGGCGCGCGGCATGCGGCTGGCGAAGGCCGGTATCTTTGCCGCGCTGCCTTTTTTCGTCGCGGTTGTGCTCGGCATTCTTATCGGCAAGATCAGCGATAAGGTTCTCGACGCCGAAAAGATGAAGAAGGGAAATCGCCGGGTCGCGGTGATTACGTTCATGTTGTTCTCCAGCGTCGTGCTGTTGACGAACATGATCCAGAATGAATTAGCGGTGCTGGCCCTGATTTCGATTTCGCTAACCTCGATTTCCAGCGCCATCACGCTGAACTTCGCGCTGGCAAACGATCTCATCAGTGAGCCGCGCGTGACCGGGACGGTGATTGGGACTCAGGTTCTGGGCGGCAACCTCTTCGGACTGACGGCGCCAATCATTACCGGCTTCATCGTGAAAGCCACGGGCAGCTTCAACAGTGCCTTCATCCTGGCCGGCGCGTTATTAATCTTTGGCGCGTTGGTCTCGTTTACACTTACCAGGAAGTCGATTACGTACGACATTGAGGGACCTAGAGCAACGGCAGCCGGAGTTGACTAACGGGCTGCGCTGCGGAATGACCGCGGCATGTTAAGCTCCAAGGTCTCGATTTAGAAGGTGAAATCATGTTTCCCAAACTTTATCTCGCCAAGCAGACATTTTCCCGTCCGCGCGTGGAAGCCATCAAGAGCACGGTGTATCAGGAGTTGGAAAAACTCGGGATCAAAAACCGATTGCCCAAGGGCGCCAAGGTTGCAATTACTGCCGGCAGCCGGGGGATCAACAAGATCGTTGAGATCACCCGGGTCATGGTCGATTATCTGAAGGAAAACGGATTTGAGCCTCGCCTGATTGCCGCCATGGGAAGCCACGGCGGCGGTACCGCCGAAGGACAACGGGAAATCCTGAACAGCCTGGGCATGACGGCAGAAGCCGTGGGAGCACCCGTGCTGACCGGCGCGGAAACCGTCGAGGTGGGCAAGACTGCGCAGGGATTGACGGCCTACATCAATCGCCATGTGCTCGATGTCGACGGCGTGATTGTGCTCAATCGCATCAAGCTTCACACCGCCTTAGTGGGAGACATGCAAAGCGGTCTCACCAAGATGTGCGTGGTCGGCTTAGGCGGTCCGAGTGGCGCGCAACAGTTTCATAGTCTGGGCATCAGGGAGCTGCCGGCATGCCTGCGCGAGATCGGGACAATTCTGATCGAGAAGACACCGATTCTGGGCGGGCTGGCGATTATCGAAAACGGTTTCGAGGAGACCGCGCACATCATCGGCGTGGAGGCTCGCAACTTCATTGAGGCAGAACCGAAGCTGCTGGAAAAAGCTACGAAGCTGATGCCACTTCTGCCCACCGACAAACTCGACATACTGGTGATTGAAGAGATGGGCAAGGACTACAGCGGCACCTGCATCGATACCAATGTGGTAGGCCGCTTCCGCGTGAAAGGCGAACCGGAGCCGGAGACGCCGTTCATCAAGCGCATAGTGGTGCTGGATCTTTCCGAAGGCTCGCACGGCAATGCCAACGGAATAGGGCTGGCGGATCTTGTGACTGACAAACTCGTCAGCAAGGTGGATTTGAAATCTACTTACCTTAACGTTATCACCACAGGTTTTGTGCAGCGCTGTTTCATCCCGCTGCATTTTCCGAGCGAAAAAGAGACCGTCCAGGCAGCTATCGCGAGCCTGGGGCGGATTGCGGCCAAGGATCTGCGACTGATGATCATTCCCACTACCCTTCACCTGGAGAAGGTGTATGTCTCCGAGGCGCTGGTTCCGGAGCTGAAAAAGAGGCCTGGGGTGGAAGTGGCAGCCGAACCAGTGGCGCTCGAATTCGATGCTGACCGCAACCTGGTCAACCGGCTGATGACGCACAAGGCCAGCCAGACGCACGCATAGCAATAGCCTTGGGGGACTCAACGCCACGCGGGTGTTCTTCGGGCAGGCGCGCTAAGAGTCCATTAGCACTGAACGGAATAAGGAGCAAGACAAGTGAAAGAGACAGTTCTTATACAAGTCGGCGCCCTAAAGAAGTTCTGCGCCGAGCTGTTCGAGAAGACCGGCATGCTGCCGGAAGAGGCGTTGGTCAACGCCGATAACCTGGTGGATGCCGACCTGAAGGGCATTGATTCACACGGCGTCAGCCGCCTGCCAATCCACCTCAAGCGCATTAAGAT
>Ga0181535_10003411_pt1 | contig 18467 bp, 15 predicted proteins | sample PEATcosm2014_Bin_44_FD_119774 | JGI IMG/M metagenome (GOLD analysis project Ga0181535, IMG submission 119774) | Peatland microbial communities from MTU Mesocosm Facility, Houghton, MI, USA - PEATcosm2014_Bin17_30_metaG | ecosystem: Environmental > Terrestrial > Soil > Wetlands > Peat | place... | reverse complement strand
GTGTAGACCGATGGGCTTTCCCTCAGGGGCTAAAGCCCGTTGATTTTATTGGTGTTTTGCGGCACGGCTAAAGCCGTGCCCTTTCAAAACCGGTCTACACCAAATGCAAAAATGCTCTAAACCTGGGAAGCGAGGGGAGCAAGAGGCAGGGGATGACTGCTTGCTGAAAGAGAGCTTTAAAGGCAAATGCAGGTCCTTCGGCTCCGCTCCACCCCAGCGACGAAGACCTGTCTCTGGGGACCCCGACCGCTGAAAAACGCTTCGCTACAAGGATGACAGCCTCTTGAGGGAATGAGGGTACTGAGAGCTCTACATTTCATACGAATGACGCACAAAGACCGCTCCGGGTGGGAGCGGCCTTTGTGTTTGTAGAGAGAACCAAGGTGGAGGGAATCAGTCGCCAGCTACGGGCTCGCGGGTTTCTACGGGCCTGGCGGGGGCGATAGAGTCAAGACGAACCAGACCTTCGACGGGCTTTTCGCCGAGGACGTGCTCGCGGTAGAGCTTGGCCATCTTTGCGTTCTCAGCATCTTCTTTGATCTTGGTTTCGCGGGCGCGGAGCTTTTCTTCGCGGGAGTTTTTCGCGATTCCGAGGTTGTCGAGAGTGTGGTTGGCTTCGGCGTTGACGTCCTGCATGTTGAGAGCCAGATGGTGGCCCACCTCGGGCATGTTGACCTTTTTGCCGCCGGCGAAGATTTCGTGGCGGCCGTGCTCCTCATACCACTTGGTGAGGGTTGCGGTCATGTGCATTTTCTCGATGATGTTGCGCCAGCCGACGCCGGTGTTGTAGGCGCAGAAGCTGATTTCGCCTTCCTGGGTGGCGTAGGGAATGATGCATTGCTCGGTGCGGCGGAAGTCGTAGTTGAACAGATCCTGGAACCACATACCGGCGATGAAGAGGAAGTTCCAGCGATCCTCGCGGCGCTTCTTGATGTCCTCGATGGTGCGGTCGCCCTTGACGCTGCCGTAGTTTTTGCCTGTGGCGTTGAAGGTCTTGTCCATCTTCTTCATCATGTCAGTGATTTTGAAGTGGGTAGGCGACTGGAAGGGGTCGTAGTTGCGCATGAGCGAAAGGGTAAGGCCGATGACCGAAAGCCACTTGCCGCGAGCGGCGTCGTTGACCTTGGCCAGATCCTTGGCGACCTGGTTCATGTTGAGGAAGGCGGTGACGGGAGCGGACTCCTTGGTCTCCTTGTCGATCATCAGAGCCATGCCGATGCCGCAGTTGGGATGACAGCCGCAGGAGAGCTGGCCCCACTCGGCGCCAGGCCCGTGGATGAGGTCGGCCCAGTCAGAGAATGTGCTCATGAAGCTGATGGGGAACCAATCGCGCTCCGGCTCGCCGATGCCACACTGGGTCTTGACGTCGTGGGCCATGTGGGAGAGGGTGTAGCGCTGGGCGATGCGGCGCTCGTCGGTGATGTCCTCGTCGCGGCCGGTGAAGCTGACAGGCTGGAAGCTGAGGAAGCTGATGGTCTTGGGGTTGTCGAGGGCGAACTTGATGATGTTGCCGACCTGCTCGTTGTTGATGCCGTTGATGATGGTGGTGACGGGCACGATTTCAACGCCGGCTTCATGGAGGTTGTTGATGGCCTGGAGCTTGACGTCGAACAGGTTGCCGACCTTGCGGTGAGAGTTGGCTGCGTTGCCGATGCCATCAAATTGCAAATAAACGTAGCGGAGACCGGCCTCGGCGGCGGCGCGGCAGAGCTCTTTGCTCTTGGCAAACTCGATGCCGTTGGAGGCGGCCTGGACGCTGTTGAACCCAACCTTGCGGGAGTAGGCGACGGCGTCAAGGAAGTAGGGGGAGAGGGTGGGCTCGCCACCGGAGAACTGAACGCTCATCTGCCGCTTGGGCTTGATGGTGATGGCGTTGTCGAGCATGGTCTTGATCTCGTCCCATGTGAGCTCGTGGACGAAGCCAACCTGATTGGCGTCCATGAAGCAGGGATCGCACATCATGTTGCAGCGGTTGGTGAGATCGATGGTGAGGACCGAGCCGCGGCCGTGGGTGACGGTAGAGGTTCCGTGGTGGTGGAGCTCGTCGTCGCCCTTGCCGTGGGCGCGCATGTCGCGGCCGGGGAAGCTCTCTTCAAGGTGCTTGAAGAACTTAGTGTCGATGGACATGAGGTCTTCAAAGTGGCCGTGCTTGGGGCAGTCCTTGACCATGAGGATCTGGCCGTCACGCTCAATGATCTGGGCCTTGATTTCGCCGACCTTCTCGTTGAGCAGGACTTCATATGGGAGCTTGCCGTCGAGGATCTGCTTGCGGATCTCGGGGACGCACTTGGGACAGAGGGAGTCAGTGGTGCGGGGCCAGCCGAGGGGCGGCTTCTCTTTCTGATAGCTCTTGAGGAGGGGCTTGTCACTCCACTTGGGGGTAAAGGCGGCGTTGGGGCTGATGCGGTTCAGCCTTTCGAAAACAACCCAGGCTCCCTTGGCTGCGTAGACGGCGGCCTTTTCGACATATTTAGTGACTTTGGGCATAAAGTGCAATCTCCTCAATTGAAATGGCCGACGTGGGGCGTACACTCGTCCGGCCCTACCTGAGATTTCCCAAGGGGAATCCAGGGGCTAGAAATTCATTGCTAGGTTAGCGTGGGGGGGCTGTCAACCCAACGGCAACGCATTGAATGGCGGAATCGGAGGGTGAACGGGGATTGGGGGGCTGCGAACGGGGCGGGGGGTAAGATGCGGACGGCGAATGGGTTATTCATGCCGAAAGGGTGCTTCAAGAGCGGATTTGACTATTATTGGCCGGCGCTCTCGGTTCTGGCGACTTGATTGATGATGCGCTGGACGAGGACGATGCGGACGTGGATGCGGCGGGCGACGTCGGGGAGGAATTCGGTAATGAAATTGTCGATGGGGGCGGCGGCGAGGCCGGTGGCGTAGCGGGAGGCGCTGGCAGAGAAATTTGTCTGCTGGCCGGGGACATAGAGATTGCCGATGGCGTCATCGATGGCGAAGCCGGCGAGGTTGGCGTAGTTGACCATGCCGCGTCCATCGTCTCCCTGGGTCCAGACAACCTGGTAGAGGGCGTGGGCGATGCGGCGCTTCATGGAGGCGTTGGGCAGGCGGTGGTAGTGGGGGTCCTGATGGACGAGGGAGGGGATGAGGAAGGTTCCGAAGAATTCACCGGTCATGTCCTGGGTGTAGCTGACGCCGACGTTCTTGCCGAAGCCGGTCATGCCGGGGCCGTAGGCGGAATGGGAGTTTGCGGCGACGTAGATAGCGGAGTTGCCGAGGATGGTGATGGCGTTGAAGGGGTCGAGAAGATTGCGGACGGCGAGATGAGCTTTTTCAGCCGGGGTGAGGGCTTTGACCTGCGGGCCGTTAAGGAAGCGGGCATACCAGTCGATGAGGGGTGCTACCAGGGGCGGGCAGGGTTCGGGTTTGGGGGGCTGGGTCTGGCCGGCGGGGTCGGGGGCCGACGCTGCGGCGGCTTCGCGCCTGGCCTGACATGGGCCGGGAGCCGGGGGGGGCTGGAGGGCGGGCGGATTGGGTTGAGGCGCTTCAGGCAGCGGGGACGCGGGTGTTTGCGCCAGGGCGGCGAAGGAAAGGAAGAAAAACAGCGTAGGGATGGCAAGCAGAGGACTGACCTGCCTGGCGGGAGTGCGCGCGCTAGCGAGTTGCTGAGACGAACAGCTTTCCAAGAACCGGACCCTCACTGGCTGAAGTTGCGGCTGCATTCCTTGTAGGATGCAAAACCGGCGGGCGGGTGAAAGTTTCGGTGTCGATTGGCAGAGGGGCGCCAGGATGATAAAGCGCCGAAAGTGACTTTGCTTAAGTCTAATTCCCGTATTGATCTTTGCGGCACCTTTTGGGGAGAACGGGATTGACGCACCGAAGGGTGGGCCGCAGACTTGGGAGAGGTAACGTGCGGATTGGTTACCAGTTAGAGGCTTGATTATGGGCACATATCCACCACCGGGACCTGGCGGGGCTCCGGGATTTGGAGCGGGCGGCGTTGGGCGGCGCATCGAAGAGGCGGTCGAACTGATCGAGATGGAGTTGCGGCATACGATTGCCTACGTGAACGACGCGGTGATTCCGCAGGTTCGGAAGGAATCGATCTCGGCGATGCGGACAGTGGCGGAGACCTTGCGCAATCTCGCCGACCGGATCGAGCAGAAACCGGGTCAGGCGCCGAATCAACAAAAAGGCCCGCACAGTTGACGATTGAGAGCTACAAGTTGCGGAGTTGCCGGCAAGTGGCCGGGCTGGGGCTGGCGCTGCTGGCGTTGATGGGGTGCGGCCATCGGAAGAATGTGGGGCTGGCGCCATCGCCGAATGAGCTTGCACCTTACAATCAGCAGGTTTATGCGCCTAGGACCAAAACAGAGCCGCGGACGGCGAAGATTCCGATCACGCCCGTGCCTCCGGGTGGGGTAAGCGCGGCCGATCTTGAATACGTGACGACGCACAGACCGATTCTGAGCGAAGAGGGTTTCGCGACCTGGTATACGGCGCCGTATGTGGGGCGCAAGTCGGCCAACGGGCAGGTTTTCGACGACGACTCGATGACGGCCGCACATCGTACGCTACCGATGGGGTCGCTGGTGGTGGTGACGAATTTGAAGACGAGGCAGTCAAGCGCGATGCGGATTACGGATCGCGGGCCGTTTGTGGAGGGCAGGATTCTGGATCTGACGATTGCCTCGGCGAAGGCGACGGGGGTTTATAGGGCCGGCCTTGTGGATGTGCGACTGGATGTATACCAGACGCCGAAGCCGATCGATACGGGCGGGCGGTGGTGCGTGCAGATTGGGGCGTTCCACAGCGAACGCGAGGCTCTGCGGCTGAAGCAGGAGCTGTTGCGCAAGTATGCCGGCTCCAACGTGATCGAGTTCCCGGGGGAGAAGAGCTACTGGGTTCGGATTCGGCCGGGGGGCGACGATCGCGAGATGGCGGAGTACATTGCGCAGCATCTACGGCCAAGCGAGGGCGAGGCGTATTTGACGCGGCTGGATTGAGGGATTGTGCTGGAACCCCACCCTAGGCGCAAAAACAAAGACGCGCCGAGGATGGGGCACCCGGCGGAGTCAGCGGTGTTAGCCCTGAGAGATGAGATGGGTGCTGAATTTGGGGGAATCCCAGGTCCGAAAATCCGGACCTGGGGCACCCAAACTTCGATTCCAGGTTGAATACTGTTTACCGCAACAGGGCGGAGGCGGCCCAGAGGACGGGGGCCTGGCCGTGGAAGTCGCCGGTTTTGCGGCGGCGGGCGAGGTAGTAGTCCAGGTTGTTGAGCTTGTTGGTGCCTTCGCAGACGCTGGTGGTGTTGTCGTTCTGGTCGATGTAGCCGACGACTCCGAGCCAGCCCTTGCGCGCGGCGGGACCGTAGACGGCTGCATCGAGCCAGCCGTTCTTGACACCGGTAATCATGGCAAAGGTAAACATGGCGGAGCTTGAGGTTTCAGGCCAGGCTTCGTCGTGGTCGATGAGCTGACGCCACATGCCGTCTTTGCCCTGGTTCTGGAGCAGGGCGGCCATCATGAGCTTGTAGCCCTTGAGGATGCGGGGGCGCTGGGGGTGGTCGGCGGGCAGGGAGCGGAGCACTTCAGCCATGCCGGCGGCGACCCATCCGTCTCCGCGGCCCCAGAAGAAGGGCACGTCGGGGGCGTGGAAGAAGAGGCCGTTGGGCTGCTGGAGCTTGTCGAGGTAGGAGACCATCTCGTTGGCGTCGCGATCCAGGTACTTCTTGTCGCCGGTGGCGCGGTAGGCTTCCAACTGCAGGATGGTCAACATATACATGTCATCGATCCAGTAGCGGGTTTCCGCGGAGAGGCCGTCGGGCTGGGGGTTTTCCCATTGCCGGTCAGCCCACCATTTACCGTAGGCGAGATATTTGGGGTCCTTGGTCTGGATGGCGATTTCAAGAGGGACGCTGCCAAAGATGGAATCGTCAACGTGATGGCGTACGGGAATCTTGGCCTCCTCGGCGCCGCCGGGCATGAGCGGCTCAAACTTCTTGATGAGGCGGTCGCGGAGGTCGGTGTCGCGGGTGAGTTGCGCAAAGGTCAAGCCGCCGTACCAGGTGGCGACTTCGCCGTAAAAGATGGTGCCATTGCCCTGGTGGGGGCTGGGGATGAAGTGCTCGGCTACACGCTTGCCGACTTCCTGTGGGGAGGTTCCGGCGGGCCAGTTGGTGAAGTAATCTTGCTGGGCCGAGAGGGTGGAGGCAGCGGCCGGCAAGAGCAGGGCAAGAGCGACGATTTTTATTAAGGATTTCATTGGTGTTTCCTCTTGATGTCGATGGAACAACCCAGCAATTCTAAAGGGTGAGCCTGTGCTCGCGCGCGGCCAGCTTGAGAATGCCGAAGGATTCGGGGATGTGGAATGTGGGCTGGTAGCTGGGCTGCCAGGCGATGAGCTTGCGATCGGGCTCGTGGTCCTGACAACGAAGGAAGTTGATGTGCAGTTCGTTGCCGGGGGCGGCGGGGCGGGTATCGATAGCCGACCAGGGAATGCGCATGAAGCCGTACCAGGTTTTTTGAGGGGCATCGATGCGCGCGGCGACTTGGCAGCCGGACTGCCAGACCCAACCGACTTCGTGAGCGCGATCGTTACTGTCAACATCAAGATCGACCCACTCGCCTTGCGGGGAGACCTGGAGTTCTTTGTAGCGGTGGATGTTCTCAAAGTCGGAACCGACAAAGACTTCGGCGACATCCCAATCCCAGAGCTGGTTGGTTTCGGCGGTGAGATCGGGGTTGGGCTTGAGGTTGAGGTTTTGGTAGGGGCAGACGTAGAGGAGGTAGAGATTCTGTTGCGTCCACTGGAGGAGGATTTGGGTGCGATGGCCGGGGACGGGGCGGCCGTAATTGTCGTTTGCGGCGATGACGGAGGGGGCGTTGGCCCAGAAGGCGGAGTGAGGGTCGGTGTCGGGGGCGGAGTCGTGATCGGTGAAGGCAGCGATGGCGATGTTGTTGGGTTGCATTGGATTGGGGTCCTTGTGGGGAAACATGGGGAATCGGGCGGCCACGATCCCAGGTCTCAGAATCGAGACCTGGGACACCCGAAATTCTCCGTGGGTCGCGGGTTCTTCTCCGCCGGTCATCCGGTGGGGTGTTGGGGTTATTGGTAGGCGTTGGCTTTTTTGAAGTCGCCGCCTTTGACGATGGAGATGGTGGCGGGGTTGATGTGGGTCTTGAAGGCGGCGTTGACCTGCTCGGGAGTGAGGGCGGCAACGGCGGCTTCAAGTTTGGCGTCCCAGAGCAGGGTTCGGCCCCAATGCTCTCGAGTACTCAACTGATTGGCGATGGAGGCTTCTTCGGCGCGGGAGACAGAGCGCTGATCGAGCCACGTCTTTTTGGCTTTGGCTACTTCGTCGGCGGTGAAGCCGTCTTTGAGCGCGCGAGCCAACTCTTCGTTGAAGTCGGCTTCCACCTTGGGCATGTTCTGCGGGGCGGCGATGGCGAAGGCGAAGAACGCGCCTCCGTCGTCCTTGGTGGGCACTGTGAATCCGCCTTGGGCGCCGTAGCTCAAACCGTCTTTGACGCGAATGCGCTGGAAGAGGCGCGAGTTGGGCGAGCCGCCAAAGACCATGCCGGCGATGGTGAGGGCCGGGTAGGCGGGGTCGTCGTCGTTGATCTTGAGAGGCATTTGCGCCATGAAGAGGGCGTTCTGCTTATCGGGCGTTTCGATTTTGCGGTTGATGGCTGGGACCGGCTCGAAGGGATCGGGAATGCGCTGGTAGTGGGCGGCGCTCTTCCAGTCGCCGAAGAGTTCGGTGACGAGCTTCTTGACCTGTTCGGGATCGAACTGGCCACTGATGACGATTTGGCCTTCGCCGGCGCCGTAGAACTGGGAATAGAACTGGTGAGCTTCGTCGAGGGTTACCTTCTTGAGATCCTCGATCTGCTCGTCGATGGTGGGCACGTAGCGGACGTCTCCGCGTGGGTACTGTGCGTTGAAGTGGCGGTTGATTTCGAGCGAGACCAACTGGTTGGGTTCGGTTTTGCCTGCCTCAGCGGCGGCGATGCGCTGCTGGCGGATGAGGTCAAATTCGGTTGCCGGAAACGAGGGCTCGCGGAGAAGTTCGCGGGCAAAGCGCAAGGTGTCGGCGAGGTTGGCGTCAAGGGTGTGGATGGTGGCGGAGGCGGAGTCAATGCTGCCGGAGACGTTGATCTGCGCTTTGAGACGGTCGGTCTCATCCTGAATCTGCTGGCGGGTTTTGGATTTGGTTCCGCGCATGAGCATGGCACCGGCCATGGCCGCGGCGGTGGATTTTCTGAAGAGGGATTTTTGATCGCCGAAACGGACGCTGATGCTGGCGGCAACGGTGCCGCCGCGGGTCTTCTTGGGGAACATGACGAGCTTCAAGCCGTTGGGGAGCGTGGTGCGAATGACGCGGGCTTCAATATTTTGCGGGGTGGGATCGAAGACTTCGCCTTGCGCAACGGATGCGCCGCCCTTGTAGTCCTTGAAGCGGACGGCAGGGTCGGGGGTGGGAGGAACTTCGGCGCGGTCGGGCGTTGCGGTGGGAATGAATTCGCCGAGGGTTCGGTTGGAGGATTTGAGATAGGCCTTGGCGACACGGACGACATCGGCGGGGGTGACTTTGGCGACTTCGTCGCGCATGAGGTAGAAGGCGCGCCAATCGCCATCGCCCGCGTAGCCGCCGAGCATGATGGCGACGGTTTGGGTGTTGGTTTGCGCGAGTTCAATGTTCTTGAGGATGCGGGCCTTGGCGCGATCGACCTCTTCCTGCGTGGGCGGGTCGGCGGCGAGACCTTCAACGGTCTTGAGCAGGATCTGCTGGGCATCGTCGATGGATTGGTCGGGCTTGAGCTGCGCGAAGACCAGGGCGACGCCGGGATCGTGCTCGTCCTCGGCGCTCATGCTAGCACCTACGGCCTTTTGCGTATCGACGAGGGCCTTGTAGAGGCGGCCGGTTTGAGGGGCGCCGAGCACCTGGGCCATTACGCTGAGAGGCGCCATGTCGGGATGGAGGGCGGCGGGAATGTGGTAGACAGCCATGATTCCCTGGATACTGCCGACGCGGCGGAGCATGACGGAGCGCTCGCCTTCCTGCGTGGGCTCGACAGTGTAGGGCTGGGTGAGAACGCGCTGCGGGCGGGGGATGGCACCGAGGGTCTGAGCGACCATTGACAGGGCCTTGGATTCATCGAACTGGCCGGCGATGATGAGGTCGGCATTGTCGGGCTGATAGTACTTCTGATAGAAGGCGGCGAGGTTGGCGATGGGGACGCGCTCAACGTCGGTGCGGGCGCCGATGACGGTTTTGCCGTAGTTGTGGAAGTTGTAGGCGGCGGCCAGAACGCGCTCGTGGAGGACATTGAGCGGGCTGTTTTCGCCGGACTCCATTTCGTTGCGGACGACGGTCATTTCGGAGTCGAGATCTTTTTTGAGCATGGTCATGTTGGCCATGCGGTCGGCTTCAAGGCCGAGGGCCCAGCGGAGGTTATCGTCGCTGGCGTTGAAGGTCTCAAAGTACATGGTCTGGTCGTATGACGTGGTGCCATTGAAGTTGCCTCCGGCGCGGTCGGTGAGGTCCTTGAAGAGTTCGCGTCCGGACTTTGCGCTCTTGAAGGTCATGTGCTCCAGGAGGTGAGCCATGCCGGTTTCGCCATAGGCTTCGTTGCGCGAGCCGACGAGATAAACGACGTTGACCGTGACTTTGGGCTTGGAGTTGTCAGGGAAGAGCAGCACATGGAGTCCGTTGGGGAAGGCGTACTCGGTGACTCCTTCAATGGAGATGACCTTTTGGACGCCCTGGGGCAGGGTTTGAGCAAAGGAAACGGCGGTGAGGAGGAGAATTGCGAACGAGGTTGCGATGAGCTTCTTGAGGCGCATGTCGTCACATCCTTGGAAAATCTGGGGCAATTATACGCGGAGCGCGTTTCAAGGCGGGCGGTGGAGTGGCAGCATGAAAGAGGATTTCCGGAGGGGCTAAAGAGGGTGCGGAGAAGGCATTGATTTGAAAGGAAAGTCCGAAAAGCATCCCTCGGGGGCTAAAGCCCAACTCATTTTGCGGAATTTATGTACGGGCTAAAGCCCGTACCCTTCACCGGGAGGAGTTTTCCCGCAGCCTGTAAAGCCCATGATGTTTTGCTGAATTGATGTATGGGCTGAAGCCCGCACCCTTCACCGGGAGGAGTTTTCCCGCAGCCTGTAAAGCCCATGATGTTTTGCTGAATTGATGTATGGGCTGAAGCCCGCACCCTTCAGAGTTGACCTGGTAGATGGAGATCTGGCACTTGGCACAGCGACAGAGAGGGCTCTGGTATGCTGAATGGTTTACGCCTAGTGGTTTATGTGGGCGAGGAGGAAGCCATGCCGGAGCATCGAGGGCGGAAGCATCATCAGGACCGGGTGGCGGAGACGCTACGGTTGGAGATTGGGGCGATGATCGAGGGTGAACTCTCAGATCCGCGCATCGATTTCTGTTACGTGACGGAGGTGGCGCTGAATCCGGGCGCAAAGTCGGCGCGTGTATACGTGGCCGTGGATAGCTCGGTGAAGGACATTGCGACGGCCGAAACGAATACGATTGCCGGCCTGGAGGCAGCCAAGGGGTTCATCCGCTTTGAGCTGAAGGAGCGGATGGGCGTGCGCCACGTGCCGGAGTTGAGTTTTCTGGCCGACCGCTCAGGGCGCTTTCAGGCGCGCATCGAGGAGTTGATGGATCGCTCGCGGAAGCGGCATAAGGCGCAGGCGGAACAGGCTGCGCAAGCGGAAGAGAAGGCGGCGCCGGATGTGAAATCCGCAGTCGAATAACGGTACATGGATAGAGCCCCGTTCAATACGAATTTGGATGCATCGCCGAATTTGGGTGGATTGGCCGGAGGGCCTGGGGATGCGTGCGCCGCCGGGGCGGGCGGAACTGCGCTGGGCACTCCGATGGAACAGCCCGATGCTCCGATTGAGGCGATTCTACAGGTTTTGCGGCGGGGAGAGCGGTTTCTGGTGTGTTCTCACTCGCGTCCGGATGGGGACGCGGTGGGCAGCATGCTGGCGATGGGAATGCTGCTGGAACAGATGGGCAAGCAAGCCGACCTAGTGACGGCCGACAGCGTTCCGGCGATCTATCGCGGACTGCCAGGCGCGGCGGGCATTCGGCACGCGTTGCGCGTTTATGGTCCGTACGATGCGGTGATTCTGCTGGAGTGCGACAGCCTGGACCGCGCTCGTCTGCGTGGGCTCGAAAACCTCTGCCAGGTCAATATCGATCACCATCTGAGCGGGCGGCCGTATGCGCATATCAATTGGATCGACCACGGGACGGCCAGCGTGGGCGAACTGGTGTACCGGCTGGTAAAGGCAGCAAGCGCGGCGGTGACGCCGAAGATGGCAACGTGTCTTTATACAACCTTGCTGACCGACACGGGTGGGTTCACGTATGGATACGTCCAGGCCTCGACATTTGAAATGGCGCGGGATCTTGTGGTGGCGGGGGCCGACCCGGTGGCGATTGCGCGGGATGTGTGCCTTTCTACCTCGACATCGAAGGTACTGCTGCTGGGCGCAGCACTGGGAAATCTGAAGCGTGAGGGCCGGCTGGCCTGGCTGTGGGTGATGCACCAGGACATGGTGCGTACCTGCGCAGCCGAGGAGGACTGCGAAGGGATTGTGAACGTGGCTGTAGGCATCGCAGGGGTTGAGGCTGCGGTGTTTCTCCGCGAGCTTCCGGAGCGGCGCTACCGGCTGAGCCTGCGCAGCAAAGGCAAGGTGAATGTGGCGGAGATTGCCGGGCGGCTGGGCGGGGGCGGACACGGAAATGCAGCAGGCTGTACATTGGAAGGACCGCTGGAGCACGCGCTGGATGAGATTCTGACGGAGTTACGGCGCGGGGTGGCATGTTACTCGAAGGAGTAACCATGGTGCCTGTCAAGAAGCGTTGCGTTCAAGGAGATTCCACGCGAATCTGATAGCCTTGTCCGTGTTGAAACTTGAGCACCGACTTCGCGTCTCTCAAGAGCGCGCAGGGTGTGCGGCCAGTTCGGCATCCTCCAGCCGTCCTGAGCAGAGCCGAGAACGTTTTATTTAGCAGAGCATGCAGCCGCGCGCCCGTTGGAGAATTGCTGGAAGTGGAAACTAAGTTGGAAACCCCTGATCCGGAACTGCCCGAAGAGCCCTACAAGCGGCTGCCGACCTGGGCCACAGTGCGCGAAGCAACCGTATTTCTTCTCTTTACGGTCTTCTTCCTGGCGTACGGCCTGACGCCGGTGCTGGGCGGCGCAGGGCTGGGACTGGTGGGCGCCGACGAGCCTCGTTACGCGCAGATTGCGCACGAGATGCTGGACCGGTTCAACTCCGCCGACAGCCTGAAGGGGCGGCTGAGCGCGTGTGTCACTCCGTATCTCTACGGTCATCCCTGGCTGGAGAAGCCTGCTCTCTACTACTGGCGGGCGATGTTTCTGTTTCAGGATTTCGGGGTACATGACTGGAGCGCGCGGCTGCCCTCGACCACGTTCGCCTTCATCATGATCGGGTTGATCTACCTGCACATGAAACGATTCCGACCTGGGGGACATCTGGATGCGGCGCTGATCACTGTGGCGTGCGTGGGGATTATTGGCTTTTCACGGGGCGCGTCGACCGACATGCAGATGGCGGCGCCGCTGGCGATCGGGCTGCTGGGCTGGTACGCCTGGTACGAGACGGACTCAAAGTTCTGGCTCTACGATATTTATTTTTTTACGGGCCTGGCGACGCTGGCCAAGGGACCGGTAGCGCCGTTTTTGGCGATGGTGATTATTGCTGCCTTTGCGCTTCTGCGGCGCGAGTGGTCGATTGTGCGGCGGTCGTTCTGGTGGCCGGGGATGGTGCTTTACTTCGCAATGGTGCTGCCGTGGTTTATCGCCGTACAGCATCAGAATCCTACGTTTTTCCGCGAGTTCTTTCTGGAGCACAACCTGGAGCGGTTCGCGACGGATCGGTACGAGCACTCACAACCGTTCTGGTACTACCTGGTGGTGGTGGTGCTGGCGATGATGCCGTGGACGGTGATTGCGGTGCGCGCGTTGGCAGACGGCATCCTGACTTCCGTGGCTGAGTGGCGGCTGCGCCACTCCCGCAAGGCTATGCTCTGCGTCAACCGGCCCGGCGACGCGTTTCCGGAGTTCCTGGTGCTATGGGCATTGATTCCTATTGTCTTTTTCTCTTTCTCGCGGTCCAAGCTTCCGGGCTACATTCTGCCTTCGATTCCGCCGATTGCCATTCTGACGGGAGACTTTCTGTTTCGCAGCCGGAAGGCAGGGCTGAGCCGCTGGCTTCTGCTGGGGCACGCGGCGTTATGCGGCGTGATGACGGTGGCGGTTCTGCTGCTGCCCTGGTTTGTGGCCCATGGCGCGCAGTTTCCTCCTGCACAGGCAACGGCCGTGGCGGTGCTGGCAGCTTGCGGGGCGGGGTTGCTGATCCTGATTGTCACGAAGGGGTTCGGCGTAGCCAGGCTCCGGCTGGTTACATGCTCGGTAATGGTGGTGCTGGTTCTGTTTCTTTATGGGGTCGGGCCGTTCGCGGTGATTCCGGAGGTGGATGCGACTAAGAGGGTGATCCACCTGCTGGACGGCTCCTACTCCGCGCGGCCTCTAGCGGAAAAGCTGGGCACCGTGGCGCCAGAGAGCGAGACGATTGCGGTGTTTCGCGTGCGTCGCGATGTGGAGTATGGGCTCTCGTTCTATCGCAACCGCGCGGTGGTGAACTACGAACAGAGCGGGGTGCCGGACGAACAGCATCTGCTGGTGGCGCGGGTGACGGGACGGCGGGGCGTGGATCTGCACACCCCGGCAGCCCTGGAAGAGTATTTGGAAGGCCGACCCTACGAGGAAGTTTTCAGTTGGCCGGAGCAGGGGCTGGAAGTTTACCTGGTGGGCGCACGCTAGTGTGTCGTCTCAGAAGTTCTTGTAAGAATCGGGGGAAGGCAAAAGAAGATTCTTCGCTCACCACCCCCAAACTGAGAAACGTTTGGGGCCCCGTTCACTCAGAATGACAGCCGCAATTATGATATGAACTTCAGAGACGGGACGCTAGACGCAAATAACCCATGCCTCAAGTTGCACTTGGAAGCGACACGTGCGAAAGTGTCCGGAAGGGTATTGCAAGGTAATGGGATGCGGCATAGCCGTGCTGTGCACGGCCGGACGGCGTTCCAGACGGAGCGCAGACTAGAGCGATTTCAGAAATGGTGTAGAGGAATGATCATTCCCTCAGGGGCTAAAGCCCACATTTTTATTGCTGAATTTTACGTATAGGCTAAAGCCTGTACCCTTCAAAACGGCTCCACACTAAGAGTGGCTGGTACAAGTTTGCAATAGCAGCTCATAAGCCAGGAGAAAAGAGTGGCATCGAGTACTTCCAGCGAGATTCTCGACCTGCGGCACTTTACGGCGGCGATGCTGCGGGGTGTGCTGGAAGCCGAAGGTGCGCTTTGGAACGAACGGCTGCATTGGGACTACCGGGCTTCTGCCCGGCTGCTGATGCAGTACCTGGACAACCGGATGCTGCCGGGCTACGCGGCGGTGGTTGGGGAGCAGGTGATCGGCTATGTCTTCTGTGTTTACGAAGAGACCAAGGCCGTGGTCGGGGACGTATTTGCGATGGACGGCCTGCCGGATGTTCGCGGTTCGGCGCATGCCATTGAGGAGACTCTGCTGCGGCATCTGCTTGAGTTGCTTGTGAACTCGCCGCAGGTGGAGCGCATCGAGTCGCAACTGCTGATGCACCCAACGGGTTCGCACGCGGGGGTCTTTCAAAAGGCCGGGTTCGATCTCTACCGGCGGTTGTTCATGGTGCAGCCGCTGGAGGGGCTTTGGAGCCCGCCCTCGGTCGACTTGCCGGACGAACTGGAACTGCGGCCGTGGCGCGACGAGGATCTGGCGGCGGCGGCGCGGCTGATCTGCGAGGCCTATCGCGATCATCCGGACAGCCTGATCAACGACCAGTACCGCTCGGTGAACGGCTCGATGCGGTTCTTGAACAATATTGTGCGCTACTCGGGCTGCGGGGCATTCTCAGGGCCTGCTTCGCACGTGGTGGTTCATCGCGCCAATCGGGAGATTGTTGGGCTGGTGCTGGGATCGCGCGTGAGCCCACAGAGCGGGCACATTACGCAGGTGTGCGTGCATCCGGCGTATCGCCGGCACGGCATGGCGCGGATGCTGCTGGCGATGGCTTCCTTTTGCTTTATGCGGCAGGGCGCTACGGAAGTTTCGCTGACCGTGACGCAGGCGAATCAACATGCCGTGGAGCTCTACCTGGCAGAGGGATATACCTGCGCGCACGAGTTCGATGCGGCGGTGTGGGAGCGGAAAAGAAGGGCTTAGAGGCAGCGCTTAGAAATGGTATATAGGGATAATCATTCCCTGAGGGGCTAAAGCCCAACTTGTTTTGCGGGGTTTATGTACGGGCTGAAGCCCGTACCCTTCACCTGAAGCCCGTACCCTTCAAAGCTGCTCTATGCCAAGAGTGAAAATGCACTAGCGGGCGATGAGGAACATGACCCAGCTAAGCACGACGGCCGAGCCTACGAAGAGCGCAAAGCAGTAGACGCCGTAACGGAACATGCGGCGCGGGGTTTCGCGCTGCGTGATACCGAAGACGGTCGAGGCAAAAAGGGCGAACAACACAACGGCGGTGAATTGGGAGGGATGAATCACTCGGGCTTCCTCCCGGTGCGGAGGTTGTGCGCGTCGACAGCGGCGATGACGTTGAGCAGGCCGGCGACGACGATGAACTTGGTGCCGTAGTCGGCTGTTGTGACCTGTACCTGGTCGGCGCCGAGGCCGAGAAGCCGGCTGACAAAGAAGAGCAGCCCGTTGCCGAGATCGCCGACAAAGCCGAGCATGTCGAGAACGTCCTGCGCGCCGGTGTAGATCTTGCCTTTCATGGCGAGGCCGAGGGCAAACATGCCGATGATGGAGGCGGACAGGAGGGCTCCGCGCACCCACTTGCGGAGGAGAAAATGACCCGCGCCGGGAAAGAGCCATCCGGCGATGAGCGGGAGATAGACGAAGCCGGGCTTGGTGTTGGGCGCGGCGCTATTCTTTGTTGCGGCGGTTGCCATTCTTTTTTGACTATAACGCATGAGGCAGTGAGCAGTGGACAGTGAACAGTGGACAGTGAGCAGAAGACAGTGAATTGTGGACCGTGCAAGAAAGTGACGAAAGGCGGGGTTTGAGGGCGTTTTTGGGCACAAATTGGTGTGTTTTTTGCTCAAAAACTGCTGAATTTCGCAGGGCAGTTTACTGTTTGGTTACTGGGGCATGTCTCTATCTTGTTGATTAATAATATTGTTAAAAATGAGGCGCCCTGTAATTGGTGCAATTGACGGGGAGGGGGGTGGGGGGTAGAGCCGATTTTGGGGTGTCTGGCGGCGGTTGGAGGGCGGAAAGGCGGAGGTTTGGCATACAGCTAGTATGCGCCGGGGAAAGTTAATTCTCTGCAAGGGGGGGTGGCTGGTGCCGTAATCGCTATTTACCAGGATCTGGTAGATTTGCGCGGGTTTGTGCCGGAAATTTCTTCATGAGCCACTTGAGTGCTTCAACTTGGTCGAGGGCCGGAGCGCGTCTCAACTGCACGAGCAAGTCGACCCATTCGGGGCGTTTTGGGGAGATATTCTGTGCGCCTTCGTTACATACGGAGCAGAGGGCGCGCAAATTTGATAGTTCGTCGGAGCCGCCATCTTGCCTATTAAGCATCAGAGAGACATGCAGATGGATTTGTTTTGACGGGTCGTAGGGGTCTGTCTCGCCCTCAGCCGCACCACACATGAAGCAGGCGAACTCCCTTTGAGACAGCGCAAGACTACGGAGTTCTTGTGGTATTTGAACAGAGAATTCTGGGTCAGCCATTACGTTGACGCGTGAATGAACCAACTCTTTCGATTGCTCATGGATCTCTGGGGACGAAGTCAAATCACCAATTTTATTTGCAATTCCTTCTGAATTCCGAGCCTGCCAACACTGTGGCCTCCCCGATCCGGCCTTTCTTGGCCTTTTCTCTTCCGAAGTAGCACTCCTGTGTTGGCTTGCCATTGTTCTATTGTAGAACACTTTATGGCCCCTCTGAAGGTTAGGCTTGCCGAGTGGTCAAAGGCTTCGTTGAAAAAAACATTTGCGGGCACAGGATAGCGGAGGCCCGCCTCGGCTCTAATCCTCCCCTGACGCAGGATGCTCTTTCCGGAAGGGTCGCACGGCTAGGTGTTCAACTCGATCGCGCTGCGATCGCAAAGATTGAGAATAACCTTCGTCGCGTACAAGACTACGAGTTAAAGGCTCTGTCTACCGCATTAGGTGTTAGTGTTGGCTGGTTGATCGGGGAAGGCGAATGAAAGATGCAACTTCCCAATTGCGCTCCGCCACAAGACGGGCCAAATCCGACGTGGCGAACAAGCTTGTAAGCATGTTTCTCCACGAATTGAGCCGCAAAATCTCCCAGGACTGGCGATTCAGAGTTGAGGGAGAAGAATACGGCGACCGTGTTCGGCAGACGTTCGACAACTGCTGTCCTTATTGCTCTCGGAGCCTTACGGCTTCTGAAGCTGTAATCGAACATCTGGATGGGATGAACCGTTATCGTGCCGGTCTTCACGTTCCAGGGAACGTATTGGTTGCGTGCAGGAAATGCAATAACGAAAAGCGTCGGGACGATCAGATAAAGGTTCTTGTGCTCGCCGCATCGGGCTGGGAATCCTTTCTGATGCACGATAGTACTCACTGCACTCCTGCCTGCCTAACCTGCGAATACTGGAGTGAAACATGGTTCGACGAAGCAGAGCGTGTAGGCAGATTGAGAGCAAATCTTTTGAGAATTCGCTCTTTCCGCGCTGAGTTCACGGAGTTCCAATCGGTTATTCCTACACTTGTGCAGACACTTCCTGTGCTGCTGACAAAGCTCTATTCTGACTGCCAATTATTCGCGGAGACGGAGATCAGATCCCTGCTGGAGAGATACAGTCAGAACTCGCATCCCGTCGTCTAAGAACCCCTATTGTCCAATCTCCGAAGTTGATTGAAGAACAACGGCAGATCCTTCGACTCACCATCCCAAGCTGAAAAACGCTTGGGGCTCCTTTCGCAAGGATGACGTCTGATTAGTTTTATCTGTGACTCACGTGCCACATACTGCGGCAATCGCTACGTTGGTACAGCCTAGATGCGGACGAGGTCGCGCTGGATTTTGCCGGTGACCCAGGCTTTGGTTGGGGAGGTGAGCATGTCGATTTCGCTGCGGATGCCGAAGTCGGGGAGGTAGATGCCGGGCTCGACGGAGAAACAGGTGTTGGGGAGGATGCGGCGGTCGTCGTGGGTTTCGAGATTGTCGAGGTGGGCGCCGGGGCCGTGAATCTCGTGGGCGATGTTGTGGCCGGTGCGGTGGGTGAAGTACTGGGCAAAACCAGCAGAGCGGATGACGGCGCGGGCGGCATCGTCGGCTTCAAAGCCGCGGATGGGGCGGCGCTGGGCGAAGGCCTGCTCGACGACGGAGATGGCGGCGTCGCG
>Ga0181535_10003408_pt1 | contig 18481 bp, 3 predicted proteins | sample PEATcosm2014_Bin_44_FD_119774 | JGI IMG/M metagenome (GOLD analysis project Ga0181535, IMG submission 119774) | Peatland microbial communities from MTU Mesocosm Facility, Houghton, MI, USA - PEATcosm2014_Bin17_30_metaG | ecosystem: Environmental > Terrestrial > Soil > Wetlands > Peat | place... | reverse complement strand
CGCAAAGCCCCGTTCGCGCCGAAGCTCTTGCGGACCTTGCCCTCTTGGATCAGGTTGTACGCCACAAGGAGACGTTCTATCCGCCCGGCTGGTCCAGGTACGATCTGGCGCGGGTTGGAAGCCTGCGGCTCGTCCCGCCCGATGAGCGACGTGTGGCGTTGGAGAGGGACTACCGCAGCATGAGTGTGATGATCTTTGGGCAGCCGCCGCCATTTGGCGAAATCATTGAAGTCCTCGCCGCATTGGAGCAGGAGATAAGAGCATGTCCCGCGCGTAGTTGAAAGTTTTCAACGGCGGTTGGGTTGATGATACTACGCGGCAACCTGCCCGACGACTGGCTGTGCGTCGTTGAGGATTGCTTCCAGTGTCCATAGATCACGATAGCCCATGATCTTGTTGAAACTCTTTTCTGTTCTGATAAAGGCCGAGGCCAGCCAGCGGATCACCATCCTGCCGTTCTGCCAATGGGTTACACGGCGCGTCTGGATGCGCACCCCGGCGTGTGGGCTTTCGATGATGTTAGTCGTCGCCAAGCAGCGCATCAGCCTTGGCGGCAAGTCAAGCCGGTTAATCGTGAAGCACTCCTCCAGCCCCTCCAGCAGACTGGAGGCGGCCGAGGGGTAACTGTTGTCCAGCCATGCAGCCAGTTTTTTGATGCGTGCCATGCCTTCCTTGGGCGGCAGTTTCCAGGCCGCGCGCAGCAAGCTCTTGACTTGGTCGCGCTGATCCTTGGGCAGGTAGTCGAGCACGTTGCGCAGCTTATGCGCGCGGCAGCGCTGCACCGGCTGCTGGGCGCCGAAGACCGCGTTGATCGCCGCCCGGATAGCCTTCGAGCCGTCAATGACGAACAGCCGCCGCTGCTGGGGATCGACACCCCGCGCCCTGATGTCCTCAAGCAGTTCCGTCACCACGGTCGAGTTCTCCGTGGCGCCTTCGCGGATGCCCAGCACGTGCTTGCGGCCCTGGCTGTCCACGCCCACCGCGCCGATCATGGTGTAGTCGCCGAAGACCAGCCCATCGATGTAGATGATGAGCAGTTTCAGGCTGTCAAAACGCCGCGCCAGCAGCGCTTCGACCTCGGCCTCGGAGGCCTCCGCCATGTGCCGGCTCACCGCTGACTTGCTGACGCCGACCGTCTCGGCCATCTTGGGAATGACCTCTTTGTAATTGCGCGTGGAGACGCCGCGCATGGCAATTTCCAGCATCCGCGCGCTCATCTGTGCGCCGTTCTGCATGGCGGTGTAAGCGGGGATTTCGACCTCTCGGCCCGCTCGGCCACGGGTTCTGAGGCGGGGACGATCGACCCCCAGTTTACGGTCGCCGAAGATGACCTGGCCCGGCTGGCGTCCATAGAAGACGACCTCGCCGGAGCGGCGTTTTCCCTGTTGTGTTGGGCCTCCGGCGGCCTGGCTGGCCGACGCATCGAGTACGGCTTCAAGGACGGCGCGCCCGGTTGCCTGGATCAGCTCATCGCAGGTCATCTGGCACTGCGTGATCAAATCCACCATGGGCAGAACGAACTGCCCGTTTTTGGCCAGAAACCCGGCCAGTTCCTGCTCGTCGATTTTCCCTTGCTTGCGTATGGTGTGGTACGGTTTCTTCACGGCGGTTCTCCCTTCAAGGTGTGGCAACCCGATTCTAAGGAATCAGGCTGAACCGCCGTTTAACTTTCAACTATGGGTGGGACATCCTCGGAGATAAACCAGAAGTGAGCGTGAATCTCAGGATCATATTCCCAATGTCATCGGTCCATATCTTTGCATCCTTCATTAAGCAAGAGGCAGAACGCACGGCAGCCTCAAAACCTGACTTGCTGTGCAGGCTTTTTGGAAGCAGCAGGTCCGACAGCAGAGAAATTCATCGAATGGTGCGATCTCGTAGAATACATCGCCTTTCATGCCACTGCGAATACCGCAGTTTTGCTTGTTCTCTTCTGTGATGATTATGTGCTTGGCAGCATCTACATCTTCATGACAGCAGTGGTGCTGCTGCGTATTCGTAAAATATGCGCGCGGAGTCTCGATCGATCTGTTGATGATCGGCAAATCTCCGACTTGGCAATGAAGCACCACGGACTTTCCGAAATCATGTTGTGGACAGTTTGGTACTGTAGGTTCGGCAAGGAGAAAAATGCGTGAATTGTCCTGTCACAATTCTGAAATGATCGCTTTGACGCCGGATCTGCTCGACAGCAGGCAAGCCCTCGAACGCCTCGCCATCAGCATAATGTTCCTCGATCGTTGCTGGCTGAAGCCGTCGACCAAGCTGTCGATGCACTCGATCGACTAAATCCTCAGCGGCGGCATTGATTTCATTGAGGTGTTTTTGGATCTCATCATACCTGTAAGGGATAAGATAGACATCGTCATTATGAGAAACTCTAACCCAAGAGCCTGTATCTGATCTCAACAGAATTAGCGGCGTAACGCTAATTGTAGGAACTAACCTTCCCACCGTTTCTGTGAGTTGCATAACGTAGCTGTTTACCAAATAGTTATATTAGATGGTTACCTGCCTACGATTTATGAGTGCCTATTTTTTATTGACTGTCACGGGTAATCTGTGCGAGAAATATAAATTAGCATTTCATATTATGGAATCTTCCTTGCAGTGTCACTTTGCGCCGTGAGATAGCGCTGGTGCATCCGAGAGTGAACGGTTCCAGCTCGTTCAGACAATGGCGGTGAACTTTACGCCTCCTAATTGCCGTTGAAGAGACTGCGTTATTTGGAATGCGTTTGTCCATAATGGACTGAAAAACATAGCCGCGCAGTGAATTATTGGCTGAAGTGGCGCATCGTTTCACCACTGTTTCACTGGTTTTGAAACCCAGGCTGCGAGGATCGAATGAAACTCCACCGCTCTACCCTTATTGCATTTCTGTGCTTATCCGCCTTCCTCTTTCAAACCGACAAGTTTAGGGCCTCTGCGGCCTCTGCGCCTCCGGGCGCGTGTCTTTATGCCTTGGATCCAACGGCCGACCGCGCATTTCAGATCGCGGGCGCGCAGTCGGTTTACTCTGCTTGCGGAGTCGTCGTTGAATCGAGCGCGAGCGACGGCTTTGAGATGGAAGGGGCGGAGACTCTTTACCTGCAGAACCATGTTCAGGTGAGCGTCGTCGGCGGTGCGCAACTCAACGGGCAGACCGAACTCTAAGACACGATCAGCAACAAGCAAGTGCAGCCTTTCCAGGTATCCAGTCCAGGCGATCCGTTGGCGTCGATTGCTCCTCCGGCCAGCGGAACCATCGTAAGTAAAACTCCGGCGTATTTCGACATGAATTCAAAGGCGGCGAATAACACACTCTCTCCCGGCGTATATTGCGGCGGACTTACAATTGGAAACACCAATGGCACGGCCTTTACGCTAAGTCCAGGCACTTATATTATGGCCGGCGGCGGGATGGTGTTGAACTCACAAGCGGTCGTCAAGGGAACGGGAGTTACAGTTTATAACACATCCAGCGCAGGATGGGGATGCTCCAGCAGTTATAATTACACGCCTGTTACGATAAGCGGGCAAGTTACAGCAACATTATCCGCGCCTACGACGGGCGCATTCGACGGAATCCTATATTTTGGCAATCGCAGCGGCTGCTCGACCAAGGGTTCGTGCGTGGATCAGATCAATGGCGGTTCGACCGCCGTCCTGAATGGCGCGCTGTATTTCCCGAGCGATGAGATCGAAATCACCGGCAGCAACGCCAGCGGCTTCTTGATGCTGGTTGCGGACAAGATTTACATCAACGGCAACTCGGCATTTGGCAACAACGGAGATCCATTCGATGGAATTACTGTCAGTGTGACTCCCGCGACGGCCACGCTCTTTTCCGGCCAAACGCAGCAATTTACGGCGGCCGTGAGTAACACCCCCAATTCCGCGGTTACATGGACGATTAGTCCGGCGGGGGTGGGAAGCATCAGCTCAACGGGGCTTTATTCCACGCCTTCCAGCATAACTTCTGCGCAAACAGTGACGGTGACTGCAACCAGCCAGGCGGACACGAGCAAATCCGGCACGGCCACTGTAACTCTAACTACGGCCAAGACAACGCCGACGATCACTTGGGCAACACCTGCGACCATCACTTACGGCACGGTTTTGAGCGCGACGCAATTGGATGCAACGGCAAGCGTGCCGGGCACTTTCGTTTATACGCCCGCGGCTGGCGCTGTTCTTGCGGCCGGATCACAGACGCTTTCGGTGGCCTTTACACCCACAAATACGGCACTCTTTAACTCTACTTCGGCCTCGGTAACTCTGGCGGTGAACAAGGCCGTTCTGACGGTGACGGCGACGAGCGCCAGCCGCGCTTATGGAGCGGCCAACCCGAGCTTCACCGACACCTTCACTGGGTATGTGAACGGCGACACCTCCAGCGTGGTGAGCGGCGCGGCGAGCCTGACGACAACGGCCACAACCACCTCCGCGCCGGGCAGCTATCCGATCACGGCGGCGGCGGGCACGCTCGCGGCAGCCAACTACAGCTTCGTCTTTGTAAACGGCACGCTGACTGTCGCGTCGGCGGCGCAGACCATCGCCTTTACGGCACCCACTTCGCCCGTGACCTACGGCGTCTCTCCCATCACGCTGTCTGCCACTTCAACCTCCGGGTTGACGGTGAGCTTTAGGGTGGTCTCCGGGCCGGGCACGGTGAGCGGCAGCACGCTGACCATTACCGGCGCGGGCACAGTTGTGGTGGCCGCCAACCAGGCAGGCAACACGGACTACGCGGCGGCGCAGGTAACGCAGAGCGTGGCAGTGAACAAGGCCGTGCTGACGGTGACGGCGGCCAACGCCAGCCGCCTGTACGCAGCGGCCAACCCCAGCTTCACGTACTCCATCAGCGGCTTTGTGAACGGCGACACAGCCAGCGTGGTCAGCGGCGCGCCGAGCCTGACGACGACGGCCACGAGCACTTCGGCTCCGGGCAGTTATCCGATCACGGCGGCGGCGGGCACGCTCGCGGCGGCCAACTACAGCTTCGTCTACGTGGCTGGCACGCTGACCGTCACTGCGGCGTCGCAGACCATCACCTTCACGCCGCTTTCGTCGCCTGTGACCTATGGAGTCTCTCCCATCACGCTTTTCGCCACTTCAACCTCCGGGCTGACGATGAGCTTTAGCGTGGTCTCCGGGCCGGGCACGGTGAGCGGCAGCACGCTGACCATTACCGGCGCGGGCACGGTGGTGGTGGCCGCCAACCAGGCAGGCAACACCGACTACGCGGCGGCGGCGCAGGTGACGCAGAGCGTAACTGTGAACAAGGCCGTGCTGACGGTGACGGCGGACAACGCCAGCCGCGCTTACGGAGCGGCCAACCCGAGCTTCACGTACTCCATCAGCGGCTTTGTGAACGGCGACACAGCCAGCGTGGTCAGCGGCGCGCCGAGCCTGACGACGACGGCCACGGCCACTTCGGCTCCGGGCAGTTATCCGATCACGGCGGCGGCGGGCACGCTCGCGGCGGCCAACTACAGCTTCGTCTTTGTGAACGGCACGCTGACTGTCATGTCGGCGGCGCAGACGATCACCTTAACGCCGCTCTCGTCTCCGGTGACCTATGGAACAGCGCCCATCGCGCTGTCGGCTACTTCCACTTCCGGGCTTCCGGTCAGTTTCAGCGTGGTCTCCGGGCCGGGCGTGGTGAACGGCAGCACGCTGACCATCACAGGCGCGGGCACTGTGGTGGTGGCCGCCAATCAGGCGGGAAACGCCGACTACGCGGCAGCGGCGCGGGTTACGCAGAGCGTCATCGTAAATGCGGCTACGCCGGCGATTACGTGGGCGACACCGGCACCGATCACCTATGGCTCGGCGCTGAGCGGAACACAGTTGAACGCAAGCCTGAGTGTTGCCGGCGCCTGCGTCTATACGCCAGCCGCCGGGACGATCTTGAGCGCCGGAACGCAGGTACTTTCAGTCAACTGCACGCCCACCGACAGGGCCGACTATGCGACTCCAGCGGCAGTTACTGTGCAGTTGACGGTGAACCAAGCCACGCCTGTTATTACATGGACTGCGCCCGCTGCCATCAGCGCAGGAACGGCATTGAGTGCCGCGCAGCTTGACGCCACCTCAACGGTTGCAGGCACGTTTTCCTACACGCCAGCCAGCGGCACCGTGTCGGCAGCCGGAACGCAAACGCTCTCCGTGATTCTCACGCCCACCGATACGGTCGACTACACCACTGCCACGGCGAGTGTTGTGCTGACGGTGAATCCAGCAGTATCGTGTGCTGGGAATGGTTACAGCTTCGGTCGAGCAATTACCATCAATCACAACTTGGTGCCGAATACCGACCAAACCAGCTTCCCATTCCTCTTCAACACTACCGACCCGCTGCTGGCCACTACAGCCAACGGCGGTCACGTTTCCAATTCGAATGGGTACGACATCTTCTTCACGTCGGATGCCGCCGGCCAGAATCCGCTTCCCTACGAGATGGAGGAGTACAACCCCCAAACCGGACAAGTCATCGCGTGGGTGCAGATTCCAATAGTGTCGCATGGCCAGGACACCACTATCTATCTTTTCTACGGAAACCCGAATATTACCACTTCGCGACAAAACCCAACAAGTGTTTGGGATGCAAACTACTTGGGTGTCTGGCATGTGGCCAACAACGGAGGCCAACTTACGCTTGCCGACAGCACCAGCAACCAAAATAACGCCACCAACAACGGAGCAACTGTGACGGCCGGTCAGATCGACAGTGGAATGGCGACTAACGGTACAACCTACGCAACTGTTGGAACGCTGCCAGACATGGAAAACACATTATCTGGTACTGCCACCTACTCTGTTTGGGTGAAACCCAGCGCCAACCCGTATGGCGGAATATTCGGCCAGGATTGGCCAGGTTGGGCGCTTGCGGTTGAGGGCGATGGTGTTGAGGTTGAGCTTAGCGCCCAAGGTGTTGGGATGTGGGTGCCGATTAATTCCGGCGAGTGGTCGTATCTGACGATTACGATTACACAAATTAGGCAAGCAGATGGGACACAAGTTTCTTACGGTTCTGCCTATGTCAACGGAGTTCTGGCTCAAGGTTATCCTGGCAATCCAGTTATCGATGTGCAAGAGACAATATCAGAGAATCCAACGGCAAAAACGTATTTGGGATTAGGTCCGGCAGTATATGGGAACCAGTCTGCGACCGCATCCGAGGATGAGTTCCGCATCTCCAGCATCGCTCGTTCGCCCGATTGGATTGCTACCGAATATGCCAACCAAAGCTCGCCTTCTATCTTCTACGACTTATCGCCGGAGGGTATCGCCCTCAATACCTATTCTGGCAGTCTGTATCAAGGGCAAACGCAGCAGTTCACCGCATCAGTTCCAGGCAACTGCTCCGGCGTGGTGTCCTGGTCGATCTCACCGATCGGCGTAGGCACGATTGACCAAACCGGTCTCTACACGGCACCCGCGAGCATCGCCACACAACAAACTGTAACTGTCACGGCGACCAGCGGATCCACTACTGTCACGGCCACGATCACTCTTATCCCTCCAGTAGCAGTCAGTGTCACTCCCGCAACGGTAACCCTGACAAATAACGGCGGCCAGAAGCAGCAGTTCACTGCTTCTGTAACCTATACCAGCAATACCGCAGTCACATGGAGTATCAGCCCTGCCGGGACAGGAACGATTGACGCGAACGGTCTCTACACGGCACCCTCCACGATTCTGGTTCAACAAACGGTAACAGTGACCGCAACCAGCCAGGCAGATACGACGAAGTCCGCTTCGGCCTCAATCACACTGACTCCTCCGATCCTGCCTCCGCCGGTCTGCGCATCAAACGGTTACAGCTTCTCGCGCACCATCGTCATCGACCATACTCAGGTGCCGAATACCGACCAGGCTAACTTTCCGTTCCTCATCAACACAACAGATTTATCGCTGGCCACAACCGGAAATGGTGGTCACATGGCGAACATCAATGCTTTCGACTTGATCTTTACCACAGATCCAGCCGGCCAAAACCAGTTGAATTACGAGATCGAGGAGTACAGCCCGGTTACCGGACAGATCATTGCATGGATACAGATTCCCAACCTGTCACATACCACCGACACTGTGCTGTATATGTTTTACGGCAATGCGAGCATTGCAGCATCGCAGCAGAACCCAACCGCTGTGTGGGACTCCAACTACATGGGCGTCTGGCACGTTGCGAACAATGGCGGTCAACTGTCTCTCGCGGACAGTACCAGCAACGGGAACAACGGCACAAATTATGGGGCGCTCTCGACGGCGGGCCAGATCGATGGCGGAATGGAAACATGGGGCGGCCTCCATGCGACCATCGGTACGCAGCCAGATTTAGCCAATCTGGCTCATGGCAATGCCACCTTCTCAGCGTGGATAAACAATATGGGGACCGGTGGCATCATCATGGGCAAGGGCGGATACGTGGACAGAGCAGGCTGGACTCTCGGTCTTAGTGATTTTAATTACGGCGAGTGGACTTTTCAGAATCAAGCGGAGCTAGTTGTCTACGACGGCGGCGGAAGCAATCTCCCGCTCTCAGCTTCGATCGGAATAGGAAATGGATGGAGCTACATCTCCGCCACAATCTCTCAAAGTACATCCAACCCAGCGCAGAGCCAGATCACAATGTATGTGAATGGCATTCCAAGCGGTACTGAAAACATAGAAATATTCAGTCCCAGAGACGACAGCGCACTCCCCCTAGATCTGGCCTATAATGACTCGGTAGGCGAGGATTTGTTCTACGGCTCAATCTATGGAGACGAAGACGAGTTCCGCGTCTCTAATATCGCTCGTTCAGCGGACTGGATCGCCACCGAATACAACAATCAAAGCTCACCGGCCAAATTCTATCAACTCTATCCCGAAAATGCACAGGGCACTATACCGACAAGCACAATGCTTTACGCATCGCAGTGGGAACAGTTCACAGCGGTGAAAGGCTGTGGTACGGCGGCGGTCACTTGGTCCATGCCCGCCGGTTATCCCGGTACTTTGACAACTGGCGGTCTCTACACCGCACCAGCAAGTATCTCCGTTAAACAGTCGATCTCGGTATCAGCGGCGAACCAGGCGGACGGTTCCAAAGCCGGCGCAGCGACGATCTTGCTAATGCCGCCTGTCTCGATCAGCCTCACTCCCACTTCGGTGACACTCCAGCCCAGCCAGACACAGCAGTTTACCGCCATCGTCGCGAATGCAAATCAAGCCGGAGTAACCTGGTCGATCAGTCCGCCTGTGGGATATTCTTACTGGGATGTGGGATCGATCAGTTCGACCGGGCTATATACGCCGCCGGTACCGTCGAGCATCTACACTGAACCGCTGACATTTACGGTTACTGCGACGAGTCAAGCAGACCCCAATGTATCGGCTTCGGCAACGGTTATCACAGGCCCAACCGTGATTCCGAATGCGCCCACCCTTGCGATTGAACCAGCCACAGTGACCCTGTTTGGCGGGCAAAGCGAACAATACATTGCCACTGTGGCCAACAGCGACAATACGGCGGTAACCTGGTCGATGAGCCCAACGGGATATGGGACTCTGAGCGCGACGGGGCTCTATACCGCTCCGCCGGTGGTAACGTCGCAGCAGACGATCACTATCACAGCGGTAAGTCAGACGACGCCGTCGCTCACAGCAACAGCCGTTCTTACGCTTTCTCCGACGCAGTGCGCCGCGAAGGCGTATGGCTACGAGCGCCCGATAACCATCGACCACACCCAGGTTCCTAACTCGGACCAGCAGAATTTCCCGTTCTACTTCGCGGTAACCGACCCTACATTGGCCTCGAAGGTGAATGGCGGGCACATGGCGAATGCAGCGGGGTACGATATTGAATTCAGCTCGGATCCGGCGGGGTTGAATGCGCTGGACTACGAACTAGAACAATATAACCCTGTGACGGGTCAGATCGTGGCTTGGGTGCGCGTGCCCAACCTGTCGCACTCTTCCGACACCGTAATCTATATGTTCTATGGCAACGCAAGCATTGCCGCCTCGCAGCAAAATCCCTCAGGAGTGTGGAACAGCAATTATGTGGCGGTTTACCAGTTCGATGGACTGCAATCGGGGTCTGTGGCCGACCTGACAAGCAACGGCAACAATGCTTGGAACGACGGCGCGCAACCGGCCAATGGTGAGCCGGGCGGCGCAGCTAGTTTCGATGGTGCGTCGAGCCATATAAACTTATCCACAAACGACTTTCCTTCCTACCCCGTATCCGGAGCGAACGGATCTGTTTTCAACTCGTCGTTTGGAGTGTGGTTCAAGACCGCTTCGTCCGGCGTGATCTTATCCCAGATGGGCAGTAACTGGCCAATACCTGCACTTTACATCGACACCAACGGATATCTGCGCGCCAATTTCTTCGAACTCCAAAACGCGCAGCAGATCATGTCTTCCACCCCGTTTAACGACAACAACTGGCATTACGCGGCACTCAGCTTCAATGCCGATGAAACCACGAACACCGTTGGATTTTACGGGGGCGTAAGATCAACTACCAGTGGACGTGAGACTGTGTATCTCGACGGGAAGGTGATTGGTTCTCAGGATGGACTCATCCCCAACGCGTTCGGCTCTACATACTACTACTATTTGGGAACTGGCACAGCACCGTACTATCCGGGCACACCCAGCAATTTTGGCGGGTTCTACTTCAATGGCTCGCTCGATCAGGTTGAGATTTCGTCGGTCGCGCGCTCCGGCGACTGGGTACGCGCCGAGTACCTCAATCAGAGTTCGCCCACCACGTTCTTTACTCTCAGCCCGGAGGCCAGCTCCAGAGGCAGCCTAACGCCGCTCGCCGTTACGCTGTACGGTCAGCAGAGCCAGCAGTTCACGGTGCTCCAAGGCAACTCGTGCGAAGCAGCCAATGCCGTGTACTCCATTGCGGTGGGCAGCCCGGGCACAATCAGCCCAACGGGTCTGTATACCTCGCCGACAACCATTGACACGCAACAAACTGTAACCGTAACTGCAACCACGCTGGGCGCAAATTCAACGCAGCTCAGCGCCATCATCATCCTCATGCCTCCGGTGGGGGTCAGTGTCTCGCCTGGATTGGTTTCAATGCCCGCCGGCGGCACGCAGCAGTTCACGGCCAACGTCACCAACACCACCAACACCGGCGTCACCTGGTCACTTGATCCTGCTAGCGCCGGTACGCTCAGCGCAGCGGGCCTCTACACTGCGCCTGCAACCGTGAGCGCTCTACAAACGGTCAATATCATTGCCACCAGCCTGGCTGCTCCGACCCAGTCGGCCTCGGCTACTGTCACTCTCGGCGTTGCAACGCCTCCTGTGCCTGCAATCTCGATCGCGCCGCAATCTACGATTCTCTATGCCGGCAATACGCAGCAGTTTACCGCCATGGTGACTAACACGGGCAACATCGATGTCACGTGGTCCATCAGCCCGGTAGGCATGGGAACCATCGACGGAACAGGACTGTTCACGGCGCCAGCCGCGATCTCAGCTCAGCAATCTATCGTTATTACCGCGACCAGCCAGGCAAATCCTGCGGTGTCCGCCTCGGCTACGGTTGCTCTTATGCCCGCGCAGTGCATTTCGAATGGGTACAGTTATGTGCGAGCGATCACGATTGACCATACTAAGATTCCCAACACAGACCAGGCGAACTTCCCGTTCCTCTACAGCATCACTGACCCGCTTCTGGCTACAATCGCAAATGGAGGCCACGTAACCAGCACCAACGGCTACGACATCGTGTTCACTTCGGACTCGGCCGGGCAGAATCCGCTGAATTACGAAGTGGAGTCTTACAATCCGGCCACGGGACAGGTGATCGCCTGGGTGCAGATCCCAGCGCTTTCGCATTCCAGCGACACCACCCTCTATCTGTTCTATGGAAATTCCAATGTTACTGCTTCGCAGCAAAATGCGACTGGAGTCTGGGACAGCAATTACGGCGGAGTTTGGCATTTGAGTGGGAACGGCGCTGTCGTATCAACGGCCGATTCTACGGCGAATGCCAATAACGCTACGCTGGAAGGCACTGATGCAGTCGGTCCAGGCGAATTCGGCAACGGGGCTGTGCTGAACGGTTCCGGCTATTTCGACGCCGGGAACCAGCCAAGCGTTCTGCCCACTCACACCGGCACAATGAGCGCTTGGGTCAATTCCATTCCGTTCTCCAATTATGTCATTCCGATAGGAAACGGCGACACCTCCGGCTTCCCGGAATATGGCGCGATGATTACGATTGGTTCGAATGGCGCGAACGGATCAGTCGCATTCAGGGTTGACGGTCCGTCTTGGATCGATGGCAATGGGGTTTCTGGCAATACGCTAATGGTGGACCAGTGGTATTACCTGACAGCCAGCTGGGATGGATCCAATGTTAACCTCTATGTGAACGGCGCATTGGTTTCTACTACAGGTCAGAGTGTCGATGCCGCCCCCTGCTGCGATCTGAAGCTGGGATGGGGACTTACGGGAAGCATAGAAGAAGCCCGGGTCTCCGGCATTGCCCGTTCCGCTGATTGGATTGCAGCGGAGTATAACAATCAAAGCTCGCCATCCACCTTCTTCACGCAGTCTGCAGAGAACCTTGCCGGCATAGCGCCTAATTCAGTTGCGCTGTATGCCAACCAGAGCCAGCAGTTCACGGCGCCCGGTCTTTGCAGCGCCGGCGTGAACTGGTCATTGTCTTCCAATGCCGCAGGAATGCTGACTTCGAGCGGAATCTATACCGCCCCCAGCGCCATCACTGCGCAACAGACCGTTACTGTGACTGCAACCAGCCAGACCAACTCCGGTCAGAGCGCATCAGCTACAGTTACACTTTTGCCTGCGATCTCCGTGACGATATCGCCGGTCAGCATCACGCTGAATGAAAACCAAACGCAGCAGTTTACCGCTACCGTGAACAACAGCCTCAGCCAGGCGGTCAACTGGACGATAACTCCGGCAGGATCGGGTTCGCTCGATCAGACCGGCGCCTACATCGCTCCGTCTTCCATCCTTACGCAGCAGACCGTCACGGTTACGGCCACCAGCCAGACCGATCCGAGCAAATCCGCATCGGCCATGATCACGCTTGCGCCCAGCGTGTGCGCCTCCACCGGTTATGGCTATCAGCGCGTGATCGTCATTGATCATAGCAAGGTCGCCAACACGGATCAGGTCAATTATCCGTTCCTGTTCAACTCTACTGATCCCGATCTGGCTTCTGTTGATAATGGCGGCCATGTGATCAATCTGAATGGCAGCGACATCATCTTCAGCTCCGATCCCAACGGTCAAACCCGGCTTGACTTTGAAGTGGAACAATACAACCCTGCCACGGGTCAATTGGTCGCGTGGATTCGCATCCCGATGCTGTCGCACGCTGCCGATACGGTGATTTACGTCTTCTACGGCAATCCCGCGATCACGGCATCGCAGGCGAACCCCAGCGGCGTTTGGGACAGCAACTACGAGGCGGTCTATCACCTTGGCAATCTGCCCTCAACCGAGGTTGCTTCCGATTCGACGAGCTACGCCAACAATGCGTCGTTTACAACCCTTGCACCTGTATCAGGTCTGATCGATGGTTCTGCCAGCCTCGACGGCGTCACCAGCTACCTTGAGATTCCTGCAGCCGCATTCCCCAACTACCCCACCGGCGTCTACAACAATATTGGTATAGACACAACTTGGAACAACACTGGCTTTGATGCCACATTCGGCATCTGGTTCAAGACCGCTTCATGGGGCGGATTGCTCGATCAGACCTCCGGATACACCTGCGGCGGTTGGATTTGCATAATTCCATCGCCAGAGCAGCCGGGACAAGTTCCGGGCAGTTCGTGGGGCTCAATACTGGACATCAACTTTGACGGCAATCTAGACGGACGAGGCATCGGAGCATCCACGCAGACATACAACGACAATAACTGGCATTACGCCACCATCACATTCGAAAACGGCGTCAATAAGCTGTACGCCGACGGCCAGCTCGTCGCCACAGGCGGTCAAGGCACTTACGGCTTTAGTCCTAACTATGCCTACTTTGTGGGCACAGAAGATGTTGAAACCGATACCTCTTCGCTCGACTCCCAGCCATGGAAGTATCTGAACGGACAAATCGACGAGATCAGTGTGTCCAGCATCGCGCGTTCCGGCGACTGGATCCAGACTCAGTACAACAACCAGAGCTCGCCATCCACGTTCTATACCTTCTACTCTCCGACGGCCATCCAGGTTGCGCCTTCGTCCATCTCCCTCTACGCCTTGCAGAGCGAGCAGTTCACGGTCCCCGGCACCTGTGACACGGCCATTTCGTGGTCACTGCCGAGTGGTTCTCTTGGCACACTCACTTCATCCGGTCTCTACACGGCGCCTCCGGCTATCTCAAGCCAGCAGACCGTAACTGTCAGCGCCGCCAACCAGTCCAGCGGTTCGAGCCTCGGCTCGGCTCTGGTTACGCTGTTGCCTGCGCCGCAGCCTCTCACCTTGATTGCGTCCAGCCCGTCGCCCTATCAGGTTGGATCCTCGCAAACCTTTACCGCAACTCTGATCGATCCGCAGGGCAATCCGCGTATCGGCGTTACGGTCAACTTTACGGTCGCCGGCGTCAACGCGACTGTGGGCAGTGCGGCCACCGCTACGAACGGAACCGCGTCCTTCAGTTACACTGGTTCGAACATCGGGACCGACACGGTGCAGGCCATCGCAAGTGTAGACGGCGCGCTGCTTACGTCGAGTTCGCTCACTGCGGCGTGGCTCACTCCGTCACCAGTGTCAGTCCCAACCGTCACCTTGCTACCGCAGCCAACGATTGGACTCGGCGCGCTGGTTGGAGCCTTCACGGATAACAGCGGAGATGTGGTAGAACCTATCGCGATAGGTTCCGCGGCAAAAACCTTTGTCGTTCCAGCCGGGGCCACGCAACTGCAGTTGGGAATCGATGATAACTACTACGAAGGGAATGGAGGCTCCGGCTTTGTCGTTGATGTGAACGGCGTCAACGCAACTGTTCCACCAACAGCCCAACCGTGGAACTGGCAGACCGGTGGCCTCAACAATAACTATCAATTTGGAATCAATGACGGGAGCAATCCCGTGATTGGCGCTGCAAACCTCACTCCCGGCCAGCCCGTCAGCATCGCATATCAGAGCGGCACGGTTATAATCGGCAATCCACTTCATCCGACCGTCGATGCCAACGGCGAGGCTGACGTCACCACCGGAACGCAGGTCTGGCAGGGCGCTTTCTTCCCGACACTCTACACGACGAGAACAGCCTATCCTCAGAGCCAGCCGGTCAATGTCTTTGCCGTGGTAACTGACGCTACAGGTGCTCCCATCCCCAACACTCCGGTTACCCTCTCAGTGGCCGGTGCAAACCCAGGCCAGTATCAGGCCGTCAGCGATGCTACCGGAACTGCATCGTTCCTCTATACCGGTCAGTACGCTGGCAACGACGGCCTGCGGGCGCAAGCTGTGCTCAATGGTGAGGGAACCTTCACTTCGAATCAAACCGCAATCGACTGGACCAACTATCCCACCCCACCGCCTGTGGGTTCGCTCTCACTCAATTCCATAGTCACCGTCGTCAATTCCCAAAGCTTCTCTTCGTTCGCGAAGGATGCATCCGGCAATCCGCTTGAAAACGTGAATGTTGGCTTCTACGTCACCGGCGTCGATAACTTCCAGAGTTCCTCGTCCACCAATAATACTGGTCAGGCAAGCTTCAGTTATTACCACACGCAGTCCGGCAACTACTCGATCATTGCTGTCGACTCCGTAGGCAGAAACGTAATTGTTACGCCTGTGTTTACCGGTAATTGGGTGGTGCCGGTTGGTGGCCAAAGCTCATCCGGTTCGGGCGACGCGATCACGGTTGGCATCTCCGCAGCCACAATTGTCACGATGCCGAATACGCTGCAATTGAATGGAACCGCTACAGATAGCCAGAGTAATCCGCTTACGGTTGCCTGGAGCCAGGTAAGCGGCCCCGGAACCGTCACCTTTGCCAACTCGGGATCGCTCGTGACAACCGCTTCATTCAGCGATATTGGAAGCTACGTTCTGCAACTGACTGCGTCCGATACGTTAGGCACCAGCGCTTCGGTGCAGACCACGGTTACTGTAACTCCGCCTTTACAGGATCCGCAAGGATGGATAGGAAGTCCTCTGAACGGCTCCGCTGTCACTGGAATTGTTCCCATTACGCTCGCGCCTAACATTGCAATCCAGCCGGGCGGCATTCTGACTTACTATCCAGCGAACAATAGTGGTAAAGTTACGACTCTTCCCATCACAGCCGAATCGGGCACGATCGGCAAGCTGGACACTACAATGCTTCCAAACGGCTCATACTGGATTCAACTCCAAGCAACAGAAGCAAACGGGGAGCAGCAATACAGCCTCATTCTGGTCAATGTTGTCGGCAACTACAAGCCCGGCCGCCTGACAACAACGGTAACCGACCTTGTTGTTCCTGCAACGGGACTTCCGATTAACATTCAGCGATCCTACGATAGCCTCAATGCCACCATCAGCAGTGATTTTGGCTATGGCTGGAATCTCGGCATCAACGTCAATCTCACCGTCGACAACTTAGGCAACGTGTCCTTTACACTTGGTGGGCTACGCCGGACATTTTATCTCGCGCCCACCATGCCCGCCTGCTCGCCGCTTATAGGCTGTCTCTTCCCGTGGTACTATACGGCCTACACTCCTGAGCCTGGGTTGCATGGAACTCTGTCGGATTCCGGCTCCGGCTGCGATGCCGGTCTGGTTCTAGAACTTCTGCATCCAGACGGCAGCTTGTGGATGTGTCCGGATGGTACTCAATTCAGCCCTACAGTGTATGTCTATACCGACCCCAGCGGAACCGCCTACACCATCAGCGCTGCCGGTAACCTGCAATCCATCGTCGACCGCAGCGGCAACGGGCTGACCATCACCGCCAGCGGCATCACCAGCACCACCGGCCTCAACGTGCCTTTCGTCCGCGACGCGCAAAATCGCATCACGCAGATTACCGATCCGCAGGGTAACATCTACTCCTACGGCTATGACGCCAACGGCAATCTCGCCACCGTCCAATACCCTAATCTCACGCAGCCGAGCACCTATAACTACGATGCGAACCACCACTACACCAGCGGCACGGACGCTCGCGGAAATCCGTTGCCTATAACCACTTACTATGGGTCCATTGATACTGACCCCAATGGACTTCCCTTGAATGGGCGCGTGAAGAGCGGAACCGACGCGCTGGGACAGACCAGAAGCTACACGTACGATCTGGTTAAGAACAGCATGACCGTTACCTACCCGCCGGACGGAAGCGGCAACGTCGGTTCTGAGACATCGGTGGACGACAACTACGGAATGATGCTGAGTTACACCAATCCACTTGGAAATACCAACGTGTATGCCTACGACGCGAACCACAATCGGATTTCGGAAACGGATCCTCTGGGCCGCACAACGACTTACACCTACGACTCCAACGGGAACACCACATCTACAACCTATCCGGAAACCGCAACCAGCAAAAATACGACGAGCTACACAACTTACAACCAATATAGCGAAGCAACATCGTTCACGGACGAATTAGGCAATGTGCGGACGTACAACTACGACGCAAACTACAACCCGCTGAGCGTGACTGACAGCCTCGGCGTCGTGGCTAGCTACACATTCAACGCGAGCGGCCAGCCACTGGCAGGCGCGGCAGGCTATGACATCACTGCGCGGCCGGGCTTGGCGTCTCAGTATGCCTATGACGGCAGCGGAAATCTTGTAAGCAGCACAGACGCGCTGGGACGCACAACGACATCCGCCTATAACATTCTCGGACAGAAGATCTCCTCGACCGTGCCGATTCCTGGCTCACTCACAGGTGGTCCTGCCTCCACCACAGACTATCAATACGACCCGTTTGGCAATCTGCTCCAGACAACCGCGCCATTGGGCGATGTGACCAATTCGCAATATGACGCCAACAACAACCGAATCTCGTCCACCGATGCGCGCGGGAATGTCACTACCTATCAGTACGACGCCCTCAACCGCCTCGCCACCACCACCTACCCCGACGGCACCACAGCCACCAAGACCTACGACTTCCGCAACAACGTCATCAATTCCACCGATCAGAACGGCAACGTCACGCACAACACCTACTACCTGGATGGCAAGCTATTCTCGGTCACCCGCGGCTACGGCACATCGAATGCCAGCACGACGAGCTATACCTACGATGCCGATGGCCGCAAACAGAGCGATACCGATCCGCTCGGCCACATTACGACCTATTTTTACGACAATGCGGGCCATCTCATTACCGTCACCAACGCAGCCGGAAGCACGCGGTACGCCTATGACGACGCAGGCAATCAGATTTCCGTGACCGATCCCAACGGCAATACCACGCAGTCTCAGTTTGATGCCCGAAAGCGCCTGGTCAAAACAATCTTCCCGGATTCGACTTTCACCACGACCACCTATGACGGGCCGG
>Ga0181535_10003407_pt1 | contig 18493 bp, 14 predicted proteins | sample PEATcosm2014_Bin_44_FD_119774 | JGI IMG/M metagenome (GOLD analysis project Ga0181535, IMG submission 119774) | Peatland microbial communities from MTU Mesocosm Facility, Houghton, MI, USA - PEATcosm2014_Bin17_30_metaG | ecosystem: Environmental > Terrestrial > Soil > Wetlands > Peat | place... | reverse complement strand
GCTACCTTGCTCGGTGCGGTCCTTGCCGCCTTCGAATATATTAAAAATCGTGGGAACGAACTCAAAGATTTATTGCAAAGACACGGGATAACCGAAATGGCGGCCTCAAAACGAACTCATTTTCGCGTCGAAGAAGCGGCCCTCGGCGCGGAACGACGCGGCATTTCGACGGGAGTAGGGGGACGGCTTGCCGTCCCCTGGGCCGGAAGGATCGTACACGATCTGGGGTAGGGCAAGACGCGGCGGCAAGGCGGGACTTTCTTCGCGCCGTCGAGCCGGCGCTGAATCCAATCGGCCGTTGGTTACCGCAAATTGTGGGCTGAATCCTTTGCCTGGCGTATAATGGGTCTCTTTACCCGCACACATCGTGCCAGTTCCTAAGGGACGGAGAATATGCAGATCTCGATAAGAGCGAAAGCTGTACAGTGGTTGCTGATCGTCGCCGAGGTTGCGGTTCTCGCGGCGCTTCTGGTTTGGGTGGGCAGGGGCTGTGTCGCATACATGCTCGCAAACAAGCCGACCACCGGCAATCTCGAACGCGCTGTCAAACTGGATCCCGCCAATGCCGAGTTCCAAATGCGATTGGGCAGCCTCTATGAATACAGCCCTGTCGATATGCAGGTTGGCAAGGCCGAAGAGGAGTTCCGCCGAGCCGCTCATCTTGATCCCTATGATGCGCAGACCTGGTTGGATTTGTCGGCTGCCTTGCAATTTCAGGGCAGGAGCGAGGAGGCCGAGGCTTGCCGACGCCGCGTAGACCTGATGGCCCCAAATCTCCCCGCCTATCAATGGCCTCTCGCCAATTTCTATCTGCTGCAGGGAAGCACCGAGGAAGCCCTGCGGCATTTTAAGCTCGTGCTTGCCGGTACTTCGCAATATGACACGAACGTCTTCACCCTGGCATGGAAAGCCTCCGCCGACGCCGGGAAGATTTTGCAGGAATTGATTCCGGAGCGAGCTCAGACTGAATTCAGTTACCTGAATTTCCTTCTTTCCCAGCATCGCCTGGATGATGCAGAGCCAGTCTGGAAGCGAATTCTAGGTGGCAGCGATGAATTCTCTCCTAAGGATGCATCGCCTTACATTGACACCCTGATTGCCGGGCACCAGCCGGGCCAAGCCTACCAGGTTTGGACTGATCTTCAACACAAGGGACTGATCCGAAGCTCTTCCACACTTTCGGGAACGAATCTTATCTTCAACGGGGATTTCGAGGACGAGTTTTTGAATTTTGGTTTTGCTTGGAGGATCATCCCTCTGGAAGGTGTTTACGCCGGAGTTAACAGCTCGATTTATCACTCGCCTTCCCATGCTTTGATGGTTCAGTTCTCGGGGAAGGACAACCTCCAGTTTGAACATGTTTACCAGTACGTAAAGGTGGCTTCGGGGCAAGCCTATCACCTTCAGGCGCTTATGAAAACCGAAGGGATTACGACCGACAGCGGGCCGCGGCTGGAAGTGTACGACGCGTATAACCCGGCAGTTCTCGACAAATTGACCGACGACCTCACCGGCACTACCGACGCTTGGACTACCGTGCCTTTGGATTTCGTTACCGGACCCAAGACCGAAATGCTCGTAGTGAGGCTAAAGCGCTTGCCCAGCAAGAAGATCGACAATCTCATCGCCGGTAGAGTTTGGCTGGATGACGTCCGGCTGGCTCCCGCGCAGAAGTGATCTATCAAGCTCGTCTGGGCTTTCTTGGAACTTTTTGGCGACGCAGAAGCAATATCCACCCAGGGCAATACCGGAAGGTACATCTTCAATTCAATAGACCTACGTTACTGAGACCAGTAACGATTCGGGGAGGAGTCTACGATGGGCCGCATCGAAATGGTCGTGAAGTTGAATCAGAGCTGTGACTTTTCGAAGCCTCGCAGGTTAGGGGCTTGGTGTGTAGCAGCGATCATCCTTCTTGGCGCTACTTCCATGCTCGACTGCGGCGGTAGCGCAACCTCACCGGCGAATGCACCTGCGGCCGTTACAGTGTCCCTCAGTCCGCAAAGCGCGCAGGTAGCGCTCCTGGGGCAGACCCAATTCACCGCCACGGTGTCAGGAGGCAGCGCAGGGGTGACTTGGTCGGTGAATGGCACGGTCGGCGGGGGCGGTAACCAGGGGGTGATCAGCAGTTCCGGACTTTATACGGCGCCCACGACCCTTCCCTCTCCCAACACCGTTACGGTGGCAGCGGCGAGCGCAGATAACTCGGCGCAGTCCGCATCCGCGACAGTGACGATCGTAAACCCGCAACCCACCGTTGCCTCCATTTCGCCTGTTGCAACTCCTTTGGGAGGCGCGAACATCAAATTAACCGTAAATGGAGCGGGATTTGCCAACGGGTCAGTCGTGGTCATGGGCGGCGTAGGGCTGCCGACCTTGTATTGGAATCCGACCGCGCTCACCGCCACCATCCCGGCAGCCATGTTGACGACGCCGGGGAGTCTGCCCGTGCTCGTGACAACACCGGGACCGGGCGGCGGAACGAGTTCCGCAGTTAACTTTGCGATCCAGGCGGGGGTGTTCGCCACGGCAAATCCGCAAGTGGCGTTGTACGCTTATGCGGCGCCGCAGGCTGCCTCCGTCTCCGTCGAATTCGGAACGGATACGACGTATGGTACGCACACGTGGGCGCAGAACATACCGGCAGGCGGCGGCGCGGTCCAGATTCTTGTCGCGGGCATGCTTGCGAATACGACCTATCACATGCGCGCAGATGTGGCCTACGCCGACGGCACGCAGGCTGTAGATCAGGATCACACATTTGTCACCGGGGGCATGTCACCCGACCGCCTCCCGGCGATCACTGCTACTAATCCCAACGGGCTGACGCCCAGTCCCGGGGCAGTTCTCTTTCATCTGACGCAAGGCACCATAGGCAGCGGCCAGCAGCTGGAGGCTGTGGCGACGGACAACGGCGGTAACGTGATCTGGTATTACGATTATCCAGCCTACCTGGGTATTCCACAGCCCATTAAGCTTCTGCCCAACGGCCATTTCCTGATCAATATTTGTCCCTCATCGCTGGTCGGAGGACAGGTTCGAGAAATCGATTTGGCAGGAAATGTTTACCACCAGTTCACACTTACAGACCTTAACAACCGGCTTAATGCAGCGGGCTACACTTGGCTGGCGAACGCCATCCATCACGACCTGCTCCCGTTGCCGAATGGTCACCTGATACTACTCGTGAACCATAGCGTAAACTTCACGAATCTCACAGGGTACCCCGGCACCACGGCAGTGCTCGGTGACGCGCTGGTCGACCTGGACCAGAATTACAACGTGGCTTGGGTTTGGGACTCGTTTGACCATCTCTGCCCGGCCAACCCCACTAGCCCCTGCCTCGACCCCAACCGGCATCCCCTGAATTTCCCGGACTGGACGCACTCCAATTCCCTCGCATATTCGCAGGACGATGGCAACATTGTTATGTCGGTCCGCAATCAATCCTGGATTCTCAAAATCGACTACGAAAACGGACAGGGGACCGGTAACATCATCTGGCGGTTCGGTTATCAGGGCGATTTCACAATTACCAACGGCCAACTCACGGATTGGTTTGCCGCGCAACACTATGCAAGCATCATAAGTCCCAACAGCACGGGTGTGTTCAGCCTCGAGATGTTCGACGACGGTGATGGCCGATTCCTCGACGACGCGGGGGATACGTGCGTCTCCTTGAGTACGCCTGCCTGTTACAGTCGAGTGCCCATTTTTCAAATTGACGAAAGCAGTATGACCGCAACTATTCTCTGGCAGGATAACCTTTCTCCGGTTTACACCTTTTATGGCGGAAGCGCGCAACAACTGGCCGATTCCAACGTGGTGTTTTGCATAACTGCGCCCACGGATGATATCAGCGGCGCTCGTTACATGGAGGTCACGGACGACCTCAACCCTCAAGTGGTTTTGAAAATAGAAGTCACGCACCAGAATGGCTACCGCGCCGTCCACCTGCCCAGTCTATACCCGGGAGTGCAGTGGTGAGGTTGATCATCGGGTGATCGGGAGATTAGGTGATCCGGCGATCGCCAGGTGTTCACCTGCTAGGCCGGTAAAAGGGTATTTCTTACTTATCCGGCCACCGTGTTCGCCGGTATGCCGGTACCAACGGCTCTTCGTTCTCCCGACCACCCGATCACCGGATCTGCGGATCTCCTAACTGTGCGTTTTTCCTTGTAGTTGGGATTTGTTCTCCACAAGAGCGGCAAACTCCCCAATTGCCCTCACTTCCGTGCCAGTTTCGACCGCGCTCGCAGACAGCGTTCGTCTCCTTTGCAACGCTAACTGCCTGAAACCATGTGCCTGGCGAGTCTTTCTCCGTGTGGCAAAAGCGGAGCGCAGTTTGGGATATGGCACGTAACCTGCACGAAATGCAGGACGGGCCGTAGATCACAACTTTTGAACAGCTAAGCCTGTTGAGGTGTTCGGAGGGCCAAACGATGGCGTACGACGCGACGAAGATGCAGGACTGGCAGATTTCGGAAGCAGCGGAACCCGGGATGCCGAGCCCCCACGACTGGCAGGAGCGATTAGGTCTTGAACCCAACGAGATGATCCCGATGGGACGGCTCGCCAAGCTGGACTTCCCCAGGATCATCGAGCGGCTGAAAGGCCGGCCTGATGGCAAGTACATTGAGGTTACCGCTATCACGCCCACCCCCTTGGGCGAGGGAAAGAGCACGACTTCCCTCGGCTTGATCGAGGGTTTAGGAAAGCGCGGCAAGAATGTTGGCGGATGCTTGCGCCAGCCTTCCGGCGGTCCGACCATGAACATCAAGGGGACAGCGGCTGGGGGAGGGAACGCCCTGCTGATCCCCATGACCGAGTTTTCCCTGGGATTGACCGGCGATGTCAACGATATCGCGAATGCCCACAACCTGGCGATGGTGGCGCTCACCGCTCGCATGCAGCACGAGCGAAATTATAACGACGAGGAGCTTCAAAAGCACAGCATCACACGCCGCCTGGACATTGACCCCACCCGCGTCGAGATGGGCTGGGTCATGGATTTTTGCGCTCAGGCGCTGCGCAACATCATCATCGGCATCGGCGGCAAGCAGGACGGCTACATGATGCAGTCGAAGTTCGGCATTGCGGTGAGTTCCGAGCTTATGGCCATCCTTGCCATCGTCACGGACCTCGCCGACCTCCGAAAGCGGCTGGGAGAGATTACTGTGGCCTACGACAAGAGGGGCAATCCGGTCACCACAAGCGATTTGGAAGTGGCGGGAGCCATGACGGCCTGGATGCGCAACTGCATCAACCCCACGCTTTGCTCGACTGCCGAGTATCAGCCTTGCATGGTGCATGCCGGCCCCTTCGCCAACATCGCCATCGGCCAGTCTTCCATCATCGCGGACCGGTTGGGGCTGAAGATGTTCGATTATCACGTCACGGAAAGCGGCTTTGCGGCGGATATCGGCTTCGAGAAGTTCTGGAACGTCAAGTGTCGTTACAGCGGGCTGAAGCCCAATGTCTCCGTTCTGACGGCCACTGTCCGGGCTCTCAAAATGCACGGCGGCGGGCCCAAGGTGGTGCCGGGCCTGCCTCTCCCCGAAGCCTACACCAAGGAGAATCTCGAGCTACTCGAAAAGGGCCTTCCCAACTTGCTTCATCACCTGAACATCATTCGCCGTTCGGGGATCAACCCCGTGGTCTGCATCAACCGCTTCCACACCGACACCGATGAGGAAGTCGCTTTGATCCGCAAGGCGGTGGAAGCCACCGGAGCGCGCTGCGCGGCTTCGGAGCACTGGCTGAAGGGCGGAGAGGGCGCCCTGGAGTTGGCCGATGCCGTGCTCGACGCCTGCAAGGACGAGAACCATTTCCAATTCCTCTATCCGCTGGAAATGAAGCTGCGAGACAGAGTGGCGCTGATCGCCAAAGTCGTTTACGGCGCCGATGCGGTTTCATGGGCGCCGGAAGCGGAGGCCAAGGCCAAGACGTTCGAATCCGATCCCAGGTTCGCCGATTACGCCACCATGATGGTGAAGACTCACTTAAGCCTCAGCCACGAGCCTACGCTTAAAGGCGTTCCCAAGGGATGGACCTTGCCGATTCGGGACGTGCTGGTTTACTCGGGGGCGAAGTTCCTCTGCCCCTGCGCCGGCACGATCAGCTTGATGCCGGGGACTTCTTCCAGCCCCGGCTTCCGCAAGGTGGATGTGGATGTGAAAACCGGGAAAGTTTCCGGACTGTTCTGAAGTAGAATCACCCCCTCCTTGGTTAAGGAGGGGACTAGGGGGTGGTTCGCCACGCCGCACCACCCCCTCCCCCTCCTCAGAAGAGGAGGGGAGTTACCCAGCGAATGGAGTGATCTATGACCGAGAACGGAGAAGCACGGAGCCCGAATCACTTGAGGCAGGCTCTCGAAAAACGCGAGTTTTTCTGCACGGCGGAGCTTGTCCTGGGCCGCGACCACAATATGGCCGAGGCCGAGACCTTCGTGAAGGAAGCGGCGGCGGAACCCAAAGGGATCAAGATTATCAGCGTCACCGACTTGCCGAGCGGCAACCCGGCGCTGCCCCCGGAGGCCTTCGTCACGTTCATCCGGGAACGAGGTCTCACGCCGATCGCTCACCTCACATCGAAGGATGGCAACCGGTCGTTCCTCGAGGCACGCCTTCACGGCCTGGCGCGGGAGGGCGTTGAGAACGTTCTGGCTCTGACCGGCGATGCTCAGAAGGACGGCTTCGGCGGCAGATCCAAGCCGGTTTACGACCTGGACTCCGTGCTGCTTCTCTGGTTGATTCAGTCGATGCGGGCGGGCATCGAGTACAAAATGGGGCCGCGGACAGTCCAGAGCACGCCATTCGATTTCTTCCCCGGCGCCGTCGTGAATCCCTACAAAGTTCACGAGTCCGACCAGATGATGCAATTCTACAAACTGCAACTCAAACTTACGGTCGGGGCGCAGTTCGTCATCACCCAGTTGGGATACAACATCCGCAAGCTCAGCGAGTTGAAGCACTACTTGACCCGCGAGGGTTTAGGCGACCGTCCTGTCCTTGCCAATGTCTACGTTCCCACTGCCAAGATTGCGCAGATGATGCAGGCGGGGGAAGTGGCGGGCTGCGTCATACCGGACGAGCTCATTCGGCGGCTCGAGAAGGAGAAAAAACCACAACGCCTGGAGCGCGCGGCACTGATGGTCGCCGCCGCGAAGTCGCTCGGTTTCGCCGGAGCCCACGTGGGCGGATTTGGCCTTACGCACAAAGACTTCATGACCATTGTCGATCGGGCCGAGGCCATTTCGGGCGAGTGGAGGAACAAGCTGGACGAGCTGATCTTCCCCTACCCGAACGAGTTCTACCTGCTGCCGCAGGCGGCCGACGGCTTGAGTGACGGCACGGGCGAGTATCAGGTCAATCACACGAAACCGCACGCCACCTTTGTCCAGTGGCTGTCCAAGCAGGTGCACCAGCACCTGATCGCAGAAGGTTCTTTCGGCCACCGTTTCTTCAGCGCCCGGCTGAAGCCCAACCGGGACGGCGCCCCGGGGACTTCCTGGCGTCACGGCCTGTGGTACTGGCTGCTGGAGCCTTCCACGCTCTATCGCAAGGCCACTTTGGGCTGCAGAAGCTGCGGCGATTGTCTTCAGGACCATCTCGACTACGCGGGTTGCTCTATGCGTTGGTGCTACAAAGAGCTTCGCAACGGCCCGTGCGGAGGTTCGCGAGTCGATGGAACCTGCGAGGCGCGCCCCGAGCAGCTTTGCATCTGGAACGTGATCTATAAGGGCGCGCTGGCCGTCGGCGACGATCCCCGGAAGTTCGCCCGCACTCTCATTCCGCCCCGCGACTGGTGCCTGGACAACACCAACGCTCTGGCCAATCGCATGGCAGGGTTGGACAACGTCTGCAAGAGGAAAGATCTTAAGGCGGCGGTCCCGGTTCAGAAGGTATAATCGGTTGGGTTTCTTCGCGGCGCGCGAAGAGAAGCAGATCCTTCGCTTCGCTCAAGATGACATGTCATTCTGAACGAAGCGAAGAATCTGCATTTGGTTGCGGCTCCGCCGCGCTGTGGTAGGGCGCACGGCCATGCGCTCCTACTGAATGAAATCCATATCTCTCAGGAGGAAGACTAATCGCGTGCTCATAATCGGTGAACTCATTAATTGCACTAGAAAGAAGGTCGGAGAAGCGGCGCAAAAGCGTGACGCGGAGTTCTTCAAGGAGATCGCCCTCAGGCAAGCCAACGCCGGGGCGAGCATGCTGGATGTGAACGGCGGCCTGCCGGGTCAGGAAATGGAAGTCCTGCCATGGCTGGTCAACATCGTCCAGGAAACAGTCTCCATCCCACTCTGCCTGGACAGCGCTGACCCTGCCGTCCTGCGCCGCGCCCTGCCCCTTTGTAAACAGCGTGCCATGATCAACTCCATTACCGATGAGCCGGCGCGCCAGCAGGCCCTGCTGCCTCTTCTGAAGGAGCTTCGCCCTAAGGTGATCGGATTGTGCCTGGGCGAAGCGGGGCCGCCCAACACCTCGGCCGAGCGAGTGTCGACCGCCAGCCGCCTGGTTGATCGGCTGACAGCGGAAGGATACGTCCTGGACGACATATACGTCGATCCCTGCGTCCTCCCCGTCAGCACTGGGCCGGAACATGGCAAAGGGCTGGTGGAGGCAACAGGCCTCATCAAAGCCCGGTATCCGGGCATCCACGTCAGCGCCGGCATCAGCAACGTCTCCTTCGGCCTTCCAATGCGCAAGCTGCTGAACCAGGCACTGCTCTTGTTGTTGATGGCTCAAGGCTTGGACACTGCCATCGCGGATCCCTGCGACCCGCAATTGATGGCCAATGTTCGCGCCGCCGAGGCCCTGTTGGGACGCGACGAGTTCTGCGCAAATTACATCCAGGCGTTTCGAGAAGGCAAGTTGGGCGAGACAAAGTAGAAAGCAGAATGCAGAAAACAGAAAGCTGAAAGCAGAAAGCCTGCCCCCCTGAAGGCAACATGCCCTCTCCCCCTTGGGGGAGAGGGTGGACCGCGCCGGCGCTTTCATCAGCCGGGGCGGGCCAGCTGAGGGGGGAAACTGAGAACTGACAACTGACGACTGATAACTCACAGCTGATCGCTGGAGAACTACCGTGGCAGCCACAATCCTGGATGGAAATAAGATTCGCGACCAGATCAAGGCCGAACTCGCCGAACAGATTCAGGCCTTGAAGAATGCCGGCATTACACCGGGGCTGGCGGCGGTTCTGGTGGGTGAGAATCCTGCCTCACAAATTTACGTTCGCAGTAAGGTGAAGACCTGTGAGTCCCTGGGGCTTTATAGCGAAAAAATCGAGCTGTCGGCCGACACCACTCAGGAGTCTTTGCTGGCGCTGGTGGATTCGCTGAATCACCGTGACGAAATTGACGGCATTCTGATTCAATTGCCCCTGCCGCCCCAGATCGACTCGAAGCGCGTGCTCGAGGCCGTGGACCCGGCGAAGGACGTGGATGGGTTCCACCCCGTCAACGTGGGCCGCCTCGTGGCGGGAACGCCGGGTCTGGTTCCCTGCACGCCCGCGGGAATTATCGAGATTCTGGTGCGCAGCCAGATTCCCATCAAAGGCGCGCGCGCCGTGGTGGTGGGACGCAGCGACATCGTGGGAAAGCCCGTGGCCATGCTGCTGCTTCACCAACATGCCACGGTCACGATTTGTCATTCGAGGACGCGCGACCTCCCGGCCGTAGCGCGCGAGGGCGATATTCTGGTAGCTGCCATGGGCAAGCCGGCCTTTGTGACCGGCGAGTTTATCAAGCCCGGCGCCACCGTAATCGACGTCGGCATAAATCGTTTGACCTCCGCCGACGAGATTTGCCGCATCTATCATGATCCCTCCGGCCCACTTGAGCAGTTGGCGGCGAAAGGGTCCGTCCTGATCGGGGATGTGCAGCCAGAAGACGTGAAGGAAAAGGCAGGGGCCTACACACCTGTGCCCGGAGGCGTCGGCCCGCTCACCATCGCCATGCTGATGTCGAATACGGTTCGTGGCGCGCGCCTGCGTCGCGGGTCCCGCGCGCAAGCCGCTTAAAGGGCGGTGACGAGTGACAAGTGACGAGTGATGAGCAGGCGCGCAGTTCTCTTCACGACCAACCATGACCACCAGCCAGAAAACCCTTCTTGCCCTCGCCGCAACTGCCGTTGCGCTGTACAGCGGAGGCACGTACATATTTAGCTTGCACGGCCCACTCGATGCCCTGGGCCAGCCCGCAGGCACGGCGTCAAAGACGCTGGAATTCGGCGGCCGCACGCGCAACTACCTGGTTCACCCTCCCAAGGGATACGACGGCAAATCGTCCCTGCCCCTGGTCCTGGTGTTGCACGGCGCCATCCAGGGTGCCACCAACGTCGAACGCATGTCCGGCATGAGCGCCAAGGCGGACAAGGAAAACTTCCTGGCGGTCTATCCGAACGGCACGAGCGGCTCCGGCCTGGCGCCGACGTGGAATGCCGGCGCCTGTTGCGGTTACGCGCAGATGAATAAGGTGGATGACGTCGGCTTTCTGCGCGCACTCATTGACCGGCTCGAGCACGATTACCCGATTGATCCGAAACGCGTTTTTGCTACCGGCATATCAAACGGCGGAATGATGTCCTACCGGCTGGCTTGTGAAATGGCGGACAGGATCGCCGCCGTCGCGCCCGTCGAGGGCGCTCAAGACGTGGAGTGCCGGCCCTCGGGGCCCGTCTCCATCCTCATCTTTCACGGCACGGCAGACTTTCTGGTCCCGTACAACGGCGGCACAACGCCATTTCAGCTCGGTCCGAAACGGTCCGATTCGTCGGTTCCCTCCACCGTATCGTTTTGGGTGAAGCAGGATGGCTGCACGACGACGCCCGAGCGCAAAGAAACGAACCAACTGCGCATTGATACCTACACCGGCTGTCAAGACGGCACTGGCCTCACGCTCTACACCATCTTCGGCGGCCGCCACATGTGGCCCGGCACAGTCCTCAGCCGTAATCACATTCCCGCCACCGATATCATGTGGTCGTTTTTTGCTGCGCATCCGAAAAAGCACTAGGCAGGTAGGCAGGTGGGCAGATCAGTGAGTGGGCAAATATGCATCGGTTCTTAGCCTGCTGCCTCTCTGTCCCCAGGGTCCGCAGTTTCCAAGAACCGATCCAGTTCCCACTCGAGCTGTTTCAGTGTGTCCTGACACTCTAGTGCCAAGGGCTTCATGCTGTTCCAATCCAGGTCAAAACCATAGGAATGTCGGAACAGATGGCGGAACTGGAGGTATTCGTCCAAGCGCTCAGCCAATTGCTCAGAAATAAGAGCGGGCCTCGCGGTTGCGGGCTGCTTCATGGAGTCCAATAATCGCCGATGCCAAAATTGACCCCGCGGTGCGCCACTTCCCAGTTCTGTTGCAACCCGCCTGAAGATGTTCTCCACACCGTTGTAAAAGGAATGGAGTACCAAGGCGAGGGCCGAAAGTTCCGTCAAATTTGGTGGCGCGGCTGCGCACTTTTCGAGAAGCGGGCGGTAATCCTGGAGCAAACGGCGGAGCTGTTGTCGTTCGAGCGAGATCGCCTTGCGCAGATTATCCCACACGCTGCAACGCCCCTTCTTCTTTGAGATAGCGCGTGAAAGGATTATCACGATCGAGGTTAATCAAGTCTACGGGGCGGCCGGCTGCACGGCTGGCCCGCGCCATGGCGCGGAAGAATACTTCGGGTGGCAGCCCGGAAACAGCCAAGTCGATGTCGGAATCTTCTCGCAGGGTTCCCTTGGCAGCAGAGCCGAACACGTAAACCTCCCGCGCGCCCGCCGCTTTTAGTGCTTCAGCCGCACCCTGAACCAAGACAGCAAGTTCACTCTCCCTCATTGGGACACCTCCGCCCGCTCAACCCGTCACAAAGCACGTTACCATGACTTGTCCCCAAAAAGCATCACCGGGCAAACCACTGCCCGGTCAGGTATGTCGGTACCGCGTAGCTCTACCTTGTTTCTCCAATATATTCGCTATGTTCTTAACGCTCTGTACAATTTCGACGAGCGAGTCATCATCGGGTCTCGCCTCGATGCTCTTTGCAATTTGTTGAAGCGAGTCCTCAATTGAGGTTTCGCCGACCCAGAAGCCGATTAGAGACTTAATGTCGAAATTCGCCTCGTATGCCTCGTGCTTGCGTCCACTGTCCCAGTCGAAAGTTATATTGGCGATAAACTGATCCGGAGCTATCGACCTATCAGTAGCAGGAAATGAATCCCAGAACGTGCGCCATTCGTACCCAGGGGCCATGATCCTAAATTGTTTTTCTTTAAGAGGAGGAAGCCCCCTTGCTCCGTAGCGTTCAAGTTGAGGTGAGAAAACCAATTTCACATTGAACGCTGCCGAGTTTCCGCAATTCCTGATAACCAGGTCGTAGATCTGTCTCTTCCTCGCATGGTGCTCGAAATAGCAAACCACCTTTGGCTTCGATTGCTCTTCCCGCGCAAGCCTCATTTCGCTAATGCTTTTCTCTGAAGCAGCGGCAGCCTTTGAGGTAGCGTCTGCCATTTTCCATGTCTTCCAGACATATAGGGTCAAAGCGATGAAAGTGGCAGCTTGGATCAGGGGATTCAATTGATTAAGAAGATCCAGTATTGTCTTCATATAGCTCACCTCTTTAAACCGAGATGCTTAAGGTTACCAGCGGCCTTTCCGCCCACTGCCTACCTGCCTACTTGTCCCCTGCCAGCAAAGCGGGCTTTAGCGTCCAAGCCTGTAGTTTTGCAAGTGCCATCAACTGTGGGGCGTCGAACCCTTCCGGAAAGATGACCCAATCCCAGAGCTTGGGCGAATCGTCGGCGACGTAGCGCGCCGCAGCCAGGCGCGCGGGCGGCAAGGTCACGTAATTCGGCAAGGTGTGCGTTTCCACCAAGGCTCGTGTGGTCCGGGCGAGAGCCACCAGGTAGCTTTCAGGCGGGACGGACTTGCTTCCCATCCAGACCACATTCGGAATCTGGCCATTCTTCTCGAGAAACCCGGCGACATCCTGAACACTGCGCGAGAACTGGCTCCATGAGACATTCACGTCATCTGCCATTTGAGGGGCGGCAAGCGCGGGACCGTAGGGCGTCCCGGTCAGGAGGATCGGCTGCGCCGGCTGTTTCCGTACCGTGCGGACAACGTACTCATTGAGCAGCGCGAATTGCTCGCTGGCGCTCAGCGCGTAGTCTCCGCGCACCTGAAACGACACGTCAGAGGTGACTTGTTCGGCAATCTCTCCCAGTTCGGCAGCGGAGAACTGGCGGCCCTGCGCGCGGTCAGGCATCACGCCCAGAGCCTCAGAAGCGGTGACGAAGCGGACGTTCGGGAGGGATTTTATGTAATGCACAAGGTTCTCGAGGTAGCTGAAGTCGCGCTCAATCTGCTCGGGGTCCTTCATGGGAGGCTTCTGCCAATCTTCTCGAGGGGGATTTGCTCCGTGCGCAAAGTTGACGCCGTCCCAGAATTCGCGGTGGATGAACTCGCAGGGGTGAAAATAAATGCTCACCACGCCGCCTGACGGAGCGAGTTCGTCATAACTGGCTCTAAAGTTGGCTTTGGACTGGTCCAGATTTGACCAATCCTGGTTGGGGCGAAGGTCCGAGCCCGCTTTGATGTTGAATATATTCAATAGCCCACCGTACCAAAAGGGCTTGCCGTTGAGTCCCACTTGCGGACCGTCGTCGAGGTAGACCCTCACGCCCCAGGACTTCAGCGCCGGAAAAGCCTGCGGCGCCCAGGAACTGCCGGGCTGTCCATAGCAGGTGGGCGCTTTGCCGAAAATACGGCGCAGGTCTTCGAATCCGGGCCGCTCGCGGCGGGTGAATTCCGCCGCCCCTTGTTCCCAATCGAGCTTCGATTCATACTCCGCAGGCGTGGGGTGCTGGCTGTGGGTGTTGGCGTGGAAGCCGATCTCGTTGCGTGCCAGCGCTTCAATCACGTCGCGACGGCCTCGCCGCTCGAGCGTGCGGCCCTTTTCTCCCACCACCTTGAAGGTGGCCCGGACGCCCTCTCGGGCGAGAATCTCGGTGATGCGCTTGGCTGCGTCGTCGCTCTGGGGCAGAATATAATCCTCCGTATCAAACCACAGGACGACATAAACGTTGCCTTCGGGAGTTGGCGCGGGCGTCTCACCCGCTTTAGCGGTAGCGGGACGTTCCCGCCGTACCGGTTCAGCAGCCGACGACCGCCCAAGGCAAACGCCAAGAAGCACGGCCAGCAGAGCCCACCGGCCAAGGTTCGAAACTCGCAACTCGAAATTCGGAAATCGCCGGACCTTCTCTCCCGATATGCGTGTCCACATTATCCGCCTCAACAAACTGCGAAAACCCCGAGTGATCATCCTCTTTGGCCCTCCCGGGGATGGCATTATAAACCAGGTGCCCGTTACCAGTGCCGGCGCTGGAGGTTTGTGCTAAGCTCGTCGTTCTGACGGAATCAGCCCTCTCGCTCGCTGAGGGCTTGTTCTCCCGATCACCCGATCATCCGATGACCCGATTTATAATGGGGAGACGAGTATGAATTCGTTCATAGAACGAGTCGCGCAAGGGGACATTTTGATTTCCGACGGAGCCATGGGCACCTTCCTGCAAGCCCGCGGCTTGCAGCCCGGCGAGTGCCCGGAAGAGTGGTGTGTTTCTCACCCCGATGTGGTTAAAGACATTCATGAAGCTTACCTCGCCGCAGGTGCGGACGTCCTGGAGACCAATTCGTTCGGCGGCACCAGCTACAAACTGAAGCCTTACGGTCTGGCCGGCAGGGTCCGAGAGTTAAACCTGGCCGCGGTGGCGCTTGCAAAACAGGTCATCGCTGGCAGGGGTTACGTTGCCGCCGCTGTGGGCCCCACCGGACGCATCGTCGAAGAGGAAGGTGGAGACGCGTCGCCGCAAGACCTCTACGAGGCGTTCAAGGAGCAAGTGGCGGCCTTAGCGGAGGGCGGCGCGGACGCTCTGTGCATTGAGACCATGGGGTCGCTTGCCGAAGCGCTACAGGCAATCAAGGCGGCCAAGGATTGCACCACGCTTCCAGTGATGTGCACCTTCACTTTCCAGGCTGGGGCGCGCGGTTTTCGCACCATAATGGGCGTGACGCCGGAACGAGCGGCGCGGGAGGCGGCGTCGGCCGGAGCCGACATCGTTGGCTCGAATTGCGGCAGCGGCATCGCCAACATGATCGAGATCACACGCCAGATGCGGGCTGCACAGCCGCATACGCCGATTCTTGTGAACGCCAACGCCGGAATGCCGGTTCTGGAGGAAGGGAAAACGGTGTTCAAAGAAACCCCGGAATTCATGGCCTCCAAAATCGGCGACCTCATCAAAGCCGGCGCGCAGATCATCGGCGGCTGCTGCGGCACCACCCCCGAGCACATTGCCGCTATCGCGGAAAGGGTGAAGGCTAAAGGATAAAGTGTAAAGGCTGAACGATAAAGGCTAGACAACAAGGGAATCGCGACAAAAGCAAACTCCCCCGTCTTTTATCCTTCATCCTTTACCCTTTAGACTCCCCCCGACACCCGGCACTTGGCACCTTCAGTCAGTGTGTTACGCGGCTGAGTGGGACTTCGGCTCCCCCTTGCTGTTTGCTGAGCTCCGCGGCCTGCATGAAGGCGAATATCTCCAGCGTTTCATCGGCGCTGACGGGCGGAACTCGCGTGTGCATGAACTTCGCAATCTCCACCAGCAGTGGCCGGTAACTAAATGGTTTAGGTTCGGAGTTGACGACCGTCTTGTCAGTGAACGCGGTTATTCCGTAGGCGTAGAGCCCTTTGCGAAACCCTCTCATCGCGCCCAGACGCCCGCCCGGCCATCTTCCCACCACGACGTCCTCATCGTCCGTGTTCATGTGGCTTACGGACTCACATCCTGTCCCCATGAGTGTGAAGAGTATCTCCACTCCATGAATGCCGTACCACATCAAGTCAGGGTGGTGAGGCTCGGTGGGCGAGGGGCTGTAGACACTGTAGGTCAAGATACGCCCCGGGCCCTGAAGGTTCTTCAGCCGCTGGGTCTCTTCCCAGTACCTCAGTGAAGAAGAACTGAACCACGGCACTCCCGCCTGGCTCGCCAATCGCGCGATCTCCCTCGCATCCTGGTAGCTCGCCGCGAGAGGCTTGTCGATGAAGACCGGCTTGCCGGCGGCAAAAGCAGCCTTCGCTTGATTGAGATGCGTTCGGCCGTCGAGACTTTCCAGCAGAATACCGTCCACCATGGCGCAGAGTTTCGGAATACTATCCACGATTTCGATCTTCCACTTGTCGTGCAATTCCGCGGCGTACTTGTCAACCCGCTCCCTGCTTTCGGTGACGTCTGGACTGCCTCCCTTATAGGCAGCCACCACGCGCACGCCGGGGACGTGCTCGGGGTCGGAGACGTCATTGAAAATTCGACTGAACTCGATGACATGGGAGGTGTCCGTACCGATGATTCCAACTCGAATCTCAGGGCTGGCTGCCTCCTGCGCGCTTCCCATCGAAACGGCAAGCAATAGCGTTGATACCCCCCAAACCGCTTTCCGGCAAACACAATGCAGTAGTGATCTCATGGTCTCCTCTTGTCGTTCATTCGCTCATTCATTCAGGGGACACTCTACCAGCACCTCTTCGCAGGGGCAACCCTTCTGCTAGCCTTGGGGGCCTATATGTGTCTCCCCAGCAATCGGAATTGAACGGCTAATCCTGAACGAAATGAGCTTAAACCCGCATCGGGCGGGCGGAGTGGAGTATCATAACGTTAGGAAGGGCCCGCTGATCGAGTGGGTGCGGGAAATCGTGTTATGGGTACTCTACAAGACGTATTGCAGAAGGCTGTGCGAGAGGGCGAGCTCTATGAAAAGCTGGAGCGCGGCTTCGTGCGCTGTTACGCTTGCGGGCACTGCTGTCGCATCCCGGATGGCCAGTTGGGCGTGTGCAAGGTGCGGTACAACCAGGGCGGGAAGCTGCTGGTGCCCTGGGGCTATGTGGCGGGGGCCCAGTGTGATCCCATCGAGAAGAAGCCCTTTTTCCACGCCTACCCTGGCGCATTGGCTTATAGCTTCGGGATGATGGGTTGCGACCTGCACTGCGCCTACTGTCAGAACTGGGTGACGTCACAGGCTTTGCGTGATCCCAGCGCCGTCTCGCCGCCGTTGCGCGCGACGGCCGAGGGACTCGTACGGGAGGCCTTGGAACACGGCGCGAAAGTGGTCGTCAGCACGTACAATGAGCCGCTCATCACCAGCGAGTGGGCCGTGGCGGTTTTTAAGGAAGCGCGCGGCGCAGGTCTCACCACCGGATATGTCTCGAACGGCAATGCCACCCCGCAGGTACTCGAATACCTACGGCCCTGGGTTGACCTCTATAAGGTGGACCTGAAGAGCTTTGAGGACCGGCACTATCGGCAGCTCGGTGGGCGAATGCAGCCCATCCTCGACACCATCCGCAGGCTGCACGAGATGAGATTCTGGGTCGAGATCGTCACCCTGATCATACCCGGATTCAACGACTCAGACGACGAATTGAAGCGGATGGCGGAGTTTCTGGCCGGTGTTTCGCCCGACGTCCCTTGGCATCTTACCGCCTTTCACCGGGACTACAAGATGACCGAGCCGGAAAACACCAGTTCACGTACGCTGGTGCGGGCTGCCGGGATTGGCAAGGCTGCAGGCCTGCGATTCGTCTATGCGGGAAACCTTCCCGGCCGGACGGGTAAACTTGAGAATACCTATTGCCCTGATTGCGATGCGCTGCTTGTGGAGCGTGTTGGGTACCACATCCTCGATTATCGGCTCACGGCGGCCGGCGCCTGCCCGGGCTGCGGTGCTGCCATCCCCGGACGCTGGGGGGCGAGTTTCCAGGGCCAAATTACCGACCTTCCTTACTTGCCGCGCCTTCAGACATTCGACCGCATCCGCCATAGCCGTCGCTGAGAACTGCTTCGAGATATGGCAATCAATCCCCTCATCCGACAGCTCTGATCGCAGGGTCGGCCCTTGTGGCCGCCCACGGCAACCACAAGGGTTGCCACTACGGCTCGGGTGAAGGGGTGCGCGGTGCAAGTGGATGAGAACCGTTAGCGCAGCCTGTAGAACAGGTATCCCGGCCCCACTCGCATGTTGTGCATGAGTGCGGCGGGCGAGACGGCGGCAAGGAGCAATCCTCCCACCGCCTGGGCCAGAGCGAGGGGCCAGATGTTTCGATGCCGCGCGAAGATTTCGGCGAAGACAAATCCGGCCACGGTCGTGGCGACCATGAGGATTGGATTGGGGATGTGAGCCGAGCCGAAAATGACTCCCACCAGAAGCGAACTCAGGTGGCGATTATGAATCGCATCCATCAGCCGGTTATGAAAATAGGATTGCGCGAGATACTGCTGAAAAGCGCACCAGAAGGCGTATCCCAGGAAGGAATACAGGGCGTGCCAATTCAGCGGCACAATCGCCAGAACATGCCGCGCAAACCCGAAGGCCAGCAGCGGAACGTAGAAAACCAAGGCAATAGGCAAGACCAGTTGAGCGCTCTCTCTCGTTTCGTCAAACGTCAGGCCCAGGCTT
>Ga0181535_10003406_pt1 | contig 18494 bp, 14 predicted proteins | sample PEATcosm2014_Bin_44_FD_119774 | JGI IMG/M metagenome (GOLD analysis project Ga0181535, IMG submission 119774) | Peatland microbial communities from MTU Mesocosm Facility, Houghton, MI, USA - PEATcosm2014_Bin17_30_metaG | ecosystem: Environmental > Terrestrial > Soil > Wetlands > Peat | place... | reverse complement strand
GGCTCTTTGCCAAAAGACCTAAGCCGCTCTTGCATCCGGCTCAACAAATTTTCCATGTCAGGCAAAATCGGCACCCGGCGCGTTTCACTGTTTTTTGTCGCCGTGACGGGATCGCCGCGCACGATGATTTCCTTACGCGGCCAGTCAATGTCCTCTCCCGTGACCCATACCGTCTCTGATTGGATACGAAGACCGCTATAGGCCAGGAACTCCACCAAATCACCGTCACGCGGCCCCCAGCCGCCACTGCGTAAGCGTACGTTCCTGACCAAATCCTTGAATTGTGACGGCTCCGGCAACCGCAGCTCCTTTTGCTTGACCCGTGTTTTCTTCAACTCCGCCGCCGGGCTTTCCAAAATGCCGCCGCCATTTGCCTTATGCGCCTTGATCCCCGTTTGAAGCACCTGTTTGAGTGTGCCAAGCATGTTGTTGTAATAGTGGCAGGCTATTTCCTTGACCAGTTTCGCCGCCCATTCCTTGCAGGCTTCAGGCGTGATTTCATTGATCCGCAATTCCCAAAGTTCCGGCCAGGTTCTTTGAAGTTTCGTCAGGCAATAGTGGCGGTATTTTTTGCTCTGCGGCTTGATAGCCGTATCATGCTCAAGCTCACGCTTGAACAATTCTACGGCTTCACTGAATTTTGGCGGCTCGACCTTGTTGCTGTTTTCCCGTTGGTCTTTTTGCAGGTCCGTCAGCCGCATTCGGGCCGTTGTCCAAACCGATGTTTTCAGGCTCACGCGAATCAACTTGCCGTTGACACGGATTCTGCCATAGTAGTTCCCGTTGCTGACGTATTGCAGCAGGCAGGGGATTTTTGGGAATGAACGCCATTGCCCGTCTTTGGACAATGGTTTCATCTCGCTTCCGGCTGCCGGACTGGTTATCAATCTGCGACATATTGAAATGTTGCAGTATACAAAGCAAAAAGTGGGGGAAAATGGTTTGCTGTAAGTCGTTGGTAATAAGAGATGCCCGCGTGGCGGAATTGGCAGACGCGCTAGATTCAGGTTCTAGTGAGTAACATCGTACAGGTTCAAGTCCTGTCGCGGGCACCACTTGCGATAAACACCATGAAATCAATGGTTTCGTGGGGTTTTATTTTTCAAAAATCCAAAGTCATAACGCCAAGTCAGAACACATTCAAAATTATTCAGGGGTGTTCAACGGTGTTTGACTTGGTATTTTTGTGGTAATTTCTCTCTTCCGCCTCCAGCCCAAAACCCGCATTTTGCCTGGGATTGGACCGGGCAACTTGCCGGACGGCCTCAAGAACCGTCTCGCAGTCGCGCAAGGCTTCATAATTGAAGATGCAAAGGTAACGGCAGCGCGGCGACGCCAAAGTGGCGGTGAGTGCCTGGCGCCAAGGTTTGGTTTGTTGAGGGCCTTGATAAAGCCACTCCACCGCCGCCCAATAAGGCGCATCGCTCTGTTTGATTGCGTTTTGAACTCCGATGTCATTGCCCGGGTCATCTGCGTGCCGGTAAAAGCTCCAGCCCGGACAACTGAGTTGATTAAGGCCCGATTGATACAGCAGCTCGTTTTCCTTCCAACCACCTATGTGGGTGAACAGCTTTTCGCGCGGGACACCCAGTTCCGCAGCCAGCCGGCAAAGATCTTGCAGATGCCGCCGCACCACTTCCGCCATGTCCCTTTCAGTTATGTCCCCATGTGTTCGTATCCCGGCTGTCTTGACCGCCGCATAGCCGATCTGGGCCATTCCTCGCGCTGGCATGTCATCGCTGAGCAACTGGTTCGTTGGGTCCGCGCTGGCGGGTTGATCGAGTAGCCGGTTGCCATTGGGATAATACCAGGCGTTGACACCGATGGAGGATTCGTGGCCCAGTTTAAGGCCGACGAACAAGTACCTCTGGTTTGCCGGCAGCGCTTTCCACCATTGCATGACAATAGGAACCAGCACCCGCATTTCCTCATGGCACGCGGTCCGATACGCCGGACTCATGAGGTTTGGCGGGGGCGTCACGCGGAGCTGATTGCCCCAGTTTCGCCACGCAATTTTGATGGCGTCCTCGGACGACCACCCGGTCCACTCAACATTCGAACGGTTGGCCGGTGAATAGCCCGGTTGCTTTGGCTCCCACCAGTTCCATAAATCCGGGCGGTCCTGCCACCAGTTCTCCCCATCTAACTGAACGACCACGGGTGTCCCGGTGGCCTGAGCAGCGCTGAGAAATCCTTTCAGATCCCGCACCACTTCCTCACGCGGCTGCCTCAGGTAGGAAAAAATCCTGCTGACTCCCACCTGAACTTGTGCGTCAGGCGAGTTGGCAAACCGCCGCCGCACCTCGCCAATCAACTTCGGTGATGAGTTGTCTTGGGCCAGGTTAAAAAGAATAAACTGTGACGGCTCGGCTCGAACAGGAATACTTGCAAGCAACCAGAGACATGAGAAAAGCAGAGAGACATGGAATTTGCAAACAGCAGCCTTCTTCATCCTTGGCCTTTCTGCGGGCATGAATTCTGTCATGGCTGGCTCAATGTGCGCTGTTCCCCTTCTGATTTCCAGCGGAATTGTGCGACGGTTTATTCTTTTGAGAAGACCTTTAAAATGGCTCTTTCACCGGCCGCCTGCTCTTGAGTTCCTCCCGGAGTCAGCGATGCGTTTTGGACTTGTGCGCGGGTCCGCCTTCGTTCGGTTTTTTTCTTTGACTTCCTTTTACACCATCAGCGCGCGGGCGCGGAGAGTGCTTGCAGGAGTTGAAGGCGGCGCTGGCGAAAATGGGAGATGTCGGTGTCGTATTGGTCGAAGTCCAGGATGGTTTCGGCGGCGAGTTTTTGGGCGGTGACCGGGTCGCGTTTGGAAAGCTCGCACAGCAGTTCGTTGTCGGCGATTCCATTGCGCATGGTTTCGAGGCGGATGGAGGAGAGCAGCTTTCCGTGATTGGGATAAACAATCCATTGATCGCCCGCCGGCCAGAGGAAGGTGGTTTCGTCGAAGGGCGACGTGCCGATGTTCCAGAAATTGAGGCCCCAATGCAGATAGCCGGTCGCGCCGTAGCGGAAGTTGATCCATTGGAGGAGGCGGGGCTTGATGAGGGGTTGCTCGATGAAGCGGTTGGCGTAGTTGCCGGTGGGTCCGCAACAAGTGTAAAACCAGACTTCGTCGCCGGCTTTCTGGCGTTCACGAAAGAAGTCGGCGCCTTTGTGGAAGTGGTCCAGGATTGGCACCCAGTTGTTGACATAGCCGGTCAATTGGCGCGTCTGGGTGGCTTCGATAATGGGGATGGAGGGCGCGAATTCGTGCAGGAGGGCCGCGCTTTCTTTGTAGGTGGGGACGCTGACATCAATCGGTTCGTCGCCGATGTGCTGCCAGTAGATTTTGTCCCAACCGCGGGAGGCGAGGTGATGGGCCAGGGCGGTGAAAAAGGAGCCGTAGAATTCGCGGGCGAGGGCGTTGGTCGGGGGAAGATTGACGAAGCGGAAGCCGCCGTTCGTGGCGGGTTCCGGCACACGGAGGGTGAACGGGCTTTTCCAGTCTTCACTGGACCGTCCGCCAACATGAGCGCCTTCAATCCGGCCAATGACGCCGGCGGCAATGAAGGTTTTGACCGTTTTGTCGAAGCGGGAGAAATCGAAATCCCATCGGCCATGGTTGTCGCGGCTGATCAGGGTCAGGTCGAGCGGGGAGATGAGCACGACATTCTGATTATATTGTTCCATGAAATCGGCGAACACGCGGATCAGCTTCCAATATTCCTTGGAAAAAGGTTCGACCTTATGGCCCGCGAGCATGGCCATGCGTTCGGGGTCGCTGAACCACCAATTGCTGATCCATAGCCGCGGCTTTTTCATGCGGACGTCATAGACGCGAACGGTAAAAGGCCCGCGCAATTCATGGCCGTCATAACGGACAACCAGTTCACCGGTGAAGTTGCCCGCCTTGCGGGCCGGGATGGTGATCCATACCGGCTGATTCTGGTTCGCGGCCACGGCCACGCTCCCGACCTCAAGCAACGGATCAGGAAACAAACCATCGGAGGAATGGATCGTGTCCGCCGGGCCGCCGTAGGGCTTGCCCACCTTTACGAATCCGACGAAGCGCGCGACGGCGTTCCGCACATCGCCTTCAACGCTCGCCGAAAGGTTCGAGACCGCGACAGGCGCCCGGAAAACAAACTGGATGGTTGCGTACTCGCCGACCGCGACATCCGCCACCGCATCCGTCACCGGCAGGTTCGTTTCCGCGTGCAGAACCTTCACGAGCGGATCAACGCAAAACATCCGCGCCTCATCAGCGCGAACCGACAACGGCGCCGCGGCCGCCGCGGCCGCAAGCAAACCAAAAGCAGCCCAACGCCTGAAAATCCGAATCGGTATGAAAAGCCGGGTAAACATAAACATGTATCATTTCTGACCGTCTGAGTTGTGTTTAATTCTGGGTCGGCGCCGGTTTTTTGCAAGCCTTTTGCCCGTCTTACAGGCAGGGGCGCGGATGAATTTTGGAAACGGTTGACAATATAATGAACGGCCATTATAACATCTTTCCCATGAGGTTCCTATATTCAGCCCAGGCTTTGCCCTGCTGTTTTCGCGGGCGGCGGAACCTTTCTCGCTTCCACGTGTTTAACTGGCTGTCATGAACAAACTTTTGGAAGAATCCCAGGAAAATCATGGCCAGCCAACCGGGGGGCGCGCCGTGGACTCGGGCAGGTTTAACGTTTCGCCGGAGGCGTTGCGCGCGCTTCCCGCTGATTTCGTCAAACAACATCGCGTGCTGCCGCTGAAGATTCAAAACGGAACGATTCATGTGGCCACAGCCGAGCCGGGCAACCAGAGGGTGATTGATGATATTCGCCTGCTCAGCGGTCTGGAAGTGCAGGAGCATGACATCCCTTCGGCGGAAGTGCTGGAAAAGATTGCCGAGTGTTACCAGGTGACGGTTGAGCAGATGATCGAGCACCTCAATCCCGACCTGCCCACCACGGTCGAAGGCAAAAACCTGCATGACATCGAGGTCATGGCCAATGAGCCGACGGTGATCAATCTGGTTAATCTTATTATATCGACGGCGTTGCGCGAGCGGGCCAGCGATATTCACATGCTGCCCTTTGAGGAGACGCTGCAATTGCGGTATCGCATTGACGGGCTGTTGCAGGAGAAACCACCACCTCCCAAGAATCTTCACGCCGCCTTGGTTTCGCGCATAAAAATCATGGCCGACATGAACATCGCGGAGCGGTTTATGCCCCAGGACGGGCATATCCAGATCAATCACCGGGGCAACCGGGTGGACATCCGGGTTGGCATGATGCCGACGATTTATGGGGAAAGCCTGGTCATGCGGTTGCTGGAAAAGAATTCCCGGTTCCAGACTCCGATGGAATTGGGGTTGGACCGGGAGCGTTCGGAATTGATGGCGCGGCTGGCGGAAAAGCCGCACGGTCTGTTTCTGGCGACCGGGCCCACCGGCAGCGGCAAAACCACCACGCTTTACTCGATATTGCAAGGCATCTACGCGCCGGAAAAGAAAATCGTAACCATAGAGGACCCGGTGGAATACGAGCTGGCGGGAGTGGCGCAGATTCCCGTGCGGCCGACCCGCAATTTCACTTTCGCCAACGGTCTGCGGGCCATACTCCGGCAGGACCCGGATGTGATCATGGTGGGGGAAATTCGCGATTCGGAAACGGCTGAGATAGCCATCCGGGCCGCGCTGACCGGCCACCAAGTGTTCAGCACACTGCACACCAACGACTCGGCCGGCGCCGTCACCCGGCTGGTGGACATGGGAGTGGAGCCGTTTCTGATTTCCTCGTCGCTGGAAGGGGTTTTGGCGCAGCGGCTGGTGCGGAAGATATGTCCGCAGTGCAAGGCGGAAACGCCGGCGGATCAGACGGTGATTGACAAGCTTCATGCCATGGGCGCCCGGCGGGTGGAGGGGGTTTTTTACCGGGGCAAGGGATGCCCGGAATGCCGCGGCGCGGGTTACCTGGGCCGGATCGGCATTTTTGAATTGCTGGTCATCGGGGCTGAATTGAGGGAATTGATTTTGCAGAAACGGTCCAACGCAGAGATCAAGGAAGTGGCGCAGAAGACCATGATTACGATGCATGAAGATGCCATGTTGAAGGCGTCCCAAGGCATCACCAGTCTGGAGGAAGTGCTCCGGGTGTCGTCCGGAGACCTGTTGGAATGAATGTCTTCCGCTACCAGGCCGTCGAATCAAACGGCGCTTCCATCAAGGGCGAGATCGAGGCGGCAGACCGGAAGTCCGCGCTGCAAATGCTGGGAGCGAAGGGACTTTTTCCGTCCGTCCTCGAAAGTTGCGTCCAGGCTGAAAAAGCCGTTGTCCAGCCCGCTTTGACGTCGCCGCAACACGCCGGCAAAATTCGGACGGGGCGGCGGGTGTCGAGCAAGGACATCACGGCCTTCACACGCGAGATGGGCGCGTTGCTTGGGGCGGCGATTCCGATCCCGCAGGCTTTGGACGGGTTGGGAGAGGAGGAGGAGAATCCCGCGCTGAGGGCGGTAGTTCAGAAGATTTCTGATTCGGTGAGAAAAGGCGCGGCGCTGTCCGCCGCTTTGGGGGAACATCCCAAACTGTTCAGCAAACTGTATATCAGCATGGTGCGGGTGGGGGAGGAAGCGGGCGTCCTGCCCAAGGTGATGGCGGATCTGGCCGAATTGCTGGAACACGAGGATGAACTGCGCGGCGAAGTGCTGGCGGCGGTGGCTTACCCGGTGTTCGTGCTCTGTTTCGGCGTGGTCACGGTTACCGTTCTATTGACTGTTGTGATGCCCAAACTGTTCAGCATGTTGACGGAAATGGCCACGACCCTGCCTTTGCCGACGGTGATTTTACTGCGGATCAGCGGATTCGTGCAGGACTACTGGATTCCGCTGGTGGCGGGGGCGGTGGGAGCGCTGGCGTGGCTGCGCTGGTATTTGCGATCCGCCGCCGGCGCGGAGAAATGGGACGGCGTCAAATTGAAACTTCCGGTGTTGGGCGGGGTCTATCGGGCGGTGGCCCTGAGCCGGTTTGCGCGGACGCTGGGCACGCTGGCCAAGAGCGGCGTTTCGCTTCTGCCCGCCCTGAAAATCGTGGAGCAGACCATTGGCAATCTGGTATTGGGCAAATTGATCGCGGAGGTGGCCGAGGAGACGCGCGGCGGCGATTCGCTGGCCGGGCCGTTGCGCAAGCTGGAAATTTTTCCCATGACAGTCGTGCAAATGATCAGCGTGGGCGAGGAATCGGGCACGCTGGCCGAGATGCTTTTGAAGGTGGCCGACATCGAGGAGCGTCACATGCGGGCGCGGACCAAGACGATGATTTCGCTGCTTGCGCCGGTCTTGATCTTGGTGGTGGGGACCATGGTCGGTTTCATGGTGATTGCGCTTTTGCTGCCCATATTCAACATGAGCCAAGCTTTGGAAAGATAAGAACATGAAAACAAGCGAGTTGAGAAACAGGAGGGGTGGATTCACCCTGGTTGAGATCATGGTGGTGGTGATAGTGATCGGCATTCTGGCGGCAACGATCATCCCGAAATTCGTGGGCGCGACCCATGATGCGAAGGTGGCCACCGCCAAAGCCAATATTGCCGAGCTGGACTCCGCCCTGGAACGATACAACGTCCAGATGGACACTTATCCCTCCACCGAAGAAGGCTTGAAGGCCTTGGTGGAAAAGCCGGCGAATGATGACGGGAAATGGCGCGGCCCTTACATCAAAATGTTGCGTCCCGACCCGTGGGGGCACCCTTATCAATATAAATCCCCGGGCACTCACCACACCACCGGGCCGGACCTGTGGGCCAGAGACTCGGATAAGACGGACGGCGCCGAGGGCGCGGAGATTGGAAATTGGTAGGAATGCGCCGCAACCGAAACAACGGAGTCGTCCGCCGGGGCTTTACGCTCGTGGAGATGTTGGTGGTGATCGCCATCGTCGGCATCATGAGCGTGTCGATCGTGGCCGAGATGCGCGGCACTTTTCAGGATGCGCTTTTGCGTTCCACCAGCCGGGAATTGGCCGGCGCCTTCAGCGCCGCCAGCAGCCGCGCAATTTCCGTCAACCGTCCGCATCGTGTTTGCATTGACAATGTGAAGCACCGCTATTTTCTGGAGCGGGGCGCACGGGGCGCGCGCGAGGGGGAGGATTTTCAGACTGTGCGGGGTGTTCCGGGCGGCGCGGGAACTCTCGACTCCCGTATCAGCATCCGCTTCCTTGATCCGGGGGTGAACGCGCCGGACGACGCCGGCCAGGAGCCGCCCGGCGATTCCAAAAACGAGGGCAGCCCTCCGGCCATTGCGTCGAAAGAGGGCGTCACCTTTTATCCGGACGGCACGGCGGACGCCCGTGAGATCGAGCTGGCTGACCGCGATGGTTATCGTCTGGCCCTGCGCATCAATCCAACCACCTCGCGGGTGCAAATAACGGCGATGGAACAAACGGCGATGGAACACCCATGAACGCGAAGCGTGACAATGCCGGTTTTTCGTTGATTGAGATCATGTGCGCCGTCCTGATCATGGGGGTGGCGCTGGTGGCGTTGACGCGCGGAATCACGACAGCGCTGGGGTCGACCAAGGATTCGGGGATTCAGACCACGGTGATCGGGCTGGCCGCCGGCCAGATGGAAACAATGCGGGCCGAAGGGGTTTTGACCGATGACACGACAGAGGGGGATTTTGGAGAAGGCTTTCCCAAGTATAAGTGGCAGCAAACTGTCGCCCCCAGCGACGTGGATGGCCTGCACAAAGTGGATGTGGCGGTGCTGGACGCCAAAACGGGCGCCACTCTCTACCAGCTTAGCACATTGTTGTTTGATTCAGACTATCCCGGCTCAAGCGTCAACGACATCAAACAGAAGCAGAGGGAGTTGGAGAAGGCGAAGAAAAGCAACCGGAGGAGGCCATGAAAATGCCGCCGCAAAAAACCGGGAATGGAGGGTTCACCCTGATCGAGCTGACCATCAGCGCGGCGATTGCGTCCATTGTTTTAGTGGCCTCTTACCTGTGCCTGAGCGCGGGGGTGGCCAGTCAGAAATTGATTGAGCCGCGCACGGAAATTCTGCAAAACGCGCGCGTCGCGCTGGCCATGATGAGCGCGGATCTGCGCTCGGCTTGTTCGCTCTCCCCGGATTTCGACTTTGTGGGGGAGCAGCGCACCATTGGGGAGATGGAGGCCGACAACCTGGATTTCGCCACCCATTACTACACCCCCGCGCGGCCCGGCGAAGGGGATTATTGCCAAGTCAGTTATTTTGTGGACAAAAGCCGCGGGAGCGAACGTTTCAGCCTCTGGCGGAGGCGCAATCCGCACATTGCGCCCGATCCGCTGTCCGGCGGGAAGCGGGAGGAGATTGTGCGCGGATTGCGCGGGCTGACCCTGGAATATTTTGACGGACTGGATTGGTACGAAACCTGGGGAGACGCGAGCATAAAGAAGAAGGTCAAATATACGACGGCGCCGGCTCCCAATCTTTCGGGATTTCCGGAAGCGGTGCGGATCACCTTGCTGCTGGATTCGGATTCGGAGAAAACGCCGGGGAAAAACACGGAGAATGGCGCGGAGAATGGCATTGGGAAAAAGGAGCCGCCACTGGCATTTCAGACAGTGGTCCGGTTGGAATTGGCGGACGTGTCGGCCGGAGGGTCGGATACGGGTTCGGACGACGGGAGCAATGGCGCGCAATCGGGCCAAAACGCGGGAGGAATGAACTGAATGTGGCGGAAAGGTTCCATTTTGATCGGCGTGCTCTGGTGCATGGTCCTGCTGTCGGTGCTGGTCATCGGCGTCCTGCACACGGCCCGGATGGATCTCCTGGTGGTGAAGAATTATGGCGACCGGGTGCAGGCGCACTATCTGGCGCTGGCCGGAGTCGAGCGGGCCAAGGCACTGCTTTTTCAGGACGTCATGTCGCGCCAGCAAGCGGCCAAGAACCATACCGGGTCGCTTTACCACGACGCGAAGGATTTTGAGGACGTGCCGCTGGGCCGGGGCCAATTCCAGGTTTTCCGCAGCGCGCCGGAAGAGGAGGGGGGGGGCATCATTTACGGGATCAGCGACGAAGAAAGCCGGTTGAACTTGAACATTGCGACCACCAACCAACTGACTAATTTCATCGGCTTGACGCCCGAAATTGCCAGCGCCATCCTTACTTGGCGGAGCGCCTCCAACCAGGATGCGGAGACCCCGGGCGGAGCCAATTCGGATTATTACATGTCCCTCCAGCCGCCCTATCTGGCGCGCAACGGCCCTTTTCAAACCGTGCGGGAACTGCTCATGGTGCGCGGCGTCACCCCCGAATTGCTCCTGGGCAACGACCGTAATCAAAACGGCTTCCTGGATGCCGATGAGGATCCGTCGGACGAACAATCATCCGTCTCCAAACCGCCGCCGCCCCATCCGGGTTGGGCCGTTTTGCTCACGGTGGCGGACATGGACCAGAATGTGAACGCGGCCGGCAAGGACCGCATCAACCCGCAGACGGCGGACAAGGCCGCGCTGACCGGGGTTTCTGGAATCACCCCGGAGATCGCCGACGCCATTGTGTCTTACCGGAGCAAAAACAAATTGCAAACCCTGGATGATCTCCTTTCTGTCACGGCGCAAAACCCGGGGCAGGGCGGCGCGAACGGTGGTCCCGGCGATTCCGGTTCGCCGGTGATCAGCCAGGAATTGCTGGAACAAATCGCCGATGACCTGACGTTGGACGGCGGGACCAGCCTGCAGGGCTTGATTAATATCAATACGGCCGGCGTGGCGGTATTGACTTGTTTGCCGGGTTTGGAACAACCCCTGGCGCAGGCGATCATCAACTATCGTAAATCCAGCGGTTATTTTGACAACGTGGCCGGACTCCTGAAAGTGGACGGGATGACTCGCGACATTTTCAAGCAGGTTGTGCCGCTGATTACGGCCCGGTCTGAAACCTACCGCATCATCTGCGAGGGGAAAATCAATTCATCCGGCGCGCGCCAGCGCATTGAGGCCATCGTCCACCTTGGCCGGAGCGACATCAAAACTCTTGCTTACCGGGAGGACTTATGAAGAGGTTCGAATCCATGAATGCCGCGGGCCTTTTTATTGACATCGGCCAGAGCCTGGTCGAGGCGGTCAACGGCGCCGCCACGTTTGCCTTTCCAATAGAGCGCGGGGAAAACGGGCGCCTGACCGATCTTTGCCGCGAGAGACTGACGTCAAGTCTGCGCGGATTTCTGGGCAAAAAAGGCCGTGTCATGGGGCAGAGCGCCTTATGCGCCATCGGCGCGCGCGGAGTTTCAATGCGCCGCCTGAGTCTGCCCTCGTTTCCGGAAGAGGAACTGCAATGCGTGCTGCGGCTGCAAATTGAAAGCGAATTTCCTCTTTCACCGGACGAACTGGCCTGGGGCAGCAGGCTGATCGGCCCGCCCAAATCGCCGCCCAACGGCGGTCCGGAGCGGCAGGAATTGCTGGTGGCGGCGGTGAGAAAGGAAACGCTGGAGGAATACGCCGGAATTCTGGCCGCGTGCGGCGTGACCCCGCTTTTCACCCTCGCGGCGCTGGCGCGGGCGGAACTTTATTTGCCGCTGCCCGGCTCCTGCGCCGTGCTCGACATCGGACGCACCCATTCGGAATTGATGATTTTTGACGCCGGCGCCCCGGCCTCCATCCGCATTCTGGCCTGGGGCGGCGAGACCATCACCCGTTCCATCCAGGAAAAACTGGCGGTCAGCCACGACGAGGCGGAGAAATTCAAGGTGACAACGGGTCTGCCGGGCGCGGTGTTGGGTCCGCAGGGGCAGTTGCTGCAAAGCGCCATGGAATCGGCCCTGACCGCGCTGGCGGGCGGCATCAAGCCCGCGTCCCTGGGCAAAAAACTTTACTTGACTGGAAAAAGCGCGCGCGATCCCCGTCTGGCGCCGTTGCTGGCCGGCATTTTGGGGGGCGCGGTTTCCTGCGAAAGCCTGGAAAAGGGCGCCGGGACGGGGCCGTCCGCCGTCATCGCCGGCCTGAAGAAATTCACCGGAAGGCGTGATGCCCCCGCACCGCTGTTTTTCGAACTGGCCGGGGACCGGGAAATGGCCCGACCGGCGCGGCCCGCCGTCTGGAAATGGGCCGCCGCCGCCGTATTGCTGGCCTTGGGCGCTCTCTTTTTCCCTTACGCGGAAGCCATCGTGCTCAAGCCGTTTTTGGAAAGAAAACTGGCCGCGCTGGAATCGGATCGCGGGCGGTTGACCGTGATTGATCAGGAACTGGACTTCCTCAAATTTCTCAAGCACGACCAGCCTGCTTATCTGGACGCGATTTATCTGCTGGCCAAGTCGGCGTCCCAAGGCACGCGTCTGGATGGCCTGTCCATGGGCCGGCATCAGCAAATTTCCATCCAACTGAAGATGGCCAACGCCAAACAGGTCAGCGAGTTCCGCTCAAAATTGATTGATTCCGGTTGGTTCGCCAATGTGATCGTGGAGGATCAAGCTCCGGCGCCTAACAACCATGTGGCCGTGCGGATGACGGCGGAATTAAAACCGGTGGAATCACGCAAACCGCTTGCCGCGGAATTGCCAGGCAATAAAACAAACAAATGAACCGCCAATTTACCCCCAAGGAAAAACGCACCATCCGCATCGCCGCGGTCTGTGTCTTCGTTTATCTGGCGTTGTTTTACGGCCCGGTGGCGCGGAACTATTTCACCGCGCGGCGCGCGGCTTACGACAATCTGGCGCAACAGGCCAGGGATCTGCGCGATGTCATCAAGCCATACCAGGAAAAAATCTCGACGATCACAAACCTGATGGATCGTTTTCACATGGACCCGGCCAAGTTGAAGCGTTCCACGGTGGTGGCGGAAGCCAGCGCCGCCATTCAGCAGGCGGCCATGTCCGATGGCGTGGTCGTGGGGGTGGTGCGGGAGACGCCAGGCCACCCATCCGCCAAGGAAGCGGGTTCCATCCAAGTTGAAGGCATGGGGCCGATTGCCGCGATTCTGGATTTGATGCATCACCTGGACCACATCGGTTTTCCGGTTATTATTGACGCTGTTCAATTTAGTGCCGATCCGCGCATGCCCAATGGCATGAAGATGAGCCTGACCATTGTGGTTCTGGATTTTGACGCCTGGAAAACGAAGGAGGATAAGTCCCATGTTTGACCGCTTCGAGCGTCCTATAAAAATCATCTGCCTGGCGATGGCGGCGTTGCTAGTCTGGCAACTGGCCGGCCTGATCCTGCACAGCGACCCTTTGTCGAAACTGAAAATTCCGGCCCTGCCCGCGTTGCCGGCAGCCACGAATGAGCCGGCCAAGCTTGCGCAGAAGGGGACTAACGCGGTCAACGGGACGAACGTGGCCAATGGGACTAATGCGGCTAATACGGCTAATGTGGTCAAAGGAACGAATGGGACTAATGGGACGGTTGGCACCAACGCGGCTGGCGCGACGAATGCCAGTTCCGGTCCGCCGGGCGGTATGCCGCCTGAAATGATGGCTCAGATGATGGGTGGCGGGATGCCGGGCGGGTTTGGGGGAATGAAAAAAATCGAGCTTCCGCCCGATGTCCAGGCCCGCGTGGATCGAATTATTGACAGCGAAATTCTTGGACCCGTCATCAGGCCGGTGCCAATGGCCCTGGTCGGCATTGCCGACGAGGAGGCGTTTATTCAGGCGACCAACGGCCAGATTAGTTCGGTCAAAATAGACGGCGAGGCAGGGGGGATCAAACTGCTGCGCATTGGCATCAACCGGGTGCTGGTTGAGCAGAATGGGGAGAAGAAAGAACTGACTTTATTTGGCGGCTTGGGCGGAGAGAGCCTTTTGCCTCCGCCAACCGACGCGCCATCAACCAACCTGCCATCGACGAACAACAACGCCTCAAGCAACCAGACACTTTCGCCCAAACAAAAGGAGACCCGATAATGCAATCATCAAAACGCCGGCATCTGAAATTTAATTTCACCGCAATCACGATCCCGCTTTGTTTGGCGTCGGTCCTTCTCTGGTGTTCGGCGCCCTTCGCTCGCGCCCAGAGCGGGAGCAATAACGCCGCGAGCAACGCCGCGCCCGCTTCGTCCGGCACCAACTTGACTTCCGCCTCTTCCGGCGCGACCAACATCGCATCGCGCGCCGCGACGGATACCAATTCCCCGGCGGCGGCAGCTTCCACCAATGCGCCCAACGGTTCGACCAATGCGCCTCACGCGGCGGCGGTTGAGGTCAAGAAATTGCCGACCGATATGATTCAGATCAGTTTTCAGAACATGCAGATCGACCAGGTTCTTGAGTGGTTGGCTGAAAACACCGGCAAGAGCGTGGTCAAACAATCCGCCGCGCACTGCCAGATCACGATTGTCGGCACCAAGAAAGTCACGCGGCAGGAGGCGATCACGATGGTTTATCGCGCCTTGAGCATGGAGGGTTTCACCGCCATTGAAACCAGCTCCTCCATTCTTATTGTTCCGACGGACCAGGAATCGAAGATGAATCTGAGTCCCCAATTGATGGGGGCTGCGGGGGCGGACAACGCGGGAGGGCGCGAGCGTTTGGTAAAGGTTTTTCCGCTGAAATATTTGCAGGCGGCGGAGTTGGCCGAGAAAGTCAAAAGCGTCCTTTCCACCAACTCGGTGATCGTGACCGATGACCGGGCCAATCTCGTGATCGTGACCGATTATAACGACAACCTGACCGCTGCCGCCGGATTGATCGGCGCCCTGGATGTGGCAAAAAACGACGACGTCATCGTGCGGTCGATCAGCTTGACAAATGTGAACGCGCAGGATCTGTCCAAGGAGATCGAACCGCTTTACCAAAAGCTGACCGCCAAGCAATCCAAGGAACTCATCGAAATCTCGGCCAGCGACACGGGCAACGCGCTGATGGTTCTTTCGAGCGAGGCCAACTTCAAGGAGATCGAGCAATTCGTAGCCGCGCTGGACAAGTCCGGTGCGCAGGAGAAGGTGATGAGAACCTTTGATCTGACCAATGCCGACGCCCAGGACGTGGCCGGACAATTGCAGAGTCTGGGCAAGGACCAGGAGAACGAGGGCGATCATCCTTATCGCTTCTTTTACTACGGCGGCGGCGGCAACTCCGGCGACAAGGATAGCAAGAAGAAAATCAGCATCGTGGCTGATCGTCGTCGCAATGCCATCCTGGTGCAGGCCCCGCCCAAGGCGATGCCGGGCATCGCCGAAGCAATCCTCGCGCTGGATGCGCCGATCCACGACAACAGTCTTGCCCCAAAAATCGTTCCTCTGGAAAATGTCAGCGCCGGCGACATCGAAGATGTTCTCAACGAACTTTTTCTCAAAAAGACGACGCAGCGCTCTTACTTTGATTTCTTTGAACCGCAGGAACCGCAGGCCGACCGGGACGTTGGGCGGTTGTATGGCAAGGTCCGCATCACCAGCGAGGCGGCCGCCAACGCCCTCATCATCACGGCCAACTCGCAGGAGAATCTCGACGCTGTGATCGCGGTGGCCAAGGAATTGGACAAGCCGTCGGCGGCGGGCGACACCACTTTCCATATCAAGCTCAATTTTGGAAACGCCCAAAAAATCGCCAACCGGATCAACATTCTTTTTGCCAAGAACGGTTCCCAGGCCTTGCGCCCGCTCAACCAGCAAAATCCAAATGGCAACACCACGCAACCGCAGCAACAGCCGCAGACGCAGTCGGCTGGTCCCGCCGCGGATGACTTCTCTTTGGAACAGGTTGTCAAGGAAGACCCTTATTACTCCTGGCTCGGCGGAGCGCCGGACGTCACCGGGCGACTCGGTTCGAGCGACCGAAGCGCGGCGCGGCCGGTCAGCGACCTGGTGGGAAGGGTGCGGGTTGTGCCGGACGAGGCCAGCAGTTCGCTTCTGGTCACGGCCAACGTCCATCTTTTTGCCCAGGTGAGCAAGATGATCGAGGAGATGGATGTTCCGCCTGCGCAGGTGTTGATCGAAGCCAGGCTGGTGCAGGTTTCCGCCAATTATCTGGATCGGATCGGCGTGCGCTACTCGCCCAACGGCAGCCAGGTTTTTTCCGGGTCTGACTACCAAAATTCCCTCATGCCCACTGCAGGAGCCTCTTACATGAAGGGCGTTGGCGGCACAACCCAGGTCAACAATCCCGCCAATGCCGGCGCTTCGGTTTCCCAAGCTTTGTCCAGTTTGCGTTCCGGCATGTTGGACAGCAGCATCAACATGGATTTCCTGATCCAGTTCCTCCAGCAGAAAACCGACGCCACGGTCGTTTCCGCGCCGCAAATCACCATTTCGGATAATGACATGGGCAAACTCTTTGTCGGCCAGTCCGTCCCGATTGAGACCGGCAACCTGAACCCTGCCACAGGGGGAAGTTCGCAAACCTTCGTCTATAGGAATGTCGGAATCATCGTCGAAGTCGAGCCTCACATCAACGACACCGGCGACGTTGCCCTCAGAATCCGCACCGAATCTTCCACCATTGATCCGCAACAAATCGACAGCCAGGTGGTGATTGACTCTGCCCAATTCCGCACCGAACTCACGGCCAAGGCGGGCGAGACGCTTGTCCTGGGCGGAATCATCCAGAAGCAGATCAGCGATACCAGCTATAAAACCCCGATTTTGGGCAGCATCCCGGGATTGAAATACATCTTCAGCAAACGGGACAAATCCGTCAACCGCACCGAGCTACTGGTTTTCCTCCGGCCCAAGGTGGTGCGTTCCCCGGCGCAAGCCAAGGAGATGCTGGACGAAGTCAACAAAAAGACGCAAATGATCCAGAAATGGCAGCAAACCGACCCGGACTTCAAGCCCGATATGAAATAGACCCCTGGAAACCGCCGCGTCAGGCGCCGCAGTCCGTCACGCGAATGGGGAACGGAAAGTTTAAAAAGCGGGTAATGACACTTGCCCGGTGGGGCGGAATGGCTGGTTTCGCGCTCGACGCCTCATGGCTGGTTTGAATGGCCGCCGACATTGTTTCAGACTTACCAGCCCCCGCCCATGGGCGCGTCCGCGAAGCCTGACACGTCGATTGCAAAAAGGCTTGTAAGATCCCAGAAAAACCCTCAACAACTATCCACGGAAAAAGCCATGGCCAACGAAACCAGTTCCCAACCGACGCTGAAGCGCGTGCTGCATCTGCCGGCACTTGTGCTCTACGGCATCATTCTCATCCAGCCGACCGCGCCGATGCCCTTGTTTGGCGCGGCGGCGGTGTAGGGACAGGGGCATGTGGTGACCGCGATTCTGATCGGCATGGTTGCGATGCTCTTCACGGCGTTCAGCTATGGAAAAATGGCGAGCGTGTATCCGAACGCCGGTTCTGCCTACACTTATGTCGGTCGCGAGCTGCATCCGGCTCTGGGCTATTTCGTCGGTTGGAGTATTCTGTTTGATTATCTTCTCAACCCGGTCATCTGCGTGATCTGGATCAGCATGGCGGCGAAAAATATCCTGCCGGGTGTGCCCTTCGGTGTGTTTGCCGCTTCATTTGCCGTGCTGTTCACCGCGATGAATCTGCGCGGCATCGAAGCCAGTTCGCACACCAACACCATCATCGCGACCGGACTTGGCGTGGTGATTGTTTTGTTTCTCGCCGCAGCCGTGCGTTATCTTTGGCTGCATCCGCCGATCGGCGCGGCGGGTTGGACTCAACCATTTTACGATCCGAAAACATTTTCTTTGCCAACCGTTTCCAGCGGCGCCGCGCTGGCGGTGCTGACCTATTTCGGTTTCGACGGCATTTCGATGTTGGCGGAAGAGGCGCACGATTCGCGGCGCAACATTTTGCGGGCCACCGTGCTGGTCTGCCTGATCACCGGCCTGCTTGCGACCGTTCAGGTGTATGCCGCGCAGCTCATCTGGCCGGAAACAAAATTTCCCGACGTGGACACGGCGTTTTGCTACGTCGCGGGCCGGGCCGGCGGACCATGGCTGTTTCAAACGGTCAACGCGGCGTTGCTTGTCGCCTCCATCGGTTCCGGCATGGGCGCGCAGCTCGCCGCCGGTCGCTTGCTTTACAGCATGGGCCGCGACAGCGCGATTCCGAAAAAATTCTTCGGCCAGCTTCACCCGCGCACGCGGATTCCCAGCAACAATATTTTGCTCCTGGGTGGCATCGTACTGGCCGGCGTGTTCCTGATGAGTTATCCGCTCGGCTGCGAACTCGTGAACTTTGGCGCGCTCATTGCCTTCATGGGCGTCAATGTGTCCGCGTTTTTTCATTTTTATCTGCGAGGCGAGCGCAAAACATTTTGGAATCTCATTACTCCGATCGCCGGCTGCGCTGTCTGTTTTTATCTGTGGATGAGTTTGGGTCACACTGCGAAGCTGGCGGGCTTGACGTGGCTGGTCATCGGAGTGGCTTACGGTGTCTGGCGAACCGCTTTCTTCACCAAGCCGCTGGCTTTTGCCAGGATTGAAAATGATGACCGGGAATCCACCGAATAGAATCTGCATAAAGGCCTGTGCAGAATTACCTTTGTGCAAGTGTCAGTCCTGATGGTTGGCGGCAGTGCCGCGTGGCCCGGTACGAATGCGAGCATCTACGCTCAGATGCAGCAGGCAGCCCAGGGACGC
>Ga0181535_10003405_pt1 | contig 18495 bp, 19 predicted proteins | sample PEATcosm2014_Bin_44_FD_119774 | JGI IMG/M metagenome (GOLD analysis project Ga0181535, IMG submission 119774) | Peatland microbial communities from MTU Mesocosm Facility, Houghton, MI, USA - PEATcosm2014_Bin17_30_metaG | ecosystem: Environmental > Terrestrial > Soil > Wetlands > Peat | place... | reverse complement strand
TCGTCAGCGAGTTCAAGAAGGCGCAGGGGATCGACCTGCAGAGCGACCCGATGGCGCTGCAGCGGCTCTACGAGGCCGCCGAGAAGGCCAAGATCGAGCTGTCGACGACGCAGGAGACGCAGATCAACCTGCCGTTCGTGACCGCCGACCAGTCCGGCCCCAAGCACCTCGACATGCGCCTGACGCGCTCGAAGATGGCGGAGCTGACCGGCGCGCTGCTCGACCGTGTCGTGGCGCCGGTGCGCCAGGCGCTCGCCGACGCCAAGGACAAGGGCGCCGCCGCGATCGACCATGTCGTGCTGGTCGGCGGCATGACGCGGATGCCCGCGGTGCAGGAGAAGGTCAAGGAGCTGACCGGCAAGGATCCCCACCGCGGCGTCAACCCCGACGAGGTCGTGGCGGTCGGCGCGGCGATCCAGGCGGGCGTGCTGGCCGGCGACGTCAAGGACGTGCTGCTGCTCGACGTGACGCCGCTGACGCTCGGGATCGAGACCAAGGGCGGCGTCTTCACGAAGCTGATCGAGCGCAACACGACGATCCCGACGCGCAAGGCGGAGATCTTCTCGACCGCCGAGGACAACCAGCCCTCGGTCGAGATCCACGTGCTGCAGGGCGAGCGCGAGATGGCGACCTACAACAAGTCGCTCGGCAAGTTCCAGCTGACCGGCATCCCGCCGGCGCCGCGCGGAATCCCGCAGATCGAGGTCGGTTTCGACATCGACGCCAACGGCATCCTCAGCGTCTCGGCGAAGGACCTCGGCACCGGCAAGGAGCAGAAGATCGAGATCCGCGCCGGCTCGGGCCTCTCGGATTCCGAGATCAAGAACATGGTCGCGGACGCCGAGGCGCACGCCGATGACGACCGCCGCGCGCGCGAGCTCGCGGAGGCGCGCAACAACGGCGAGAACGCCGCCTACCAGGCCGAGCGCCAGCTGAAGGAGCTGGGCGACGCCGTCGACGAGCACTCGCGTGAGGAGATCGAGGCTGCGATCAAGGCCCTGCGCGAGGTGCTCGACGCCGACGATCCGGCGCCGATCCGAGATCGCACCGACGCGCTGAACTCGGCCTTCCACAAGGTCTCCGAGGCGATGTACGAGCGCGCCCAGCAGGCCCAGGCGGACACCGCGTCCACCAACGGGTCCGACGCCGACGCCGGATCCTCCAGCGAGGAGGACGTCGTCGACGCCGAGGTCGTCGACGAACCGAGCGCATAGCCATGGCCGAGGAGCCGGCGGTCGGCGTGACGGAGCAGTACGAGCCGGACGCGCCGGCCGCGGAGCCACAGGCCGCGGCGGACGCGGTCGCGGGTGAGCAGCTCGAGGGCGAGCTCGAGGGCGAGCTCGACGAGCTGGCGGCCGCGGTGGCGCAGCGCGACGAGTACCTCGCGCTCGCGCAGCGGACCCAGGCCGACTTCGAGAACTACCGCAAGCGCGTCGCCCGCGACGCCGCCGCCGCGGAGACCCGCGGGCTCGTGCGCGTCGCGCGCGAGCTGCTGCCGTCGCTCGACAACCTCGAGCGCGCCGTCGCGCACGCCGACGACGGCGACACCGACCCGCTGCTGATCGACGGCCTGATGCTCGTCCAGCGCGAGCTGCTCGGCGCGCTCCAGCGCGTCGGCATCGAGTCCTACGGCGCCCCCGGCGAGCGCTTCGATCCGGAGCTGCACGAGGCGGTCGCGCAGCAGCCGTTCGAGGGCCGTGAGGCCGGCGAGATCGCCGAGGTCTACCAGCCGGGCTACCGGCTGGCGGGCGGCGCGCTGGTGCGCCCGGCGCGGGTGCTGGTCGCCGGGTAGGGGAAGGACACCGGATGGCTGCGCGCAAAGACCCATACAGCGTCCTCGGCGTCGACAAGAAGGCCTCCGCCGCGGAGATCAAGAAGGCCTACCGCAAGCTCGCGCGCCAGCATCACCCCGACCGCAACCCCGACGACGCGAAGGCGGAGGCGCGCTTCAAGGAGATCAGCGAGGCCAACGACCTGCTCTCGGACCCCGAGAAGCGCGCCGCCTACGACCGCGGCGAGGGCGTCTTCGGCGGCCTCGGCGGCCACGGCGCCAACCCGTTCGCGGGTGGCTTCGACGGCGGCGGCTTCAGCGACATCCTCTCCAACCTCTTCGGCGGCGCCGCCGGCGGCGCCGCCGGGGCGACCGCGGGGCGGCGCGCCCGCGGCGGCCCGGAGCGCGGACGCGACCTCGAGGCGGAGATCCAGATCGGCTTCGACCAGGCGGTGCACGGCGCGCAGGTGCCGCTGACGATCCCGATGTCCGAGCGCTGCGCCACCTGCTCGGGAACCGGCGCGCGCCCCGGCACCAAGCCGACCGTCTGCCCGCGCTGCGAGGGTCGCGGCGTGGAGTCCCAGGGCCAGGGCATGTTCTCGATCTCCGTCCCCTGCTCGCGCTGCGGCGGCCGCGGCACCGTGATCGAATCGCCCTGCCCGACCTGCAACGGCACCGGCGCGGTCCGCGCCGTCAAGCGCCTGCGGGTGAACATCCCGGCGGGCGTGCACGACGGCAGCCGCATCCGCCTCGCCGGCAAGGGCGAGGCGGGCCTGCGCGGCGGCCCCGCGGGCGACCTGTACGTGATCACCCACGTCTCGCCTTCGCCGGTCTTTCACCAGAAGGGCCAGCACCTCGAGGTCGAGGTGCCGCTCAACGTCGTCGAGGCGCTGCGCGGCGCCGAGGTCGAGGTGCCGACGCTGACGGGGCGCAAGACCCTGCGCGTCGCCCCCGGCACCCGCCACGGCACGGTCCAGCGCCTGCGCGGGGAGGGGCCGCCGCGACCGAACGGCAAGGGCAACACCGACATCCACTACCGCTTCGTGATCGAGCTGCCGACGCAGCTGAACGACGCGCAGGCGAAGGCCGTCGACGCGCTCGCCAAGACGATCAACGGCAACCCGCGCGGCAAGCTGTTCGAGGCGCTCAAATGAGCGAGCGCCCGCCCCGCCCCACCCGCTCGACGCGGATCGACGTCGCGATCGACCGCGGCGTCTTCATGATCTCGGTCGCCGCCGAGCTCGCCGAGATGCACCCGCAGACGCTGCGGATGTACGAGGCGCGCGGGCTGATCGAGCCGTCCCGCTCGCCGAAGGGCACGCGGCTTTACTCGCAGGCCGACGTCGAGCGCCTGCGGCGGATCCAGCAGATGACCGCCGAGCTGGGACTCAACCTCGCCGGCGTCGAGCGCGTGCTCGCGCTCGAGGCCGAGCTCGGCGAGCTGAACGCCCAGCTCGAGGCGAAGGCGCTCGAGGCCGAGCAGGCTCGCCGCGAGCTCGAGGCGGAGCTCGAGGCCCTGCGGCGCTCGATGAGCGCCGACATCGTCCGCTACTCCGGCGCCGGCACCGCGATCGTCCGCGCCGCCGACGCCCGCGCCGCGTTCGGCCGGCCGCCGGGGACGCGCAAGCGGGCGGGCTGACGCGGACGCCGTGGGCCGCCGCGGCTACGCTCCAGATCGTGGAGATCCGGCGCCTGCGAGCGGGTGACGGCGCGCTGCTGCGCGAGGTCCGCCTGCGCGCGCTGGCGGACGCCCCCCACGCGTTCGGCTCCTGGCATGCGCGCGAGCTCGAGTTCGAACCGGAGCTGTGGGAGGGGCGCGCCGCCGGCGGCGAGACCGGCGCCGTGTTCGTGGCCGTCGAGGCCGGCCGCTGCGCCGGCATGGCGGGCGCCTTCGTCCCCGGCGACGACGGCGCGACGGTGATCCTCTGGGGCATGTGGGTGGAGCCCGCCGCGCGGCGCCGCGGACTGGGCCGCGAGCTCGCCGCGGCGGTCGCCGCGTGGGCGCGCGAGCACGGCGCGAGCGAGCTGCGCCTGGCGGTCACCGACAGCGAGCTGGCGCGCCCCGCCGCCGAGCTCTACCGCGTGCTCGGCTTCGTCGCGACCGGCGAGAGCGAGGAGCTCGCGTCGAACCCGTCGCTTCGCGCGCTGGTGATGTCGCGCCCGGTGTGAGGGGGCGGGGCGCGTGGCAGGGCCGTGAGCGGTCCGGCGGGCGTGGCGCGGCCGGCCGGTTGGGGCGGGCGGCGGTCAGGCGCCGTCGAGCATCTCGTCGATTTCCTCAGCGGTGAACTCGAACTCGTCCCCGATCGAGATCTGCCCTGCGAGTGAGCCGCGGGCCTGCGCGAAGCGGGCGCCCGGCTCTGCGAAGTTCAGCTCGCTCGCCTGCACGAGCGCGTGGCAGGGCGCGAGCGCCGCGCGGCTGGCGGCCGAGAGCTGGTCGACGATGATGCTCGAACCGGCATAGCTCGCGCCCGCCTGCTCGAGCAGCCGCCGCGCGATCAGGCCCTGGCTGCCGGTCTCGAACCAGTCGTCGACGAGGCCGACACGCTCGCCCGCGCCGAGCGCCGCGCGCTGCAGGCGGAAGGTGTGGCGGCGGCCGCGGTAATCGGCGGAGGTGTACGCGGTGAAGGTTTCGCCGGGGTAGAGCCCGTCGCCCTTGCGGATCCCGACGAAGCCGACGCGCAGCCGCGCCGCGACGCCGGCCCCGAGCACGAAGCCGCGCGACTCGATCCCGGCGATCTTGTCGACGAGGCCGGCGAACGGCGCCGCCAGCTCGTCGATCACCCGCGCGAACAGCTCCGTGTCGTGGAAGACCGGCCACATGTTGCCGAGGCCCGCCGCGTCGATCTCGATGCGCTCACGCAGCACGACGTTGAGCGGCGCCGGCGCTGGCTGCCCGTCGCCCGCGGTGTCGGGGGTCTGCTGCTGCTCGGGGCTCACCGCCAGATTGTCGCGCGTTTGCGCGAGGCCGCCACCTACTCGCCCCACGCGGTCGCGACCAGCGTGCGTGGGCCGCCCGCGTTGCGGTGCTCGCACAGGTAGATGCCCTGCCAGGTGCCGAGCGCGAGCCGCCCGTCGGTGACCGGCAGCGTCAGCGACGCGCCGAGCAGCGCCGCCTTGATGTGCGCGGGCATGTCCTCGGGCCCCTCGAGCCGGTGGGTCCAAAGCTGCGCCTGCTCGGGGACGGCGGCGTTGAACCAGCGCTCGAAGTCGCCGCGCACCTCGGGCGAGGCGTCCTCATTGAGTGCCAGCGACGCCGAGGTGTGCGCGATCAGGAGGTGCAGCAGTCCGACGCGCAGTTGCTCGAGCTCGGGCACCGCCGTGACGACCTCGCGCGTGACCAGGTGAAAGCCGCGCGGGCGCGCCGTGAGCTCGATCTGGCGCTGGATCCACACGCGGCCAACGCTACATCGACGGGGTGGTGCGGGGCCGCGCGGCCGGCGTCGCGCTCCGGCCTCTTCGCGCGAGCGCTCTACGACTGGCCAGCGCTTGCCGCGCGCAGCATCTCGCGCAGCCTCGACTCCTGCGCGCCGAACTGCGGCGACTCGGCAAGTTCCGACGTGCGCGGGCGCGGCAGCTCGATCGTCAGCACCCCCGCGATCCGTCCGGGCCGTGGCGTCATCACGTAGACGCGGTCGGCGAGGAAGACCGCCTCGGCGACGTCGTGGGTGATCAGCATCACGGTCGAGCCGATCTCGCTCCAGACCTCGAGCAGCCACCGCTGCAGCTCCGCGCGGGTGATCCCGTCGAGCGCGCCGAACGGTTCGTCGAGCAGCATCGCCGGCTTGCCGAGCAGGACCGTGCGCAGGAAGGCCGCGCGCTGGCGCATCCCGCCCGACAGCTGCCACGGCCAGGCTGCCTCGAAGCCGTGCAGGCCGAAGCGCTCGAGCAGCGGCAGCGCGCGCTCTCGCGCGGCGGCGCGACGGACGCCCGCCAGCTCGAGCCCGACGGTGACGTTGTCGATCGTCCGCCGCCAGGCCAGCAGCCCGTCGCGCTGGGGCATGTATGCGCAGATGCCGAGCGGGTGCTCGGCCGAGCTGCCGTCGATCAGCACCTCGCCGGCGCTCGGGGTCTCCAGGCCGGCGAGGATCTGGAAGAGCGTCGTCTTGCCGCACCCGCTCGGGCCGATCACGGCGACGAACTCGCCGGGCCGCGCGACCAGGTCGACGCCGTCGAGCGTCAGCAGCGGCTCCTGGCCCTCGAGCTCGAAGGTCTTGCGCAGCGCGCGGACCTCGAGCTGGGCGGCGGCGGTGGTGGTGGCGCTCACCATCGCGTGTCCGCCTGGGACGGCGGCCGCCAGCGCAGCACGGCTCGCTCCAGCGCGCTGACCAGCGCGAACAGGATCAGCGTGAGCAGCGCCGTGACGATCACCGCGCCGAACACGAGGTCGGTGTTGAAATAGGCGTTGGCGGCCTTCATGTAGTAGCCGAGCCCCTGCGTGGCGCCGACGTACTCGGCGAACACCGCCGCGACATAGGAGAAGGTGATCGCGACCTTCAGCCCGGTGAAGAACTGCGGCAGCGCCGTCGGCAGGCGCACGCGCCAGAGCAGCTGCGTCCGGCTCGCCCCCATCGTGCGCAGCAGGTTCATCGTGTCGATGTCGGTCGAGGCGAGCCCCTGGATCGTGCCGACGGTGATCGCGAAGAACGTGAAGAGGCCGACCAGCGCGATCTTCGGCCCGGGCCCGAAGCCGAACCAGATGATCACGAGCGGCGCGAGCACGATCAGCGGGATCGTCTGCGAGACGACGATCAGCGGGTAGAGGCTGCGTCGCACGCCGCGCGACCAGTCGATCGCGACCGCGAACGCGACGCCGCAGACGACGGCGATCGCGAGGCCCGGGACGACCTCGCCGGTGGTCGTCCACGCCGCGGCCGCGAGGTCGGCGCGGTCGCCCCAGCTGTTGGTGACGACGTACCAGGGCCCGGGCAGCGAGAGGCTCGCGTGGACCGCGTTGGCGACGAGGTCCCAACCGAGCACGAGCGCGGCGAACACGAGCGCCGGCGGCCAGGCGCTGCGCAGCAGCCGCCGCACGGCCGGCGCCATCTCAGCCGGCCGGCAGCAGCGCGTTGGTGAAGAGCTCGCTCATCGGCGGTGAGCTCTTGATCACGTGCGCGTTGGCGAGGATCTTCTCGAGGCCGGCGTAGTCGGCGTCGTTCTCCGGGCCCCAGGCGCCGCCCGCGTCGACGAAATGCGGTGCCGTCGCGGTGCCGGTGGCGTCGATGATCTTGGTCGCGTTGCGCAGCGCCGTCTCGTTGTCGTCGATCAGGATCCGCTCCGCCGCCGCCGGGTGGCGGGCGGCGAACTCGTAGCCCTCGGCGAGTGCCTTCAGCGCTCGCGCGAGGATCGGCCCGCGCGTGGCGATGTCGTGGTCGCTGGCGACGTAGACGGCGTTCGGGTAGTTGCCGGCGGCGCCGAGGTAGCGGTTGTAGGGGAAGGTCCGCAGCCTGATGCCCTGCAGGCGCGCGGTCACATCGTCGATCCCGCCGAACACCGCCGTGTAGTCGATGCGGTGGGCGGCGAGCGCGGTGATCACGCTGGCGTCGAGGATCACCTGCTTGAAGACCGGGTGCTTTACGCCGTCGGCGCGCAGGATCGCGGTGACGAGCGGCGGGTCGCTGGCGATCCCGAAGCCGCCGTAGAGCTTGCCGTTCAGCTGCGCCGGGCGGGTGTAGCGCGACGAGGCGAGCACCGCCAGCGCCGTCGTGTTGTCGGTGACCAGGGCGCCCACCGCCCTGTATTTGAGGCCCTGCGCGTTGTTGATGATCACGTCCGGCGGGTAGCTGATGCCGAGGTCGGTCTGGCCGGCCTGGATCAGCTGTTCGGCGGAGGCGTTGGCGTAGGGCAGGATCACGGCGTTGATGTGCTCGGCGGCGAAGTAGCCCTTGGTCTGCGCGACGTAGATGCCGAGGTAGTTGACGTTCGGCGTGTAGTCGAGCGCGATCTTCACGGTCGCGAGCGCGGTGGGGGCAACGGGCGGCGTCCCGCTGGCGCGGGCGCTCGGCGCCTGTGAGGAGATCGAGGCGTAGGCGGCCGCCGCGGCGAGCGCCACGATCGCGCAGGCGGCGAGCGGTGCGCGCCGGCGACGCGCCCACGGGTGGCGACGGAGGGCGCTACGGAGGGGCGGGAACATCGTTCTCCCTTCGCTGGTATGAGCCAGATCAGGTTCGTCGGGTCGGCGCGAGATGCGCCCTCTCAGCCCCGCGAGGGACTCCCCGGATTGCGGTTGTGGACCGCCGCCACCATACCTTGGTCCACGGCGATGGTCAACGCGCGGCGCGTGCTGGCACGATGCGCGGATGGAGGGTCTGCTCGCGGGCATTCGCGCGGCACCGGCGCGGGCCGGCTCGACCCGCGTGATCGCGCTCGACGGGCGCTCCGGCGCCGGCAAGTCGACCCTCGCGCAGGCGCTCGCGGGGCGGCTGAACGCACCGCTCGTCAGCCTCGAGCATCTCTACGGCGGCTGGGACGGACTCGATGAAGGCATCGCGCGCCTGCGCAGCGCGGTCCTGCTTCCGCTCGCCGGCGGGCGCGCGGCGAGCGTGCCGCGCTACGACTGGCAGACGCTGGCGTGGGGCGAGCCCTGGACGCTCGCGCCACCGGAGCTGCTGATCGTCGAGGGCGTCGGCGCGGGCTCGCTGAGCGCCGCTCCCTACATGAGCATGCTGGTCTGGTTGGAGGCCGACGCGGCGACCAGGCGCGAGCGTGCGGAACGCCGCCGGAGCGGCGACGCCGAGGAATGGGAGCGGTGGGAACGCCAGGAGGACGCCTACATCGATCGCGAGCACCCGCGCGATCGCGCGAACGTCGTGATCGCGTCGTAGCGGCGGGGGGCGCGTTGCGGGGCGCGGCTTGCGCTCGCGGGGCGGCCGCTCAACCTTTCGCCGCCCCGGCCCGGTTAAGTTCGATGATGCCTGTGGTGCAGCCGCCCAGACGTGCCAGGACGCGGGTCGAGTTCGAGCGCTTCGTCGATGGTTGCGCCGGTGATCTGCTGAGCGCCGGCTACCTGATCGTGTGGGACCTGGCGGAGGCCGAGGATCTCGTGCAGGAGACGCTCGTGCGCGTCGCCCGGCGCTGGCCGCGCGTGCGCGAGATGGACCAGCCGGTCGCGTACGCGCGCCGGATCCTCGTCAATCTCGCGATCGACGACGCAAAGCGGCGCTCGCGCCGGCGTGGCGAACTGGCTCCGGCCGACGATGAGCGGCTCGAGCGCCATGCCGACGCGGCCGCGGCCCGCGTGTTCGGAGCGCTCGACACACGCGCCGAGCTGCTCGGCGAGCTGGCGCTGCTTCCACCGCGCCAGCGGGCCGTGCTCGTCCTGCGCTACTTCGAGGACCTCTCCGAGGCGCAGACCGCGGAGATCCTCGGCTGCTCGTTGGGGACGGTCAAGAGCACCGCCTCGCGCGGGCTTGCGCGCATGCGCGAGGCGCTCGAGCGCGACGGCGCCGCCGCGGCAGCGAGCAACGGCCATCTGATCAGCGACACGAAGGAGCGACAGCGATGAGAGAAGGACTGGAGGACGAGCTGCATGCAGCATTCGTCGCGCGGGCGCAGGAGATCCCGACGCAGGCGCAGGAGCGGTTGCGCAGGATCGACTACCGGCCGCGCTCGTGGGCGCCGCGCGCGGGCGTGGCGCTCGGGGCGAGCGCCGGGCTGGCCGTGACCGCCGGGGCGGTCGTCGCGCTGGTCGCGCTCGGTACGGGGGCGGCGCCGGCGTTTGCGGGCTGGAGCGCGGCGCCGACCGCGCCGGCGAGCGGCGAGACGGCGGGTGCGCTGGCGCAATGCACGGCACAGCTCGCCCACTCGAGCTCGACGGGGTCCGCGATCCCCTCCGGGGGCTGGCAGCCGGTGCTCACCGACACACGTGGACCGTTCACGGCGATGGTCCTGAGCAGCGGCGGCGCGAGCGCGACGTGTTTCGATGGACCGTCGTTCACGGTTGTCGCCGCGAATGCCCAGGACGGCGGGGCATCCCAGCACACGCTGCGCGTCGGCTCGGCCGCCGGCACCGGGCAATCCTCGGTGTCCGTGTTCGGGCTCGGCGCAGCCGGCTCGGGTCCGATCACCCAGGCCTCGCAGGCGCACCTCACGACCGCCGGCGGTCAGCCGTACACGTTCGTGCAGGGGCAGATCGACGACGACGTGAGCGCGGTGACGCTCGTGCTCGCGGACGGCAGCGACGTCCAGGCGACCGTCGCGGACGGCTCGTTCGTGGCCTGGTGGCCGGGGACCACCGACACCGCCTCGGCGCAGGTGACGACGGCCTCCGGCACGAGCACGCAGCAGCTGAGCTTCGCCGCGGTGCCCGGGCCGGGCTCCCTGGGCGAGGGGGTTCCGACGCCGTAAGCGGTCGGCGCCACGCCGCCGTAAAGGCCGCCTTGACAGCCCCGCGCGTAAAGTCTATCTTTACGCCGTGGCCATCGAGCGCCGGACGCAATCCCGTGACGAGCGACCCCGAGCGTGAGGTCATGGGGCTGGTCCTCACGACGAACGCGGAGCTCGTCAGCGGCGTGCTCCGCGGGGCCGACGCGGGCCGCGGGGGTTCGGTGATGGCGGCGATCGCGGCGACGAGAAGCCTCGATCTGATCGTCGACGACATCCTCCACACCCTGGTGCGCCAGGCCCGCAGCGAGGGGCACACCTGGGCGCAGGTCGGCGAGGTCCTGCAGGTCACCCGCCAGGCCGCCTTTCAGCGCTTCGGCGCCGGCGTCGTCGGGGGTGCGCCGGAGGAGGGCTTGACGGCGCCGATCGCGGGCGCGCCGGAGAAGGCCCTCGTGGTGCTGGAGGACTGGCTGAACGAGCGCTGGGACGCCGTGCGCGGGGAGTTCGACGAGCGGATGAAGGATCAGGCGCCCGCCGAGCTGCTCGCGTCCGCGCGCGTGCAGGCGTCCCAGCTGGGTGGCGAGTTTGTCGAGCTGGGCGCGCCTGCGGTCGCCGTGCAGATCGGCTACACCGTCGTGAACGTGCCGATCGCCTTCGCCAAGGGCGACGCGACGGGCCGCGTGGTCTTCAACGCCGACGGCCTCATCGCCGGGTTCTTCATCCTGCCGAGCGAGTCGGCGTAGAGCGATGGCTGCCGCGGTCGTCGTCGCCGAGTCGCTGACGAAGCGCTTCGGCACGCTGGTCGCGGTCGACGACCTGTCGTTCCGGCTCGAGCCCGGCACGATCACGGGCTTCCTCGGCCCCAACGGCGCCGGCAAGACGACGACGCTGCGGATGATGCTCGGTCTCGCCGCGCCGACGAGCGGCCGCGCGCTCGTGTTCGAGCGGCCGTACGGCGAGTTGGAGAATCCGGCGCTGCGGATCGGTGCGGTGCTCGAGGCGACCGACTTCCACCCGGGGCGCTCGGGCCGTGACCACCTGCGGACGCTGGGCCGCGCGGTCGGGCTGCCCGACTCGCGCGCGGACGAGGTGCTGCGACTGGTGGAGCTGCAGGACGCGGCGCGCCGGCGCGTGAAGGGCTACTCGCTCGGCATGCGCCAGCGCCTCGGGCTCGCCAGCGCGCTGCTCGGCGAGCCGGAGCTGCTCGTGCTCGACGAGCCGGCGAACGGCCTCGACCCGGAGGGGGTGCGCTGGCTGCGCGACTTCCTGCGCACGTTCGCATCCGAGGGGCGGACGGTGCTGATCTCGAGCCACGTGCTCGCCGAGGTGGCCCAGACCGTCGATCAGGTCCTGATCATCAGTCGCGGGCGGCTCGTGATCGAGTCCTCGCTCGAGCAACTGACGGCGCGTGTCGGCGGCTCGGTCCGCGTGCGCACCCCCGACGCCGAGGCGCTGCAGGAGGCGCTGCGCCAGGCGCAGCTCCAGTGGACGCCGGCCAACGACTCGGTGCTGCTGGTCCACGGAGCGACGAGCGAGCGGGTCGGCGATCTCGCCTTCGCCGCCGGCATCCCGCTGCACGAGCTGGTCACCGAGGGCACCTCGCTCGAGGAGATCTTCCTCGAGCTGACCGCCGAGGCGCCGTCGTGATCTCGCAGATCAAGGCGGAGCTGCTGAAGGTCCGCTCGACCCGCACGACGGTCGGCCTGCTGCTCGGCATGATCGCGCTGATCCTGCTCTTCGCACTGCTGACCGGGTTGCTCAGCAGCGTGTCCGGTCTGGAGGGACGCGAGAACCAGCGCCAGCTGTTCAGCCTCGGCAGCCTGGCCGGCATCTTCGCCGCACTCGCCGGCGTGCTGCTGGTCACCAGCGAGTACCGCTACGGCACGATCCGCCCGACGATCCTGTTCAGCCCGCACCGCTCGCGGGTGCTGGCCGCCAAGCTCGTCGCCGGCGCCCTCGCCGGGCTCGTCTTCGGCGTCGCCGGCGAGGCGCTCGGCTGGGCGATCGATCTCGTGGTGCTCTCCGGACGCAACATCCCGATCGTGCTGACCGCCGGCGACATCGAGCTGCTGGCGCTCGCCGGGCTGGCCGGTGTCGCCGCCTGGGCCGCGATCGGCGTGGGGCTCGGCGCGATCATCCGCAACCAGGTCGGCGCCGTGATCACCCTGCTCGCCTGGGGCTTCATCGTCGACAACCTGCTGTTCGGGCTCGTCCCGTCCGTCGGCCGTTTCACGCCGACCCGCGCCCAGGACGCGCTGATCGGCCTGACGATGAAGCATCTGCTCACACCCGCCGCCGCCGCCGTCGTGCTCGTCGCCTGGACCGCCGCGCTGGCGCTCGCCGGCGTGGCGCTGACGGCTCGGCGCGACATCAGCTGACGCCCGGCGGCCAAACGCCGGGCGGCGCGCGACTTCGCGTCGGCCGCGGCGTTCTAGTGTGTGAATGATGCGCAGAGCACGGTCACTGGCGCGGGTCTCGTTTCTCGCGGTGGTCGCCTGTCTGGTGTGGGCGGGCGCCTCGTCTGGTGCGACGGTTGCCGGGCGTGTCGTTTTTTCGGTGAACGGGAACGCGGTCAGGTTCTCGGGCGGGATCGACATCGTTGCGGTTGACGCGAGCGTGGCCTTGCCGGGCGGTGACGTGGTGCTCGTGGGCGGGTCGAACGCTCCGAACTCGACGTTCTTTGCCGCGGAGCTGGAACCGGACGGCTCGCTCGATCCCAGCTTTGGGGTCGACGGTGCGGAGCACGTGAATCTGGCGTTGTCGGCGGTGGGGGTCTTGCTGGAGCCCGACGGCAAGTTGCTCGTGCTCGCGACCGGACCGGCTCTGCCGGAGTCTCAGCTTCCGCAGCTGATGGTGGTGCGGCTGGACGCGAACGGCACGCTCGATCAGACCTACGGGGTCGACGGCGTGGCACGTACCGGCCTCGAGGGCTTTGCCGCCGGCGCCGCGATCAGCGCCGACGGGGAGCTGCTCCTGTCCGGCATGACCGGCGCGGAGTCCAGCAAGCCGCCTCCCACGCCGCCGCCGAACGTCAACTGGGTCGTCGAGGAGCTCACGAGCGCGGGCACGCTCGATCCGGCGTTCGGCCGAAACGGCGCCACCACGCTCGCCGTCAAGCAGGCAACGGGCGGACAGCTGGCGGTCGAGCCCGGCGGTGACATCGTGACCGAGGGGTCCAACCAGACCACGACGTATCTGACGCGCCTGACCCCACAGGGGGCAGAGGACCCGACCTTCGCCGCCGGCAGACCGGTGGCCACTCCGCTCGTCGGGGAGGCAATGCTCGTCCAGCCAGACGGGAGCATCACGCTGCTGGATGACGGTGGGCTGGAGCGCTACACCCCGGACGGCACGCTCGATCCCGCGTTCGGCTCACACGGCCAGGCCCCGCTTCCAGCGCTGGTCGCAGTCGTCAACCAGAATGAACAACTGCTCCCCGGCCCTGGAACGGACGTGCTCGTCGCCAGCTACCCGTCGAGCTGGGATTCCAGCGACGACATCGGCAGCGGGCCGCTCGCGATCGAAGTCGCCGCGATCAGGTCCAACGGGGCACCTGACAGGTCGATCAGCACGACCCGTGAACTCTGGTTCGGCGGCGGCGCCTCCAGCTACTACGGCCCGCCGTTCGCAACAGCGATCCCGCCGGACGAGAACAGCCTCACGTTTGGCAACCCGCCGTTGCTCCAACGCGCTGACGGCTCCTACCTGGTCGTCGGGACCGTCGGGATCTTCGAACCGGCCGGCGCCTACGGCACGGTCGACAATTACTACGAAGGCGATTACTTCTACGAGTTCGCAGCCGCCGCGTTCACGCCGACGTTCGCGCCCGACCCCTCCTTCGGCACGACGCCGGTGCCGCCCGCCGTCACGCTCGCGCTCCCGCTCCAGCGAACCACGACAGACCTCGGCGTGGACTCGATCCACCTTGCGCTCCGCGCGAACTTCCAGGGCCTCGTCGACATCACGATCCGTGACCGCCACGGCGTGATCGCGCAAACCGCCTACCCGGTCTATCGCCGCGGCGCGCACAGCTTCGCGATCCGCCTCACCGGCCTCGGGAAACGAGACCTCGGCGCAAGCCGGACCATCCCGGTCACGATCACGGCCTACGCGCGCGACCTTCTCGCCACCACCGCGACGACGACCACGCACGCCACGCTCGGCTGAACGGCGCCGCGATCTCAGGCGCGAGCCCGAGCAGTGTTCAACGCGGGAGCGCCGGTACCTGTTCGGCGGCGAGCAGGTGCGTGGCGGCGGCGGTGTCGAGCGGGCGGCCGAAGAGGAAGCCCTGGCCGAGGTCGCAGCCGAGCTCGACGAGCAGGGCGCGCTGGGCCGGGTGCTCGATGCCCTCGGCGACGGTGGTGAGACCGAGGTGGCGACCGAAACCGATGATGCCGGCGAGCAGGCCGTGCGGGTTGCGGTGATCGCTCGGTGAGCGGTCGAGGAACGGCTTGGCGATCTTGAGGATGTCGATCGGCAGGTGGGAGAGGTTCAGCAGCGTGCTGTAGCCGGTGCCGAAATCGTCGAGTGCGAGGCGAACGCCGAGCTCCTTGACGGCGTGCAGCGATTCGAGCACGCCGGGGACATCCTCCAGCGGCTCGCGCTCGGTGACCTCGAGGATCAGCGCCGAGGGCGGGAAGGCGCGGGCGATCGCGGCTTTGACGGCGTCGGTGTAGCCGCCCTGGCGCAGCTCGCTGGTCGACACGTTGAGGCTGAGCGCGACCGGTGTGCTCTGCCACCAGGCCGCGAGCTGAGCGCACGCGTGCCCGAGCACCCAATGCCCGATGTCCAGGATCATTCCCGCCTCCTCGGCGACGGGGATGAACTCGAGCGGCGCCACCAGCCCGCGCGTCGGGTGCTGCCAGCGGATCAGCGCTTCGAAGGCGGCGATCGTATCGCTGCGCAGGTCGTAGATCGGCTGGTAGTACAGCTCGAACTCGTCGCGCTCGATCGCGCGCCGCAGCTCGGTGTGGAGCAGCAGGCGCGACACGCGCGCCGATTGCATGCTGGGCTCGAAGCGGGCGTAGTGCACGGTGCCGGCCCGTTTCGCGTGGTACATCGCGACGTCCGCGTGGCGCAGCAGCGTCTCGGCATCGTCGCGGCCGCTGACGATGCCGACGCTGACGCTGATGAACACCTCGTGCGAGGCGATCTCGAAGCCGCGCTGGACAGCGTCGATGATGCGCCTGGCCACCGCCTCGGGGTGTGAGCGTCCGACCAGCAGCACCGCGAACTCGTCGCCGCCCACGCGCGAGCAGATGTCGCCGTCGCGAACGCAGCCCCGCAGACGCTCGGCGACCGCGACCAGGAGCCTGTCGCCGATGGAGTGGCCGAGCGAGTCGTTGACCAGCTTGAAGCCATCGAGGTCGAGGAACAGCAGCGTCACCGGCTCGCCCCCGCGGTCTGCGACCGCGAGCTCGTGCTGGAGGCGGTCGAGCAGCAGCCGCCGGTTCGCGAGGCCCGTGAGCGAATCCGTGAAGGCCTGCTCCAGCGTGTTGCTCGCCCGGACGAGCGCGACGGCGACGCTGACGTGCTCGCCGTACTCGAGCAGCAGCTCGGACTCGCGCTCGGTCCAATGGCGCCCCTTGATCGTCGAGCCGACGACGAGACTGCCGACGACCTGATTCTGCTCGCGGATCGGCACGCCGATGATCGCCTGCGTCTCCGCCGGCGCGAGCTGCGACCCGGTCTGGGCGGCCTCGTAATCGGCGATCGCGAGCGGCTTGCCGGTCGAGATCACACGCCCGCTGAGACCCTCGGTGATCGGCGCCCGGTGGCGCCAGCGCTCGCCCTCCCCGCTCGAGCCGTGCCACGCAACCGCGACGGTCCAGTTGGGATCCTCGAGATCGAGGAAACGAAGCGAACTGCTGTCGCCGTTCAGCAGGCGCAGAGCACCGTCCACCACGGCCTGGTAGATCACGGCCGGCGCGGCGCGGCGCGAGACGAGGTCCTGGAAGCCGATGATCGCCTTGACCAGCGCCGCGTCGGAGGAGGGGGCGAGGCGCTTCACGGCTGCCGCCACGGCAGTCGGCTGCCGGAGCGCGCCGATGGCGCGCACGCGCGTGTGACGCGGGCGCGATGCTCGGCGATGTTCAACCACGAAGACACGGTCCTCAGGAAGAGGATCGGCACGAACGCGCGTCTACATAACATCGCGATAACACCGCGACGGGGCGATCCGCCGGGGCGCCGGCGGCGCAGTGAAATGGGAAACCACTGGTATCCTTTTCCCAGTGAAGACCACGATCGACTCCGTCGGACGCATCGTCGTGCCGAAGCCGCTGCGGGACGCGCTTGGGCTGACCCCCGGCTCGACCGTTGACATCTCCCGCTACGGCGCCGGACTGCAGCTGCTGCCGGCGGGGCGCGCGGCCCGACTGGTCGAGGAGGCGGAGGTGCTCGTCGCGACCGGCGACACGGCGGTCGACGACGACGTGGTCTTCGCGCTGATCGACTCCGGTCGGCGTTGAGCGCGCTGGGATTGGACACGAGCGTCGCGGTCGCGCTGCTCGTGCAGACGCACCGCGAGCACGCAGCCGTGGTTCGCTGGTGGGGAGGCCGCGAGGTCGCGCTGTGCGGCCATGCGCTGGCCGAGACCTACTCGGTGCTCACACGGCTGCCCGGTGACCTGCGGCTCGCCCCTGCCGATGCGGCGCGACTCATCGACGCGCGCTTCGCCGGGCCGCTGGTCCTGCGGCCGGACACGGCCAGACGCCTGCCCGCGGTGCTGGGCCGCCTCGGGATCTCCGGCGGGGCGGTCTATGACGCGCTCGTGGCGCTCGCGGCCGTTGAGCACGGTTCGAGCCTCGCGACTCGCGATCTGCGCGCCAAGGCCACCTACGAGCTGGTCGGCGCGGACGTCGTCGTGGTCACCTGAACGCGCCCCGCCGGCCTGCCGGCGCCGCGGGAACGTTGGACATTCCGCGTAAATCTGCTACGCTCACACTTAGATTTACATGCAGCCAGATCGCTTCACGATTCGCGCCCAGGAGGCCCTTGCCGAGGCCGTGCGGCTCGCCCAGGCGGCGGGGAATCCGCAGGTCACGCCGGCGCATGTGCTTTCGGCGCTGCTTGCGGATCCCGAGGGGATCGCGCTCTCGCTGCTGCGCAAGCTGGGCGCCGACCCGGCCTCGATCCGCCCGGCGCTGACCGCGTCGCTGGAGGATCTGCCGGTGCTCGGCGGCGCGGCCGCGGAGGCGCCGCCGATCGCCTCGGAGCTCGCGGCGGTGCTGAACGGCGCCGACGGCGAGGCGCGCAAGCTCTCCGACGACTACGTCTCGACCGAGCATCTGCTGCTCGCGCTGAGCGCGCATCCCGGCCGCGCGGGCGACGCCCTGCGCGCCGCGGGCGCCACGCACGAGCGGCTGCTCGCGGCGCTCGAGGAGGTGCGCGGCAGCCATCACGTCACCGACCGCAGCCCCGAGGAGCGCTACCAGGCGCTCGAGCGCTTCGGGCGCGACCTGACCGCCGAGGCGGCGGAGGGCAAGCTCGACCCGGTGATCGGCCGCGACGCCGCGATCCGGCGCGTAGTGCAGATCCTCGCGCGGCGAACCAAGAACAACCCGGTGCTGATCGGTGAGCCCGGCGTCGGCAAGACCGCGATCGTCGAGGGGCTCGCGCAGCGGATCGTCTCCGGTGACGTGCCCGAGACGCTGCGCGACCGGCGCGTCGTGGCGCTCGACCTCGGCTCGCTGCTGGCCGGCGCGAAGTACCGCGGCGAGTTCGAGGACCGCCTGAAGGCGGTGCTGAAGGAGATCGCCGACGCCGCCGGCACCGTGATCCTGTTCATCGACGAGCTGCACACGATCGTCGGCGCCGGCGCCGCCGAGGGCGCCGTCGACGCCGCCAACCTGCTGAAGCCGATGCTCGCCCGCGGTGAGCTGCGCGCGGTCGGCGCGACGACGCTCGACGAGTACCGCAAGCACATCGAGAAGGACGCGGCGCTGGAGCGCCGCTTCCAGCCGGTGCTGGTCGCCGAGCCGAGCGTGGAGGATACGATCGCGATCCTGCGCGGGCTGAAGGAGCGCTATGAGAACCACCACGGCGTGCGCATCCAGGACAGCGCGCTGATCGCCGCGGCCGAGCTGTCGGACCGCTACATCGCCGACCGCTTCCTGCCCGACAAGGCGATCGATCTCGTCGACGAGGCCTCCTCGCGGCTGCGGATCGAGATCGACTCGCTGCCGACCGAGATCGACCAGGTGGACCGCCGCGTGATGCAGCTCGAGATCGAGCTGACCTCGCTGGCGAAGGAGACCGACGACGCCTCGGCCCAGCGCCGTGGCGCGATCGAGCGCGAACTGGCCGACCAGCGCGAGCGCTCGTCGGCGATGAAGGCGCAGTGGCAGTCCGAGAAGGACGCGATCAGCGCGATCTCCGAATGCAAGAAGCAGCTCGAGGCCGCG